>Ga0209947_1000468_pt1 | contig 25293 bp, 20 predicted proteins | sample SalPonR2_B_D2_MG_FD_185706 | JGI IMG/M metagenome (GOLD analysis project Ga0209947, IMG submission 185706) | Salt pond soil microbial communities from South San Francisco under conditions of wetland restoration - Salt Pond MetaG R2_B_D2_MG... ...
GGGCGTTTTCCACACCCCCATGGTCGACACCATGCCGGCCGAGGTCCAACAGGCCCTGGGCGATTCGGTGCCGTTTCCCAAGCGCCTCGGCAAGCCCGAAGAATTTGCCGACCTGTGCGTGCACCTGGTCGAGAACCCCTATTTCAACGGCACCGCCATCCGCCTGGACGGCGCCATACGACTGGAACCGAAATAATGGAAACCTTCTCCGAAATCGCCGAATTCGCGCGTGAGCACTTCAACGCGGTGCACGATGAAAAGTTTGTCCTCGGCCTCGAGATTCCGACCGGCCGCGCAGGCCGGCACCAGAGCGTGTTTCTGGCCGAGATCAAGGACGACAACGACCGGCGCTATCTACATCTCGAGACCACCGTCGGACCGTTGGGCCAGCACGACCCGCTCAAGGTCCTGCGCATCAATCTGATGCTGCGGGTGGGCTACCTGGCCGTCGGCGACCTGGAGAGCGTGCCGTTCCTGAAACTCTGCGAGAACATCGACTATCGTTACCTGGGGCAGGAACTGCTTCTGGAAACGGTGCGGCAACTGGCTGAACTGGGGGACGAGATGGAGCAGACGTTGACCCATGGCGGCGACTGGTTTTGAGACCGTCCTGATGCCCAAGGCGGGCTTGGAACGTCGCTTCAGTGGTACTCCACCGAGCGCTCACTGCGCTCTGGGGCGCGTATTCCGGCAAAGAAAGCTTCCGGGCGCGCCGGCCAGCGCCCAGGCCCGTGTTTAAAGATTGTTTTCATTCCTGCCACGCATCTGGCTTGCAGTGCCCGCTATACTCAGATCGGAAAGCGCCGTGATGGGTTTCACATGAATCACGGAAACGCCGGGTCACGCTATATTTAGATCATGGTATCGACAACTCAAACAAGGGCACGACATGGAAGCGATTCAGCAATACATTCAGAACATCGATATGGCGACGATCATCGCCTGGGGCTGGAAGATTCTGGCCGCGCTGCTGATATTCATCATTGGCCGCTGGGTTGCCAAGCTGGTGCGCAGATCGGTTTCGAAACTGATGGCCGCTCGAGGCCTGGACCCCATGCTGGTCGCCTTCCTCGGTGCCATTCTCTACGCCATACTGCTGGTGGCCGTCGTCATCGCAGCGATCGGACAGCTCGGCATCCAGACCACTCCGCTGATCGCGGTGCTCGGTGCGGCCGGCCTGGCCGTCGGCCTGGCGCTGCAGAACTCCCTGGGCAATTTCGCATCGGGCGTAATGCTGGTGCTCTTCCGTCCGTTCACCAAGGGTGACTTCGTCGAAGCCGGCGGCACTTCGGGCACGGTCGACGAGGTCGGCATCTTCACCACGATGCTCAACACCCCGGACAATCGCCGCGTGATCGTGCCGAACGGCCAGATCACCAACGACACCATCACCAATTATTCGGCCCACGACACGCGCCGCATCGACCTGATCATAGGCGTCGACTACGGCGACGATCTCAAGTCCGCACGCGCAACAATCGAGAAAACCATCAAGGCCCACGACAAGGTGCTCGACGAGCCCGAACCCGTGGTCTGGGTGATGGAACTGGCGGATTCCAGCGTCAATTTTGCCGTACGGCCCTGGGTCGCTTCGGCGGATTACTGGCAGGTCCGCAACGAACTGCTCGAACAACTGAAAACCGAACTCGAGGCGGCCGGCTGCAGCATCCCTTTCCCCCAGCGCGACGTGCACCTGCACGAGGTCGGAAAGTCCAGCGAGGCAGCGTAAGCGAGACTCGCGGTTTCCGGGTTCTGGTTTCGGTTTTCCGGAAACCCGAAACCGGAACCCGGGACCCGTCTTTCGCCGCACGCCACCAGAAACAGCAACGCAGAAAGTCGCTGCAGGGTGTAGCGCGCGCCTTGCAGACGAATTCGTCCTGAACGCAGCCCATTCGACGACGGGGTGAGTGTGCACCGCAAGAACAGCGACGCAGAAAATCGTCTGAGACCGTAGCGAGCGAGCGTCTGCCGGTGGCCGCCGGCGCACAGCAACCGCAATGTGCGAATTTGTACATGAGGATTGCGAGCACCGGCGGACGCCGCCAGTGGTTCGCGCAGTAGCCCTGGACCGATTTTCTAGGGTCCCCAGAGCATCCGGTCCAAAGCCCTTGACGGCGCATGCTCTTCCAGATCGATGACGCCTTCGACGAACTCGACACCCTCGGCCTTTAGCCGCTCACGCTGCGCGCGATGCTTCGCGCCGCCCGGCTTGAAACTGATCTGGCCCTGCGCATTCACCACTCGATGCCACGGCAACTTCATCTTTTTCGGCGCAAGTCCCAGCGCACGCCCTACGAGCCTCGCACGGCCGGGAAGCCCGGCGAGCCGCGCGACCTCGCCGTAGTTCAGCACGCAGCCGGCGGGAATGCCGGCCACGACATCCCAGATGCGGCGATAGCGGTCATCGTTGTCGCTACTGGTCGGATTCGGTGTCTTCTTGGTCACGATTTGGCTCGCGGTGCGATTGCCGGGCAGCCGCAATCTTCAGCGTGCGCGAAAGGATACCATTGAGCATGTTCAGTTCGTCGTCGTCCAGCCTCGCTCGCTGGTAAAGCCGACGAATGCGCCGGTGCAGCGTCTCGGTCTGGCCCGGGGTCGAAAAACCGATGGCCTGCATGGCGAGCTCCATTCGCTCGAAGAACACTTCCATCCGGTCAGCGGTCGCCAACAGTCGGGTTTCGCCGTCGCCGTCGACGGCGACCCGATTGCGCCGACCGGCAAGATGCAGTTCATAGCAAAGCACCTGCACCGCCTGGGCCAGGTTCAGCGACATGTAGCGATCGCTGGTGGGCACTGTCACCAGCGCATGACAGCGATCAAGGGCTTCGTTGTCGAGGCCGCTTTTTTCGCACCCGAACACCACGGCCACCGGGCCGACCTCGGCCACTGCGCGTGCGGCGGCTTCGCGGGGTTCGAGCACTTCCTGGGCAATGCTGCGCCGGCGCGCACTCGTGCCCATCACCAGCGTGCAGCCTTCCAGCGCTGCAGCGAGCGTCGGCTGGATGTTTGCGGCGTTCAAGAGGTCGTCGGCGCTGGAGGCGAGCGCGGTGGCCTGGGAATGCGGGAATCGCTGTGGATTCACCAGGTGCAGCTCATCCAGGCCCATCACCTTCATGGCGCGAGCCGCGGCGCCGATATTGCCCGGATGCGAGGTGTGATCCAGCACGATCCGGATATTGTCGAGTGCATTCATGACCGGGATTCTAGTCCATCCCGCGGCCACTCATTGTCCCGGCCCTCGGGAATACCGAATCGCCGCTATCTGATACCATTCCAGCTTGTTATTCCGGGATTTTTTCTGCCTTGAGTCACCCATTCGTCAATACCGCCATTGAAGCCGCGCACAAGGGCGGTGACCTGATCATGAAGTATCGGGACCGGGTCGACTCGATCCCGGTCGAGCGCAAGGCGAGGGGAGACTATGTCAGCGAGATCGACAAGGCCTGCGAAGAAGTCATTCGGGCCGAACTCGCGCGACGCTATCCCGACCACGAGATACTCGGGGAGGAATGCGGCAAGAGCGGTGACAGCGAGAACGTCTGGCTGATCGACCCGATCGACGGCACCAGCAACTACCTCCGCGGCATCCCGCACTATGCAATCTCGATTGCGCTGTCGGTCAAGGGCCGCGTCGAACACGGGGTCGTCTACGATCCGGTTCGCGACGAACTGTTCGCGGCCAGTCGCGGCCAGGGCGCGACCTTGAACAACCGTCGCGTGCGCGTCTCGGGCCGCTCCATGCTATCCACGGCCATACTGGGTGCGGCATTTCCATTCCGCAACCGCCGACTGACACCGGCCTACATGAAAATGTTCAATACCCTTTTCGAGCAGTGCGAAGACATCAGGCGTGCCGGAGCGGCGTCCTTGGACCTGGCCTACGTCGCCTGCGGTCGGCTGGACGGCTACTGGGAACTCGCGCTGAAACCGTGGGACACGGCTGCCGGCGCCCTGCTGGTCCAGGAAGCAGGCGGCGTGGTCATGGATATCGCCGGCGGCGACAACTGGCTGAAATCGGGCCATATCATTGCAGCGCCTTTCAAGCTGATAACCCCGATGCGCAAGGCCATCGAACCCCACCTCACCGAATCGCTCAAGGCTAGGACTGCCAGCTGAGCCCAGGCATCTGCCGAACAAGCGAGCCTTTGATCCGAGTTTCGCTCGGACCCGGCGTTGCTGTCCAGACTTGTTCAGCGAGAGGATTGTAAAACGCTGTAGAACAGGGTAATTTAAGAGACGCAACCAGAAGGATAGAAGTATCGGGCTTGTGCAGAGGGGCAGTTGGCGTGAAAATTCCGGGATCTCCGCAGACAAGAATCGTTCTCGTCTACCTGGTGGTGGGCGTTCTGTGGATCTATTTCTCCGACCGATTGATCGCAGTCAGTCTGTCGAGTCCGGAGGCCATTACGAGGGCCCAGAGCGTGAAGGGCTGGCTGTTCATCCTGATCACCTCCGTAATGCTCTACTTGCTTGTGGAACAGCACTTTCGCGCGATGAAGAAAAAGCATCGCGAACTCATCAAAAGCTACGACCAGACGATCCGCGGCTGGATCGAGGTGATGGATCTTCGCCATCACGAAACCCGCAACCATACCGAACGCGTGACTCGAATGACCGTGGCTTTTGCCAGGCTCGCCGGGGTGGAAGCGGAGCGGCTTGGAAGCATCAAGCGCGGCGCGACGTTGCACGACATCGGCAAGATCGGCATCCCTGATTCGATCCTGATAAAGCCGGGGAGACTCGACTCGGACGAGTGGCAATTGATGAAGACTCATCCGGATATCGGGCGTCGCCTGCTGGAAAAGATTTCCTTTCTCCAGCCGTGCATCGACATTCCCTGGTGCCACCACGAACGGTGGGACGGCAGCGGTTATCCAAGGGGCCTGCGCGGCAAGGAGATCCCTTTGCCAGCTCGATTATTCGCAATCGTCGACGTGTGGGACGCCCTTACCCACAAGCGAGTCTACAAGGATGCCTGGCCGGAACAGAACGTCCTGGATCATATTCGCGACCAGGCGGGCCGACATTTCGATCCGCAACTTGTCAAGGCCTTCATCGCAAACTATGACCGGATCAAGCGTGAAGCGGGCGTTGACACCGAGATCACCGCTACGCCGCAGTTCGATTCCGAATCTTCCACGCCAGCCCTGAATTGACCTGATGCCCAAGGGGGCATTCAGAGGCGCTTTCAAAATCCGTAGCGGAGCCCAGCATAGGCGTTCGAGTTGGTCTCGAACTGGCCGAAAAAGGTCTTGCGGGATTGCCCCTCGAACAGATTGAAACCAGCCGACAGGGCCCAGGCATCGGTGGCCTTCCATTCCCACAAGCCCCGAATATAGGCGTCTTCGTCCGACGGCGAGGCGAACGTGAACAGCGACCAGGTGACGTTCTGCGAGTGCGTCAGCAGCGTCGCGCGCAGCGTGAGCACGTGCCGGTTCTCGTCGGGCGCGCGAAGACCCGTGGGCTGATTTGCCTGCAGCGCATCGAAATCGAGCGTCCGCTCGAGATAATACTGCCCGCCCAGCGTCAAGTCGGGAACGATTTCCTGCTCATAGCCGAGCAGGAAACGGAACTGGCTGTTGGGCAGAAACGGATTCGTGCCGGACAAATCGTCGCGTGATCGGTACCATGATGTTTCCGCCGAGAGTATGCCGGTATGCACCGGGCCGCGGATACTGCCGCCCCAGGCTGCCAGGCGCGGAAACAGCGGCTGTCCGGACACCGGATCGAACCCTTCCGGGCTTTTCCAGAAGCCCCGATAGCCGTATCCGGCCAGTTCCCAGCCGCCGACGATGCGATGCAGCCGAAAGGCCCACTCGTCGTCGCCGAACCAGTCGCTTGGGCGTTGCGGCTCGAATACCGCGTCCCGGCCCACCACCCGACCAACCCTGGGGTCGAAGAAGGAGAGCCTGCGATTGTCGATAAAACGATCCGGGTCAAACTTCGGCGTGTAGACCACGTCGAGGTTGAAGGCTTCACCGAAAAACGCGAGGCGCAGTGCATCGGAAGGCGCCTTCAGGTACTCGACGTCGCGCCCGGTGAAGAACGAGTTCCAGTCCTTGGGAAACAGGTCGTTTAAAAACAGCAGGTCGCCCACCCCCCAGGTGAGCACCTGGCGGCCGATGCGCGCATCCAGCGACTCGCCCACCGGTGAGCCGACGTAGGCTTCGCGCAGATCCAGCCACCCGCGTCCCTGCTCCGGCTGCAGCTTGTGGCTGTCGGCAACGTTGTCGTAGACCAGGTCTGCGGTCACCCGGAACACCGCGCCGCCGGCGTATTGGTCGCGCGACAGCTGCAGGCGCGTCTCGCCCAGCGACGTCGCGCGCTGGTTCGGATCTTCGCGCAGTCGCACCCCCGCGCGAACGTCCCAGAAGCCGGTGATGCTGTCGGCGAGCGCACCGGTCGAAGAGGCCTTTTCAGGCTCCCCTGGCGCCTTCTCACCAAGTGTTTCCCTGCCGAGACCGGCCGGAAGCGCAGGCCCCGCCTGCTCGGCGGCAGCATCTCCACCCAGACCCGGCGGCAACGCCGGCGCCTGCTCTGTGCGCTTGCCTTCTTTGCTGGAGTCATCGTCCAGACCCTCCGGGAGCGCGGGCTTCTCGCGTTCCGGTGTTGCAATATCCGGCTCGTCCTGCCCGATCGCCGGCTGCGATGACAGCGCCATTCCCAGAATCATGACTAGAACTGGATGCTTCATGTTCAGATCTGCTCAAGGAACATTCTTTTCTGCCGTTCAACGCAGGTATTCACGCGGCGCGCGGCGCAGGTAGCGTTCGGTGAAGATGTCTTCGGGCAAGCCAGCATCGTAGTCCACCGACACGTATTCCATGACGGTCTTCGAACCGGACGCCAGCGACGACATCTGCGAGCGCGTAACCGTCGGGTATCCTTCGATGTTCTCGACTTTCAGCGCCTTGGCCTCGCGGTACTTCTCGCCGTCCTTCCTGAAGAAGTCGATCTGGACAGGAATGAAGCTGTCCTTGTGGATATAGCTCTCGTACCAGGCGAACTCCACGTTGTCCGGATTCTTCGGCGTGGACTTGACCACGTAATACACGTCGGTGGTTTCGGTAAGTTCGTGCTCGTCCAGATCGATGTTTCTGCCCGACACGTCCTCGTAGAAGAAATCCGATCCGACGAAGCTGTTGCGCTTGTCGGTCGCCGAGATACGTCGCACCAGGTCCAGCGACGGCAGATACAACCATCGGTCATCGTCCGACTCGAGGTGTTTCCAGACCATGAACACGGTTCGATTCAGATCGGCCGGCCGACGGAAGTAGACGTAGTACTTTTGCTCGCTCCAGTACGCCCGGTTTTCCAGTGAATCGGTGTCGGCCTGGTCACGGCGAAGAATGATCATGCGTCTGTCGCGTGCCCGGCCCTGACTGTCGGTGATCGTCATCTGGACTTCGGCACGGCCGTCCTTGCCCTGGTAGTAGGCGACAAGATTTGCGTGATGCACGATGTCCTCGACACTCGGCGTCTGTGCCGCGGTCGACGTGACAAATGCGAACAGCAATGCTGCCATCAGGAATTTCATGTCTCGGTCCTCCGACGGAAAAGCAGTTTGTTGAGGTAGCTCATCGACGCCGGCAGCAACACCAGCGTGATCAGGCCTGCGGCAAAAATAATGGCGGCAATGAATATGCCTACCGTCTGGTAGGGCACCAGCGGTGCTGCCAGCAGGGGCAGGAATCCGGCGCCCAGGATGATGACATTGCGGCTGATCGCACGACCCGGTTCGCCGAACATCTTTCGCACGGTCTCGTTCCAGTCACCGATCTCGTCGAAGAACTGTCTTGCCCGGGCCAGGAAATGAATCGCGAAATCGACGGCCAGCCCCAGGCTGAGCGCGCTGAGTACTGCCACCGGCATGTCGTAGTCCTTGCCGATCAGGCCGATCACGCCGTAGATCAGACCGACGGTGAGCGTCAGGGGAATCATCGAAAGCAGCCCCCACAGGAACGACCGGAACAGCAGCACCATCATGGCGAGCACGATGACGAAACTGCCCATGAATGCGAACAGCATGCCGGTCACCATCTTGTCCTGCCATACGACATTGATATAGGTAAGGCCGAACCAGTTCTTTTCCAGTTCGACCGGCGGCGGATTGTCGGCAACGAACTCATCCACGTGCGCAAGTACCGCTTCCATGTCCATGTTATCGCCGCTGTTGAGCTGCAACCAGAGATTTGCCGAGCGGTAATCCGGCGTGACGAAGTGCCAGAGGTCCTGCGGCCTGTGGCTGCCCTGGAAGGTGAAAATCGTCTGCGCCACGATATCGGCGCGGTCGGGAATCCTGAACTCTTCTTGCCCGCCGCCAAGCAGTTCTCGATGGACCACCTTGATGATGTCGGCCAGCGAGTTGACCTTGCCGACCCTTGGATCATCACGCAAATCGGCTTGCAGGGCGTCCATCCACTCGAGCACTTCGGGCTGCTTGAACGTCTCGCCCGCAGCGCGACGTTCATCCACCGTCAGCCAGACATCGTCCCACGCGAACGGGTCGTCGGCTTCGGACTGGCGCGCCTCGATGCGCGAAAGCATACCCTCGAAAAATTCATCGACCGAGCCCGCTTCCACGGATCGCGCAAGCCCGGAGGCTTCTTCGAAGGCCGCGCCCGTCGCCCCGTCGCGCGACTCGGCCTCCGAGGCCAGGGTGCCGGCCAGTTCTTCGCGCAGCGTAGACAGCGACCGGGCCGTCACGTCCCTGAATTCGAGATAGGCCATGTACGTGCCCGCCAGATGATCGTTCATCACCCGGTCGGCGACGCGAATCGGATGGTCCGGCTCGAACCACTTGATCGGGTTGTCGTTGATCCGGATCATGCTGATGCCCCACGCCGCCGCACCGATGAGAGCAATCGCGATCAGAAGCACGATGCCGCGACGTTTCACAGCAAAACCGCCGGTGGCCTGCAGCAGTCTGCCCATAACGGTCGCCTCTGGTGAAGACAATCGCGGATCCTCACCCTCGGCGTGGCCGAACGTCGCCAGCCGGTGCTCCGGAATGAACATGAAATAAGCCGGAATGAACACGATGCTCCAGAACCAGGCGAGCATCACGCCGATCGCGACGAACACACCGAAGACCTGCACGGGCGGAATCGGGGTGAGCGCCAGGGACGCGAAGCCTGCCGTGGTTGTCAGCGACGTGAACAACATCGGCCGGAACAACTGGCGCATGACCGCCATGATAGTTTTGCGGCGGTCCCGGTGCTTTTGGTAACTGTCGAACGCCTCGGAGAGTATGTGAACCGAATCGAGCACCGCAATGGGCATGATGAAGATCGGGATCATCGAGCTCATGATGTGGATCGTGTTGCCCGAGATCACCAGCAGGGCCATGGTCGAAAGCGACGTGACCAGCGCAACGATCATCGGCGAAATCACCAGCACCAGATTCCGGAAGAACAGCCACATCAGGATGAAGATCACAAGCATCGCCAGCGGTGCCGAAATCGCCATCTGGTAAAACATCTCCACGCCGAATGTGTCTTCGGCGACCGGCAAGCCGGTAACGTGGACCCGGTCCGCCGCCGGCCAGTCGGCGGTGAATTCAAGGATCGCTTGGCGAACGTTCCAGGAGATGGCCTTGTGCGTGATCGGCAGGTAGATCGCCAGCGCCTGGCCGTCGGTGCCGACCATGGTCCCGTCGAGCATCGGAATCCGCTTGGCACGCTCGAAGATCCGGCGCGCGTCTTGTTCAGTCTCGGGGGGCTGCGGCATCAACCACGAGAATTCGACCTGGCCGACGCCGGCCTGCTGGATATCGTCGACGTTGGACGGCGCGATGACATCCACACCGACCACTTCGCGGCGCTGATCCGGATTGCGCGGGTCGGGGAAATCCAGTCCCCGGGCGAATTCCGTCAGCGCGTAGACGCGAGACAGCGTATCCGGATTGAACACACCGTTCGGATCGCTCTCGTTGACGACGCCGACGACGATCATGTCGTACAGGTCGTATCGTTGCTTGGCGTGGTCGTGGAACACGCGCACCGGCTCGTCTTCGGCCAGCATGTTCTCCGGATCGGTATCGACCGTTACCGCGTGCAACGGGGCAAAAGTCGCCGGCCAGAGGCTCGGCACGACCGAAAGCGCCAGAAGCACGACCAGGCTGGCGACCATGATCATGCTGACCGCACCCGAGCGGCGTGTTGCCAGCCCGGTCACCCTGTCCGAGAAGAATTCCAGTGTTTTTCTATTGCTCATTGCCAAGGCTCATCGGGATTCGAACTGCGAAAATGGGACGAAACTGGATTTTTTGCTTGACAATATATTAGAGCTTTCTTATATTTAACGCAAGTCCACCTGTGAAAATTCCCGAAGGAGGGAAATCGTCATGAATATCGACAGACTCGTGTTTGCGTTCGCAGGGCTTTTCATCTTGATCAGCCTCGCATTGTCCCAGCTCCACAGCGTTTACTGGCTCTGGTTCACCGCCTTTGTCGGCGCCAATATGCTTCAGGCGGCGTTCACCGGATTCTGTCCGCTGGCGAAGATCCTGTCGGGGCTCGGCAAGCGCCCCGGGACGGCATTCGAATGATTGCGCGAACCGTTCTGCTCGCCGCGTCGATTGCATTTCCTCTGGCCGCTTTGAGCGACGCCGGGACACCCGAATGGGTCGGTGAAGCTCGCCAGAAAAGCGCTCAGCTGGGATCGCGTCTGGTAAGCACCTTGCGCGAGGCGCTTGCGTCCCGGGGTCCGATGGGTGGTGTGGAGGTGTGCAAGATCCGCGCCCCTGAAATCGCGGCACAAGTATCGGGCGACCGGTTCGACGTCGGTCGAACCGCGTTGCGCGTGCGCAACCCGGACAATGCGCCGGACGCGTGGGAAAAGTCGGTTCTGGAGCGTTTCGCCAACAGCATGAGTCTCGGCGCCGATAGCGACGACAAGCAGCCGGTATCCGAAGAATGGCGCGTCGAAATGACCGACGAGGGACGAGTGGGCCGCTACATGAAGGCGATTCCGACCGGCCCGCAGTGCGTGGTCTGCCACGGCGAAAACGTTGCACCGGCCCTTGCGGAAACGATTCAGCGCCTTTACCCGGACGACCAGGCCACCGGCTTTGCGCCGGGCGACCTTCGCGGTGCGTTTACGGTAACCGTGGAACTTCCCGCGACAGACTGACGCAAGGTTACCGCCCCGGTTGATGCCCGCAAGTCTCAGTCGGCCGCGATGCGACCGTCGATAAACCGATATCGACAGTCGTAATCGGGCAGAACCACCGGGTCGTGAGACAGCACGATCACGCCGCGCCCGGCCAGCAGCGGCGCCAGCCGGGCCGAAATACCGGCGGCCGTTTCGGCGTCCACGCCGGCCATGGGCTCGTCGAGTATCAATAGCCGAAAATCGGCAAGCAGCAGGCGCGCCAGCGCGAGCCGGCGCCCTTCCCCGCCCGAAACGCCGCGTCCGTGCTCTCCGATCCAGCTTTCCAGGCCGTTCGGCAGGTTGTCGACGAACGCCGACAGGCCGACGACCTCCAGCATTCGCAATAATTGTTCGTTGGTTGCCGAAGACGCGCCCAGCCGAAGATTTGCGGCCAGCGTGTCGTTGAACAGCATCGGGGCCTGTGAAAGAAAGCCGACATTTCCGCGCAGGTACGCTGCATCCAGCCGCTGGAGATCGATTCCACCCAGCGAAATCGTGCCGCTGCCGGGCGTGAGAATGCCGGCCAGCAACTTGCCCAGCGTTGTCTTTCCCGCGCCGCTCGCGCCCTGGACAAGCACGTGTTCGCCTTCCGAGATCTTCAGGTCGATGCCGGTAATTACCGGATCGATGGCGCCCGGGTAACGGAAAACGAGGTCGCGTGCGTTCAGGCTGAAATCCGGCACCGCGCGGATCGTACCGTCCTCTGACGACGGGTTGTCGCCGCCGAGCGTATCGATCCGCCCGGCCGCCTGCCGGCAGGTTTCGAAGAAGCTCCAGCTGGCCGCCAGCGGCACCCACGCATCGACCAGCGACAGGCCGGCCAGTGCAAGCCCGGCGGCTACTGGCGCGGTCAGCAGCCCGTCGGCGTAAAGCTTCATGCCGGTCAGAAGAACCAGCCAGAACGCAAGATAACCGGCCAGTGCAATACCCGTCTGCATCAAGGCCTCTACGCGCCGCTGGGCAAGCTGCGCCCGAATCTGGTCCTCCACGCGCCGCATGACGCCTCGAGCGCGGTGACCCGCCCGCTCGACACTGACGAGCTCGGCCAGCCCCTGCAGCCACTCCGCGGTAGCCGAACGCATTCGGGGCGTGGCCCCGGCAAGCAGGCGGCCCGGCCCGCGCGCCATTCGACTGCCGAGCACCAGCACCAGCGTCCCGCCACCTGCCAGACTTGCTGCAAACGCAAGGCCGGCCGAGGGTGCAAGCGCCAACAACACGACGATCGCCAGCAACGTCGCGCCGAGCGCCGCAACGCTGGGCAACACGAGCCGCGGAAAAAGATGATCGAGCACATCGACGTCGCGCGTGAGTCGTGTCAGCGTGTCACCGCGGCCGAGCGACTCGAGCCTTTCTATTGGAAGCGCGAGCAATCGGGAAAAAGCCCGAATCCGAATTTCGGTCAGTTGGCGGAAAGTCGCCTCGTGGCCGAGCAGGCGCTCCAGGTAACGCGTGGCGGTCCGACCGACAGCCGCTGCGCGAATTATCGCTCCGGGCGCGAAGATGTCCAGAACGGCCAGCATGCCGATGCCGGCCAGCGCACTGGCCGTGATCAACCAGCCTGAAACGGCCAGCAGCACTACCCCGAGCACGACCGCCGCCAGCGCCATCGACGCCGAAATCAGCATCCAGAGCGCGGTTGCGCCGCCGGGCCACAGCAGACGGATCAACGCCGCCATTTCAGTCGTCCCCGGTCAATTTCGAGAATCCGGTCTGCCCAGGCCATCGTCGCGGCGCGATGCGCGGCGCAGATGACCGTTGCTCTGCGCTCGGATAACAGGTTTTCCAGCGCCTGCAGCACGATCATTTCTGACTTGCCGTCGAGGTTCGCGGTGGGCTCGTCCAGCAGAACAAGCGGGCGCGGGCGCAGCAACGCCCTCGCCAGCGCGACCCGCTGCGCCTGTCCGCCCGAGAGCCCGTAACCGTTTTCGCCCAACGGTGAGTCCAGTCCGCTGGGCAGACGTCCGGCGAATTCGCCGACTCCGGCCTGATCGGCGATGCGCTCGATCTGCTCACGCGACGCGGACGCCCAGCCCAGCGCAATGTTCTGTGCAATCGTGCCGGCAAACAGCACCGGGCGCTGACCCAGCCAGGCCACGTGGGCGCGCAATGCAGCATCGCTGAAGCGTGCGAGCGGCTGGCCGTCGAGCAATATCTCGCCCGACGAAGGCTCGGCAAAACCCGCAAACAGCGAAATCAGGCTGCTCTTGCCGCTGCCGCTGGCACCGACGAGAACGATTTTTCGGCCGGCCCCGATCTCAAGATCCAGATCGTGCAGCAGAGCCTCTCGCTCGGGGTGGGCGAAACTCACGCCGCGCAACTCGACCCTGCACCGGCGCGGCGCTGCCGGGGCAAACGCCTCTTCGGCACGGGGTCGGGCCGGCGGTAGCGCCAGCAGCTCACGCACTTCTCCGGCCGCTGCGCCGGCGTCGGCTCGATCGTGCCAGCCCTGCGACAACGCTCGCAGCGGCTGAAAGAATTCAGGCGCCAGCAGCAGCAGGAAAAGCCCGCTTTTCAGCGTCAGATCGGGCGCAGGGCCGAACGTCAGATAGCCGAGCAGGCCGAGTCCGATGTAGATCGCGAGGCTGGCGATCGCGACCGCGGAGAAGAATTCCAGCACGGCCGAGGACAGGAAGGCCAGGCGCAGCACGCGCATGGTCTCGCGACGGAGCGCATGCGTGCGCCGCTCGACCTGGCGCCGCGCTCCGGATTCGGCGCGAAACAGGCGAATCGTTGCCGCGCCCTGGACCTGGTCGAGGAACCAGCCGCCCAGGCGTGCCAGGCTTCGGAACTGCTCGCGCGCGAGCTTCTCGGCGCCAATACCAATCAGAATCATGAACAGCGGGATCAGGGGCGCGGTCAGCAGCAACAGCAGACCGGCCAGCCAGTCGGTGGCGAATGCGAAAACGAGAATCACCAGCGGCACCACGGTCGCGCTGACTTTCTGTGGAAAGAAGCGGCTGTAGAAGGCGTCGAAGGCTTCGACCTGCTCGTCGAACGCGGCGATCAGTTCGCCGCCCGGTGGTAAAACCGCGGGACCGGCCTGCTCGAAACGTTCAAGAAGCCGCACCCGCGTCTTGCGTCTTACGTGGGCCGACGCTCGACCCGCCAGCAACTGGCGCAGGCCGCCGGACAGCGCGCGCAGGACCAGCACGAGCAGCAAAAACCACATCAGCGGCATCAGCGCCGGCAGGGGCTGCTGCTCGATGAACATGCCGGAAGCCAGTAGCGCGATCAACCAGGCCTGGGCGATTACGATCCCGGCGTCGACCGTCGAGAGCGCGGCCATGCCCGGAAGAAGCCAGCCCGGCGCCTGTCGCTTCAACCAGGCGTCGTTTTTAGCTTTCAGATCGCGCTCAATGGTAGCCGCTGCCCGGCTTGACCTTGCCGCGGAAGACCCAGTAGTTGAACGCGGTATAGGCCAGGATGATCGGGATCAGGAAGAGCACACCGATCAGCAGGAAGAGCTGGCTGCCGGGAGCGGATGCGGCATCCCAGAAGGTGTAATCCGGCGGCACTGCATACGGCCACATTGAAATGAGAATACCGACATAAAAAAAGGCGAACAACAGCATCGATCCGACGAATGGTATGACCTCGTGACGGCGATGGATGCTTCGCCACACCCATAGGCTTACCACTGCGGTCAGCAGCGGAAACAGCCACAACCACTCCACGTTGTTCATCCAGCGGTCGTAGACGAATGGTTTTGTCAGCGGCGTCCAGAGGCTCACGATGATGAAGAAACCGAACACACCCAGCAGCAACCGTTCGCTCATCTTGAAGGCCCAATCGCGTGTCTTCCCCTCGGTCTTGAGCACGGTCCAGGTCGCGCCCAGAAGAGCGTAGCCCGTCACCACGCCCAGCCCCGTCATGACGGTAAACGGCGTCAGCCAGTCGAAAGCTCCGCCGGCATACTTCATGTCCACGACCTCGAAACCCTGGATGTAGGCGCCGACGACGGCGCCCTGGGCAAACGCGGCAACGGTGGATCCGATGCTGAACGACTTGTCCCACCAGTGTTTCGAGGCGCCGGACTTGAATCGGAATTCGAACGCGATGCCGCGGAAAATCAGTCCGGCCAGCAGCAGGAACACCCCGATGTAGAGCGCCGGCAGGAATACCGCATAAATCAGCGGAAATGCCGCCAGAAGCCCGGCGCCGCCCAGGATCAACCAGGTTTCATTGCCGTCCCAGACCGGCGCGACCGAGTTCATCATCAAATCGCGCGATTCGTCGTCGGGGGCAAAAGGAAAGAGTACGCCTACGCCCAGATCGAAGCCGTCCATGAGTACGTACATGAACACCGCCACGCCGATGATGACGACCCAGATCATTGTCAGATCGATGATTTCCATGGCTCAGCTCCCTGCCGTCTGCGTTTCGCCGTCGAAGCCTGTATTCAAGGCCGAAAGCGGTCGTTTCGGCCGGGCCGAATCGGCGTCGCGGGTACTCTCGATGGGCTCAAGGCCGTCCAGTATCACCCGGCGCAGGTAGTAAACGCCGGCACCGAAGACCACGGTATAAACCGCGATGTAACCGGTCAGCGTTGCCAGCGCCATGCCGCCGGTGAGCGACGGGGTCAACGCCTCGGAGACCCGCATCATGCCGTAAACCACCCACGGCTGGCGCCCGATCTCGGTGACGAACCAGCCGGCGACGACGGCGACAAAAGGCAGCGGATAGGACCACGAAAGCGCAGTCAGCAGGCGCCGCGATTCGAAAAGGCGCCCCCGCAACATCTGGATCAGAGACGCCCACGACAACAATATGAACAGCACGCCGATCGCGACCATGATGCGGAAACTCCAGAAGACGATCGCCACCGGCGGCCGGTCTTCGGCCGGCACCGACTTCAAACCCTGCACCTCGCCGTCAAGGCTGTGAGTCAGAATCAGGCTGCCCAGGTACGGAATTGCGATTTCGAAGTGGTTCTTTTCGGCGGAGGAATCCGGAAGTCCGAACAGGACCAGCGGCGCGCCCTTCTTCGTCTCCCAGTGCCCTTCCATGGCCGCAACCTTGATCGGCTGGTGCTCCAGGGTGTTCAAGCCGTGCAGGTCGCCGACCACCAGCTGGAGCGGCGTGGCCACGGCGAGCATGACCACAGTCATCTTCAGCGCCATGCGGCTGGACCGCGGATTACGGCCACGCAGCAGGTACCAGGAACTGACCGCCGCGACGACGAACCCGCCGGTGATGAACGAAGCCAGGGCCATGTGCGCGAAGCGGTACGGCAACGAAGGGTTGAAAATCGCCTGCAGCCACGACGTTATCTGGAAGTGGCCGTCGACCAGTTCGACGCCGGCCGGCGTATGGAACCAGCTGTTGGCAGACAGGATCCAGAACGACGAGATGAAGGTGCCCAGCGCCACCATGCAGGCGGCCAGCAGGTGCAGGCCGCGCGGCACCTTGTCGCGTCCGAACAGCAACACCCCGAGGAACGTGGCTTCGAGAAAGAATGCGGTCACCACTTCGTAGCTCAGCACCGGGCCCAGGAAATTCGAGGATGCGTACGAAAAATTCGACCAGTTGGTCCCGAACTGGAACGCCATCACGATACCGGAGACAACGCCCAGTCCGAACACCAGCGCAAAGATCTTGATCCAGAACTGGCTGAGCTTCTCGCGAACCGGATCCGGCCGGCGGTAGTTCATTGCTTCCAGGACGGCGATATAAGCCGCCAGACCGATGGTGAACACCGGGAAAATCGCGTGGAAAGATACAACGAAAGCGAACTGGATTCGAGACAACAAAAGCGGATCGAGTTCCATGTGCCGGGCTCCACAAAACAGATAGGCAATATTACTGCATTCTAATGTCTGTGCTGCTCACAGGGCCTTGATGTTGATCAACGGAATCGACGAGGCATTTGGCCCCAACGCGGGCTCGATGAGACAAGGCCGGCCCGGAATCCGCTGGCGCAGCGCAGTTCATTTCCCCTAGTCTACTGTAGACCGCCGTTGGCCGTGACTTCGGCGACCCTCGACTGCCCGACTCCCCGCCCGGCATCGACGCGCGCCAAATCCGCTAAAATACGCCGCTGAGTCTCGCTGTCTACACGTACGAGTTTTTCCCTGCCGGTTCTCGGGGGCCGGTTACATGAGTTTTCACAATTCGTGCCGCAAGAAGCACGAAGCCTGGAGGATTGAATGAATCTTTTTGAAACCATCCACACGACCGAGCACGAGCAGGTCGTCTTCTGCCACAACAAGGATGCCGGCCTCAAGGGCATCATCGCCATCCACAACACCACGCTGGGTCCCGCGCTGGGCGGCCTGCGCATGTGGCCTTACGCGACCGAGCAGGAAGCGCTGGACGACGTGCTGCGCCTGTCGCGCGGCATGACCTACAAGGCGGCGGTCGCCGGCCTGAACCTGGGTGGCGGCAAGTCGGTGCTGATCGGCGATCCGCGCACCGACAAGTCCGAGGCCCTTTTCCGGTCCTTCGGGCGATTCATCGATTCGCTCAACGGTCGCTACATCACGGCCGAAGACGTCGGCATCGACGTCAACGACATGGAATACGTCTTTCAGGAAACCGACAACTGCGTCGGCGTGCACCAGGTTCACGGCGGTTCCGGCGACCCGTCGCCGTTCACCGCGTTCGGTACCCTGCAGGGCATCCGCGCCAGTCTCCAGCACAAGTTCGGCAACGAGGAAGTCGGCGACTACAGCTACGCCGTTCAGGGCGTGGGGCACGTCGGCTTCGAACTGGTCAAGCTGCTGCGCAATGAGGGCGCCAAGGTCTTCGTCACCGACATCAACGAAGAGGCGGTCAAGCAGTGCGTCGAACTGGGCTGCGAGGCCGTGGGTCTCGATGATATCTACGAAGTCGACGCAGACGTATTCTGTCCCACCGCGCTGGGTGCCGTTGTCAACGAACAGACCATTCCACGGTTCAAGTTCAAGATCGTCTGCGGGGCCGCCAACAATCAGCTGGCGACCAATGAATCCGGAGACGAACTCGAAGCGCGCGGCATCATTTACGCGCCCGATTACGCCGTCAACGCCGGCGGCCTGATGAACGTCTCGATCGAATTCGAAGGCTACAACCGCGAGCGCGCCAAGCGCATGATGCGCACGATCTACTACAACGTCTCGAAGATATTCCAGATCGCAGAGCGCGACAACATTCCGACCTGGAAAGCCGCCGATCGCATGGCCGAGGAACGCGTCACCACCATCGGCAAGCTCAAGCTCCCGTTCATGGGTCGTGCCCACCGCTTTCCGGGGCGCGAACGCGGCAATCATTGAGCGGAGCGTTATGCGGGTGGGGCGTGCAGACATTAGTGGCACTTGCAGGTCCCGGGTCATCGCATGGTTTTCGTAAATCGTAAATGGTAAATGGAGAAGTATCCAACGATCTGCGCGCCGGGGGTTCCGGTTTTTCCATTCACGATTCACGATTTACGATTTACAGAAGTCGGCCAAGTTGCAGGATCGACAAATCAAGCAAGCCAACGCTAACGAAGGCACACGATCAATGAGACTTTCCGACGACATCGAACTGCTGCGCGAGTCGGTGCGGCGCTTCGCCGACGACTCGATCGCACCACGTGCAGCGGCCATCGACGAGACCAACGAATTTCCGCAGGAACTGTGGACGGAGCTCGGTGAAATGGGCCTGCTGGGCATCACCATTCCCGAGTCGCTGGGCGGCTCGGGGATGGGCTATCTGGCCCACCTGGTCGCGATGGAAGAAATCTCTCGGGCATCGGCGTCGGTGGGTCTTTCCTACGGCGCACACTCGAACCTGTGCCTCGACAACCTTTACCGCAACGGCAGCGACGAACAACGCGAACGGTTCGTGCCGAAACTGGTATCCGGCGAGTTCAAGGGCGCGCTTGCGATGTCCGAGCCGGGCGCCGGCTCCGACATAGTCGGCTCCATGGCCTGCCACGCCGAAAGACAGGGCGATGTCTGGGTGGCCAACGGCTCCAAGATGTGGATCACCAACGGCCCCGAATGCGACGTGGCCGTGGTCTACATGCGCACCGCCGGCAAGGACGCCGGCTCGAAGTGCATGACGGCCTTTATCGTCGAAGACGGCATGAAGGGCTTCAGCAAGGCGCAGAAGCTCGACAAGCTCGGCATGCGCGGGTCGAATACCTGCGAGCTGGTCTTCGACAATTGCGAAATCCCCGAATCCAACGTGCTCGGCGAAGTCCATAACGGCGTGAAGATCCTGATGTCGGGCCTGAACTCGGAGCGGCTGGTGCTTTCCGGTGGGCCCATCGGCATTATGCAGGCCTGCCTCGACCAGGTCCTGCCCTATGTCCGAGAGCGCAAACAATTCAACCGGCGCCTGGGCGATTTCGGCCTGATGCAGGCCAAGATCGGCGACATGTATGCAGCCCTCCAGTCCTCGCGCGGATTCGCCTACCAGACCGCAACGGCCTTTGATGCCGGCGCGAAATCGCGCATCGACGCCGCGGCCTGCCTGCTGCATTCCTCGACCAGCGCGGTCAGCGTGGCGCTGGAGGCGATTCAGGCGCTGGGCGGCAACGGCTACATCAACGAGTACCCCACCGGCCGGCTGCTGCGCGATGCCAAGCTCTACGATATCGGCGCCGGCACCAACGAAATCCGGCGCATGCTGATCGGCCGCGAGCTGGTCTGCGAGCGCACCTGAAATGACCAGTTGCCATCCCGCCCGGCGGCGCGCCAGGCGGGCGTCGGTCGGTGCCGCGAAAATGGGACGCGCGCCCCCAAAGCCGCTACACTCCCCATTCAATCGACGATCGGGTCATCTCCATGACTGTTGAAATCGCCGTGGTATTCGTCATCATCGGCTGCGCGCTGTACCTGTTCGCGACCGAGAAGCTGCCCGTGGACGTGACCGCGCTGGCGATTCTCGCTACCGTGATGGCCATTCCGATCCTGTTCCATTCGGAATGGCTGCTCGAGCGCGGTGTCGATCTGAAGTCGGCCTTCCCGAACGTATCAGAAAGTCTGTCCGGACTTTCCAGCACGGCAACAGTGACCGTCCTGTGCATGTTCATCCTGTCCGGCGGCATCCAGCGATCCGGCCTGATTCACATGCTTGGCAAGCGGCTTTTTCCGCTGGTCGGCAATTCCGAGACCCGTCAGATCATCGTCATCGGCATCATGGTCGGCCTGGTGTCGGGATTCATCAACAATACCGCGGCAGTGGCGATCTCGATTCCGCTGGTACTGGACATGGCCAGGCGCAGCAAGTTGCGGGCTTCACGCGTGCTGATCCCGGTGAGCTTCTTCGGCATGCTCGGCGGCACGCTGACGCTGATTGGAACGTCCACGAACATTCTGGCCTCGGCCATTCTGGCGGAAGATCCGCGGGTGGGGCGGGAGCTCGACATGTTCGAATTCGCCCACCTGGGCTTGATCATGCTCGGCGTCGGCGTGCTGTACTTCCTGACGATAGGCCGATGGCTTCTGCCCTCCAGCGATGCCCGCCCGTTGCAGCATGAAGAAGAGGAATCCTTCATCATTGAATTGAGCGTGCCCAATGACAGCCCACTGGTCGGCAAGACCCTGCAGGACGGGAAATTCGAGGCCCACGCGGGCGCCGAAGTCATGAAGCTGACGCGCGGCGAGCAGACATGGATCAAGCGAGCCAGAACCACATCCATAGAGTCCGGCGACATCATCATGGCCAGCGCCACGGTCCGCCAGATCATGGACCTGATCAAGGAGAACCACGTCGACGTGCTGTCGGATTTCGGCGACACGCGCAAGGCGCGAAGCGACGGTCAGCTGGTACCCATTCTGTTGCGCAACCGCGGGCTGTTCAACGGCAGAACAGCACGCGCGGTCGACTTCTGGAAACGCTACCAGGCAAGACTGATCGGACTGGATACCAAGACCGTGCGCTCACGTCGGCTGGGTCAGGAAAAGCTCCACGTCGGCGAGATCGTTCTGCTCGAGATTTCCAAGACGGCGCTCGCGCGACTCCATCGCAATACCGATATCGTCGTGCTGGACGAATACAAGGACGATTTCGATACCCGGCGCATGCTCGTGGCAGGCGGCATCGTGGCGGCGGTCGTCGGCCTCGCGTCGCTGACGACGATGCCTATCGTTCTCACGGCGATTGCCGGCGTGATTGCAATGTTCGCGACCGGCTGCATCGGCAAGACCGACATGTACGAAGACGTCTCCTGGGACGTGATCTTCCTGCTGGCCGGCATCATTCCGTTAGGTATTGCAATGACTAAATCCGGCGCAGCCGCGTGGCTCAGTTCGCTGCTGGCCGTCTACGCGGTCAACTGGGACCCGGTTTATATCGTCATGGCGCTATACGCCGCCACTGCCCTGCTGACAAGCATTCTGAGCAACAACGCATCGGTGGTCATCCTCGTGCCGGTGGCAATTTCGCTGGCCCAGATGCTCGAGCTCAATCCGATCGCACTCACGATTGCGGTGATGTTCGCCGCGTCCAACAGTTTCCTGACACCGGTCGGCTACCAGACCAACACGATGATCTTCGGCACCGGTGTGCTGAAGTTCTCCGATTTTCCACGCGTCGGCGCACCACTGAACCTGATCCTGATGGTCGTCACCAGCTACGCCGTGGTCCATTTCTGGCCGGTCAACGCCTGATCGGGAAAGCGCTGACCCAATATCCACGCCACGCTTTGCCGCACCCGGCCTCCCCTTGCATTTGCGAAAACATTCGGGTCCGGCCAGGTTGATTTTTTGCACCGCTTCCGTTCATGCGTCCAGAGTTGTCAGAAGCTGCGATAATATGATGGTTTTATATCAAGGATAATCATCATGGCCGATTCGATCGTCATCACCGCAGCGCGCCGCACCGCGATCGGCGCATTCCAGGGGCAGTTCGCGCCCGTCTCATCGCCCGATCTGGGCGCCGCCGCCATCCGGGCCGCGGTCGGTGATTCAGGTATCGAAGGCAACGATGTCTCTGAAGTCCTGATGGGCTGCGTGCTGCCGGCCGGCACCGGACAGGCGCCGGCGCGCCAGGCCGCCATCGGCGCCGACCTGCCGCTTTCGGTCGGCGCGACCACGCTCAACAAGGTCTGCGGATCGGGCATGAAGGCCGTAATGCTGGGCCACGACGCGATTCGCGCGAGCTCTGCAGAAATCGTGATCGCCGGCGGCATGGAATCGATGACCAATGCGCCCTACCTGGTCAAGCGAGGACTCAGAATGGGCCACGACCAGCTGCTTGATCACATGTTCTTCGACGGTCTTCAGAACCCTTTCGACGGCCAGATGATGGGCGGTTTCGGCGAGAAGTGTGCCGACAAGTACAGTTTTTCGCGCGAGCAGCAGGACGATTTCTCGCGCGCCTCGGTCGAGCGCGCCAACAAGGCGATCGAAGAAGGCCTTTTTGCCGGTGAAATCGTGCCGGTCACGGTCAAGTCGCGCAAGGGCGACGTGGAAATTGCCACCGACGAGGAGCCCGGCCGGATCAACGTCGACAAGATTCCGAACCTGAGGCCGGCCTTCGCCAGGGACGGCACGATCACCGCGGCCAGTTCGTCGAAGATTTCCGACGGCGCCGCGGCCCTGGTGCTGATGAGTGCCGACAACGCGTCGCAGCGCGGCATTCAGCCGCTTGCCAGGATCGTCGCGCACGCGACCCATTCCCAGGAGCCGGAATGGTTCACGACCGCGCCGGTCGGGGCAATGAAGAAAGTTCTGGAACGAGCCGGCTGGGGCGCCGATGAGGTGGACCTGTACGAGATCAACGAGGCTTTCGCTACGGTCACCATGGCCGCGATGCACGAGCACGGCCTGCCGCACGACAAGGTCAACATCCACGGCGGCGCCTGCGCGCTGGGCCATCCCATCGGCTGCAGCGGGGCGCGCATCCTGGTCACGCTGATCCATGCGTTGAAGTCCACCGGCGGCAAGCGCGGCATCGCTTCGCTGTGCATCGGCGGAGGTGAAGCCACCGCAGTGGCAGTCGCACTCGACTAAGCATATCGCCGATATTCCTGTGACATTCAGAGTGCGAATGTAACGGCTGCAGATCCCGCACCTGCCACGTGTCGCCGGCCGGATGCAGCGGCGGCAAAGGTGGGCGTTATCTGACGATCGGCGGCGAAATGGCGCTGCTGCCCAGATCCGCACCGTATCGCAATGCCGCGATCGTGAAGAATCCGGGCCAGGGGAGAACGATGACTGGAAATACGCAGGCGAATGAGCATCTCGCCAGACCGCTGGGACCGTTCAAGCGCATGCAGCCAACGGTATTCATGGGCTCGGCGGGGCTTGTTGTGGCCTTCTGCATCTTCGGCGGCGGCTTCACCGAGACCGCCAGCGCCACCTTCGAAGCCGTTCAGGCCTGGATCGTGGATACGCTGGGTTGGTATTACATGCTCGTGACCTCGGCCCTGGTGCTGTTCGCGGTCGGCGTGGTCATCAGTCCGGCCGGTCGACTAAAGCTCGGGAAGGACGACGACGAGCCGGAATTCGGGCGCGTCAGCTGGTTCGCCATGCTGTTCGCCGCCGGCATGGGCACCGGACTGGTGTTCTGGGGCGTTGCCGAACCGCTCAATCACTACATGGAACCGCATTACGCCGAGCCCCAGACGGCCGCGGCCATGCAGGACGCGATCCGCTATTCGTTTTTCCATTGGGGACTGCACCCCTGGGCCATTTACCTGGTGCTTGCCCTGGCGATTGCCTATTATCATTTTCGCATCGGCCTGCCGCTGGCGCCGCGATCCGTGCTGTGGCCCATAATCGGCAAACGCATCTACGGCATGGCCGGTCACCTGACCGATATTCTTTGCACCGTAGGCACGTTGCTCGGGGTTGCCACATCCCTGGGACTGGGCGCGATGCAGATCAATGCCGGGCTTTCGATGTCCATGGGAATCGATACCTCCACCATGATCCAGGTAATAATCATCGCCACGATTACGCTTGTGGCGACGATATCGGTGGTCTCCGGCGTTCAGCGTGGCATTCGACGGTTGTCGGCACTGAATATCGGGCTGGCGTTCGCCTTGCTGCTGTTCGTCTTTCTTGCCGGTCCGACGACCTACATCCTGGATACCTACGTCGGCGGGCTCGGCGTATATTTCCAGACGCTGATCGAGACCAGCCTTGAAACCGATTTTGCGATCAACTCCGACTGGCAGGCAAGCTGGACGCTGTTCTATTGGGGCTGGTGGATCTCCTGGTCGCCGTTCGTCGGCATCTTCGTCGCCCGGATCTCCAAGGGCCGCACCGTTCGAGAGCTGATTCTTGCGACGCTTCTCGTTCCGACGGCCGTCACCTTCCTGTGGATGGCCACGTTCGGGGGAACCGCGCTGCACCTGGAGCGCTTCACCGAAATCGATATTGCCCAACAGGCGGTCGACGACGTGGCCATCTCGCTGCATCTGCTGCTGAGCGAACTTCCGCTGGGATCGATGACCACGGTATTCGCCACGCTGGTGATCATCATCTTCTTCATCACCTCGTCTGATTCCGGCTCGCTTGTCGACGATATGGTGACTTCCGGCGGCCATCCGCATCCGCCGGTCTCGCAACGGGTGTTCTGGGCAGTGTCCGAGGGTGCAGTGGCGTCAACCCTCCTTGTCGTCGGCGGCCTGCTGGCCATCCAACAGGCGGCCATCACTATGGCTCTGCCGATGACGCTGCTGCTGATCGCCGCCTGCTACGGCATGGTGCGGGCATTCACCACCGATATCCGCGAAAAAGGCATTCCGGAACAGAGAGGAATCGAGGGGGAGGTCGGCGAGGACTGAACAGACGCAAGTCGGCAGGCGCAGGATCGGGAACAAAACCCCGCGAAAGCGGGGCTTGCCGTATCTGGCGGAGAGAGAGGGATGACTGCGCGGCTTCGCCGCTTGCCCTTCGGGCTCGCCATCCACCTGCGGTGTCTGGTCTCATGAGCTCGCTTCGCTCGGTTCGAACCAGAGCCCTGTTCGATCGGACATTTGCGGTTTCCCAAATTTCGTACGGGTGGCTGCGTAGTTGCCGACTTTGTGCTTTTTGGTCCAACTCCGGAGCGCTCTCTCCGCCAGATACGAAAAAACCCGCGCAAGGCGGGCTTTTCCGTATCTGGCGGAGAGAGAGGGATGACTGCGCGGCTTCGCCGCTTGCCCTTCGGGCTCGCCATCCACCTGCGGTGTCTGGTCTCATGAGCTCGCTTCGCTCGGTTCGAACCAGAGCCCTGTTCGAT
>Ga0209947_1000469_pt1 | contig 25285 bp, 26 predicted proteins | sample SalPonR2_B_D2_MG_FD_185706 | JGI IMG/M metagenome (GOLD analysis project Ga0209947, IMG submission 185706) | Salt pond soil microbial communities from South San Francisco under conditions of wetland restoration - Salt Pond MetaG R2_B_D2_MG... ...
CGGGCATTTGATCGCGGCCTGGAGGGAGACCGCGCCTACGCGGCGGTGATGGTTTTCGTAGGAGGCGTCTCCAGGCGCCGACCGAAGCGGTTCAGTCCGCGGTGATCGATTCGTGCCGTAACCCGTTCGAGATCCGCTCGATCGTGGCCTTCGGAATATCGGCCTCGCGCGCGAATTCCGGCCAGCGGGCGACGGCCGAGCGCACCTGTTCGAAGATTTCGCGGTCCAGCCCGCGCTTGAGGCCCGCCAATCGGGCGCAGGCGCGGAAATCGGCGAACTCGAAGTGGTCGCGCTTGCCGTTCAGCGTCATCTGGTGGTGCGCGGTCCAGTCGCCGTCGGGGTTGTAGCTGTAGACCAGGTCGAACGCCGGCGCCAGGCGCCATTTGCCGGCGCGATCCATCAGGTAGGCAATGTTCTTGACGTGGTCGTCCTGGTTGCGGCCCAGGATGTTGAGCACCATGCGCCGGTACTGCTGCTCGATCTCGGCCATGGATAAATTCAGCTGCCGCATCACCCGAAACGCCTGTTCGTAGCCGTAGGTGCCGGGCTGGTTGTAGTCGTAGTGGGCGATCGCGCACAACGACTGCATGTGCAGTTTCCCGCCATCTTCGGTGCGGTCGAAGCGCCGGGTCATGAAATGCCGGCGGCCGTTTTCTTCGAACAGCCGGCACTCGTTCATTTCGATGCCGGCGGCCAGCGCCATCCGGTAATAGGCGTACTCGATCGCGCAGTAGCCCTGCGGATCGTTCAGTTCCCGATCGCGGTTGCCGGACACGCCGTCGAACTTGATCAGCCAGTGCTCGAAGCCCGGGTCGGCGTCCACTTGCCCGGAGCGCACTTCGTTGGTCTCGGGGTTCCAGGCGATTACCGCCTTGGCGCGTGCGCCGCCGGCCGAGGTGCCGACGCGCAGGATGTCGGCCATCGCCTTTTCGCTGGTGTCCTCGCCGAACGCCTGGCGCAGCGAATCTCTGTCGGCCAGCACTTCGGAGGCCAGTTCGACCAGCGCGTCGACGTCCAGCCGGGTCGAGCGCGCGGCCCGCGGCCCCAGCCGGGGTCGGAACTCCAGCGCGCCCATGCCGCGCTTTCCCGTATAGCAAAGCCGCTCGACCGCGTTCATGGATTCCGGCGGGCGGCCCTGGCGCGCCAGCCAGGCGTCGATCAGCTTGTGGCCGAACTTGTCGGGAAGCGAGTCGGCCAGCAGGCCCGGCAGGCCATAGAAAGTCGCGTGCGGGAGTTCCGGAAAACGGTAGACCCGTTCGGACAGCGGCATGGTCAGCGGCGCGACCTGGATGCTGCTTTGCTGAAACTCCGGATCGTATTCGAACGCGGCCGTGCGGTCGTTCTCGGACAGCGCGACGGCGCCGATCGTCCGTCCCCATAGCCGCACTTCGGCCAGCGTGGTCACTGCGAATCCCAGTGCCAGTCCTCAGGCGTCGATCCGGATTCCTCGCGCTTGCGCACCCGCCTGGGCGTCTTGCCCCCATGACGCAGCAGTGCCATTGGTCGGATGGCATCGACCGGAATCAGCGCATCCAGGGCCGGTAGCAGTTCCAGCACCCGAAAGAGCCGGATCAGCGTGGTGGCCTGCGCCGATTCCCCGGCTTCAATGCGCTCGACCGTGCGCTTGCCCACCCCGGCCTGCTCGGCAAGGTCGGCCTGGCTCAGGCGCAGTTCGATCCTGCGTTGGGCCAGGCGCCGTCCAAGTTCGTCCTGGATGGCCTGATCGGAGTCGGATTCGGATATTTTCATATTCGCAATTATAGGCGAATAAATATAAATATTCGTTTTAACCGCAATAAATTACGATTTACGTATATCCTGTGACTCGCAAGCAATTACGATAAACAAGAAATTTAGGGTTTTAATCGTCATAAATGGCGATATCAACGGCCATCTTCCAGGTGCCGCGCTACGCGTCGTCGACGGCTCGCGCAATGGTTTCGGCTGACCGGCGGGTCAGATTCTTGTCGACTTCCTTGTCGACGAGTGCGCGGGTTTCCGTATCCAGCTGTTCGCGCAGGAGGCCCAGAAAGGACGGCTCGGCCACGATCGAAAGCGACTCGATCTCGCCCTTTGTCCGGGCCTTCTCGAGATGGTCGGCCAATTGACGGGCGAAGTCCTGCGCCTCGCGTTGCTTGGGCTCGGTGTGTTTCTGATTGTCGCTCTGGCCGTAACCGTGGGATGAGAAGGTCTTGCCCTGGCGATCGTGCTCCAGATCGCGTCCGGGCAGGCGGGACTCGGGATGCAGCCAGTCCTGGCGCTCGACGGGTGCACTGAACTTCTTTTCGCGGGTGAACAGGCGGGCCTCGGTGGAATCGGCTGCCAGGATCCAGTAACTAGCCATTGCAGTGAGCCTCCAGAGTGAAGTGATGAGAATGTTCGGCAACGGCGCGGTGCGGCGCTGGCGCTGTTTATTGCTAAGATCAGTCTAACAAACGCCGAATGCATCAGCGCCGTTATCCGGCGCTGGCTTACACTTCCCGGCCATGACGAACACGATTCCGGCACTGTTGTTGCTGTTGTTTCTGGCCCATCTGATCGGATTCGCGGTCATCGGGCTCAGGCGCCGGCAGTGGTATTACCTGGCCCTGGTGACCACCTTCGGCTTGCTGAGTGCGGCATTCGCCACGCAGCTCATCGCACCGGAGGCGCAGGTAGCGGGTATGGCGTGTTACCAGCTGCTGCGCCGGGCGGCGTGGCTGGCCGCGGCTGTTTCCATTTCCTGGACCGCGCTGCGCGTGCTCCGCAACAGGCGTCGCCGGGCCTGATCGCCGCTGTCGACGCTCGATCAGCGGGTCGCCCGAAAGCGGGCTCAGATCGCGAATTCAATGACCAGGTCGATCAGTTCGTCACGCGTGATCTTGTTGTCGTGGTTGGAGTCGAATTCATCGAAAATCTTGTTGTCGGTCTTGACGTCGTGCTCGCCGAGCAGGCAGGCGAGCAGGTCCTTGAATTCACGCCGGGAGATTGCCCCGTCGCGATTTTCGTCGAACTCCTCGAACAGGGCTTCCACAAGCTCTTTGCGGTCCATGTTTGCTGTTCCGTGATTTGACTCTGCTCGGAAATGTATCACCGTTGGCGCCCCGGCGGGCCGGGTGTTCGAGGCCCGGGGCGATTGGACCGATTCCGGGTCCGGCATGAACCGTCGCGCCGCGTGCTGCATGTAACAAGGGAACCTATGAATGACCCGTCGCGCCCACGCAGGGTCATTCAGAGGTTCCCAAATCAATTTTTGATCCTGCGGGCTTCCGTATAATCTCGACAATACGGTCGGCGTCGACGGTACGCGTCACGAAAAAAATCCTGCACGCCAGAGGTTCCAGTGAATTATTGGTCCCCCGGACATAGGAATCGAACACGGCGCCGGTTGCCGCGGCGTTTTTTTGTCGTCTGGCTGCTGGCGGTGGGAATTGTGTCGGTCGGTGTTCCGGCATTGGCCGACGTTCCGATCGCTCTTTCGCTCGAGCAGGCATTGTCCATCGCCCGTTCGGACAACCCCGCCATTGCAATCGACCGCGCCCGCAAGGCACGGGCGGAAGGTGCGCGGATACGAACCCGACAGGGCTTTTCGCCGCGACTGAGTGTGACCGCGAGTCAGCTCCGGCTTGATTCTTCGGCCCTGGACAACATTCCGCGCATCAATCCGGATTTTCCGCCGTTGTTCACCGCGTCCTCGCTGGGGCCTCTCGAAGGCAACCTGGTCGGCGTGGAACTGGTTCAACCGCTGATCAATGTCGGCGCCTGGAACGCGCGCCGTCAGGCAGGCAGTGCTCTGGCGGCGGCTGAGCTGGGCTTGGATCGGGGCACGCGGGAAGTCCAGGTTGCCGTGGTCGAAGCCTATTACGGGGTCGGCGCCGCCCGCCGTCTCGTCGAGGCCGAAAAAAGAGGTCTGGCGACCGCGCAAAGCGCCTTGCGCCAGACCGAGGCCGGGCGGGCACAGGAGCTGGTGGCGCCGGTCGATGTCCTCAGCGCGCGCACGCGGGTCTCCGAAATGGAAACACGGGTGGCCCGGGCGCGCGCGACGGTGGTTGCCGCCAAGGGTTCGCTGCGTCGTCTGCTCGGCATGCCGGGTGATCGGGATTTGACGCTGACCGACGAGGTGCCCCGGCCCGTTGCACCCGGCCCGATGGCTGCCGACCTGGAGCATATCCTCGCCAACCGGCGCGATCTCAAGGCGCTGGAGCAGGGTGTGGAGGCCGCGGAATTCGGCGTCAAGCGGGCCAAATCGGCCTGGTTGCCGGACGTCAACCTGTTGGCGCGCTACGATCGACTGGCGGGCAACGAGCCGATCGATTTCAGCGAAAACGGCTGGTTGCTGGCCGTAAGCCTGCGCTGGACGCCGTTTGCCGGTTTCGACCATGTCGGCGCGCTGGGTGAGGCCAGGGCGATAGAGGACGAAACGCGCGCCCGATTGAGCGCGCTTCGGCAGGGCGCCTGGGCCGAAGCTCAAGCCGTTCATGCCCAATGGCAGGCCGAGTTCGAGGGGTGGCAGAGCGCTTCCAGGGCCGTCGCCGGCGCCGAAAACGCGCTGGCCCTCACCGAGGCCCGGTATGCCGAGGGTCTGGACGACATTACCGCGCTGCTGCGTGCGCAGGCCGAGGAGCTGGCGGCGCGGACGCGTGAAATCAATGCCCGGTTCAACGCCGTCGTCGCGGCGAGCCGCTACCGGCTCGCCGTGGCAGAAGACCTCGACGCCGCGCTGCCATGAATCAGTCAAGCGCATATCTTTCAATTCCGGCGCTGCTTCTGGCGATGCTGCTTTCCGGCTGTGACGACAGCGAGCAGCCGGCTCGATCAACGCCCGCCGATTCCGGCAATCCGATTCAAGTGCAGGTTGCGCCGGTCGAGGCGCTCGATGGCCAGTCGGGCCGCACCCTGGCCGGCGTGGTCGGGCCGGTTCAACGCGCCCGGATGGGCACGCGCCAGGCCGGCACGGTGAAGCAGGTACTGGTCGAGGCCGGCGATGCCGTCGAGGCCGGCCAGCCGATCATTCGCATCGACGCGCGCGATCTCGAGGCCGCGCGCCGCGCCGCGCGTCAGCAGTTGCAGGCCGCACGCCAGGCCTGGGAAGTCGCCGATAACAACGAGCAGCGGTTCCGGCGCCTGTTCGAGCAGCAACTGATTGCAAAGGCCAGGCTGGAAGAGGCCGAGGTTGCCGCGAGCGGCGCTCGCGGCCGCCTTCAGCAAGCCGAAGCCGAGCTGGCCGCGATCGGCGTGAACATCGATTACGCCACGGTGCAGGCGCCCTTCGACGGGGTCGTCAGCGAAATCATTGCCGAAGTGGGCACTTTCGTCGCGCCCGGGCCCGCTCTCGTGATCTTCGAGGATCGAAGCAGGCTCGAAGTCAACGCGGCGATCGACCAGGCCAGCGCGGCCGAGCTTGCGCCCGGCGATGTAATCGAGATGAACGCCAGCGGATTGGATGCCGCTTTGCGCGGCCGTGTCCAGGCGGTATTGCCTGCGCTGCGCGCCACCGGCGTTGGCCAGCGCCTGCGGCTGGTCATCGACGACCCGCCGCCGCAGTTGGCGCCGGGCATGATCGTCGAGTTGCGCCTGCCCGCGGGAGACACCGCCTATCCGGTGGTATCGATTCCCGCCTCCGCGGTGTGGCGGCGCGGCCAGCTTGACGGTGTGTTCGTGGTTGAAACCGACCGGGAGCAGCGCTTGCGCGCGCGTCTGCGCTGGGTATCGGTCGCACCGCGAAGCCGCGGCGGATCAAGCGTGCAGATTCTCCAGGGGCTTTCGCCCGGCGAGCGCGTGGTGGTTGGCGACGCCGTCACGTCGCTGGTCGACGGCCAGTTGATCGCGCCTCGGTTGATCGAACCGGCAAGCCCATGAGCTCACCCGGATTTGCCGGCCGCATCGCCGATCGCCTGATCGATTCGAAGCTGGTCCCGCTGATCGTGGCCGGCACGTTGATTGCCGGCATCTGGGGGCTGGTGGTGACGCCGCGCGAGGACCGGCCCGAAATCGAAGTGCCGACGGCCCGGATCGTGGTTCCGTTTCCGGGCGCCGGGGTCGAGCGCGTGGATGAACTGGTTGCGCGACCGGTCGGGACCTGGGTCGGCCAGCTCGAACAGGTGACCGAGGTCAGGTCGGTGGCGTCCGCCGATGCCGCGATGCTCGAAATCGAGTTCTCCACAGGTACCGACGACGTGCAGGCGTGGAGCCTGCTCCGGGAATTGCTCGACAGCAATCGTGCCGAACTGCCGCGGGACGCCGGGCCGGCCGAAATTCGCACCATCGGCGACGAACTCCTGACGATCCTGATGCTGACGCTATCGAGCGCCGAGCGCGACGGCGCCGAGCTTCGCAGAATCGGCGATGAAATGGCGATCGCGCTCGAAGCCGTGGAGGGTGTCAGGAGCGCCCAGGTGTTCGGCGGCCAGCCACGCCAGATCCAGGTCCGGCCGCGCCCGGATCTCATGGCGGCGCGCGGTATCGGCCTTCTGAAACTGGCCGAGGCCATCGAGGCGGCCAGCCTGCGGTTGCCCGCCGAAGTGCTTCGCGGAGAACAGGATCGACAGGTCCGCATCGGAAAAGCGCCGGCGACGCGGGCGGAAATCGCGCAGATCCAGGTCGGCGCCGGGCCGGCCGGCGTGGTCTACCTGGGCGACGTGGCCGAGATTCTCGACGCGGCCGCGCCGCTGGAATCGGCCAGCCTGCACTGGCAGCGGGGTGCGAACCGGGAAGTGACCGCCGTCGCTCTTGGCCTGACCAGCGTGCCCAACAGCAACGTCATCTCCGTTACGCGAAACGCGATCAGCCGTCTGGAGCAGCTGACCGAAACGATGCTCCCATCCGATGTCCGGGTTTCAATAGGTCATGACTCGGGCAAGATGGCGCACGACACCGTGGTCAGCGTGCTCGAGAATTTCGCGATCGCGACCGTGACCGTAATCGCGATCATTTTTGCCGGGCTCGGCTGGCGTGCGGCCGCCGGTGTCACGATCCAGCTTCCGTCGAGCCTGGCCATCGTGCCGCTGGCTTACCTGGCCCTGGGCTTCACGCTCAACCCGGTTTCGATCGCGGCAATGATCCTGGCCATCGGTTTGCTGGCCGATGACAACGTCATCATCATGGAAAACATCCGGCGTCATTTCCGCGAGGCCGGCGAGCGAAGCCGCGAGGTTGCCGTCGCCGCGGTCGACGAGGTCGGCAATCCGACCATGCTGGCCGTGTTTCTGATCATCGCGACGTTCATGCCAACCGCTTTCATCACTGGCGAAATGGGCCAGTACACCCGTGCGATTCCGGTCGGGACTTCGCTGGCGATAGCCTTCTCGCTGGTGATTGCGCTGACGGTGACGCCCTGGGTCGCTTTCCGTGTGCTGCGTGCACCGAAAGACAATGCGCAGGACAAGTCCGACAACGGCCGGACCGAAAAGGACGAGAGCGCGGGCGGGCCGATGAGCGACGAGCGCAGCATTCCGGGCAGCCCACTGGCGCGCGGCTACCGTATCGTGCTGCGTCCCTTTTTCGATATGCCCTGGCTGCGCTGGCTGTTGTACGCGGTGCTGGTCGTATTGCTGGTCGCAAGCGTGGCGATGGTGTTTGCACGGGCGGTGCAACTGACCCTGGTGCCGTTTCTCGATCGGGACGTTTTCGTCGTCGAACTCGAATTGCCGCCCGGAAGCGCGCTGGAACAAACGCTGAATGCCGCCTCGACGATCGGTCGCGAGCTTCGGCAGCATCCCGACATAGAAGCCTACACGGTATTTGCCGGCACCGATGGGCCGCTGCTGGTGCCGCCGTCGGGGCCGCCGAACCTGGATATCGGAAAATCGCACCGCGCACGCATCTATGTCCAGCTGCCGCCGCGCGAGCAGCGCCGGTATTCCAGCGTCGAGATCAGCCGCGACCTGGCATTCTCGCGGTTGCCCGATCTGCTGCAGCCGTTCCGGGCTCGCGCCTGGGTGCGAAATATCCCTTCGGGGCCTTCCAGCGAAAACGATATTCAGGCCGAAATTACCGGCGAAGACGCAGCCGCCCGGGAACGCCTGGCCGATGCCGTCGCCCGGCTGCTGGACGACCACCCCGCCACCGGCGCCGTCGAGCGGTTTCCCAAGCCCGTCGGTCCGGAACTGAAGCTCGAAGTCGATCTGATTCGAGCATCGGCCCGCGGCGTGCTGCCGGCGCGCGTGGCCGCGGCGGTGCGCATAGCGCTGGCCGGCCGAACGGTCGCCGAACTGGACGTGCCCGAAGAGCGGCGTCCGCTGCCGATCGTCGTCAGGCTGGATCCGGCGAGACGTCAGCGGCCCGAGGATCTATCCGGCGTATATATCGAAAACGAAGCCGGGGAACCGGTGCCGTTGTTCGACCTGGTCCAACCCTCGGCGAATCGGTGGGACGCCAATCGTTATCGTCGTGACCAGGTGCCCATCGTCTACGTGGCGGCCCGCGTGAACCGTTCGCTGAGCCAGCCGGTCTCGGTCCAGCGCGACCTTGTCGCGGAACTCGAGCGCCAGATCCCCGACCCGCCGGAGGTTCGCTGGTTCGGGGAGGCGGACAGCGATCGGCACTTGACCCTGTTCTGGGGCGGCGAGTGGGAGCTGACGCAGCGCGTCTACCGCGATCTCGCTGTGGCCGGGATCGTGGTCGTGTTGCTGATCTATATCGTGCTGGCGGGCTGGTTCGGTTCCTACGTTCTGCCGCTGCTGATCATGGCCCCGATTCCGCTGGTCGTCATCGGCGTGATTCCGGGGCACTGGCTGATGGGACTGGACATTGCCGGGCTGGGCGTGCTGGGCGTAATTGCGCTGGCCGGCATCGTCGTGCGGAACGCGTTGCTGCTGGTCGATTTCACCGAGCGGCGCGTGCACCACGGGATGGAGATCAGGGATGCCCTGGTCAGCGCCGGCGCCGTCAGGACCCGACCCATTGTGCTGACCGCCGGCACCGTGCTGTTCGGCAGCGGCGCGCTCGTATTCGAACCGGCATTGATGCCGCTGGGCATCACCCTGGCCACCGGCGTACTGGTGGCGACCCTTTTGACGCTGATTCTCATCCCGGTGCTGTACTTCCACGCGTTCAATGAACGGGATGCCGACGCCGGCGAATGACCCCGGCAGTTCGCGCGCTGAAGATCGCGTAATCTTGCATGAACCTTTTGGCTTGTCCGGCCGTCGCTCATTCAAACCACGAGCATTTCCGCAATGAACCAGGCCGAACACGACTTGCTGGTGATCGATGCCCAGGACGGCAGCCGAACGGCGCTGGATACACTGGTGCGCCATCATCACCGCAACCTGCTTCGCTTTGCCTACAGCCTGTGCCGCGATACCGCGCTGGCCCAGGATGCGGTGCAGGACGCCTGGATCAAGGTCGCCGGCCGCTTGCGCAGTCTGGACGATCCCAGGGCTTTTCGCGGCTGGGTCTACCATGCGGTCCGCTGGCGGGCCTTCGACCTGCTCAAGCGGTCGCACCGCCACGACCGTTCGCTGGAGGCTGCCGACACAGAGGTCGAACGGCCTGTCGGCGACGAGAGCAGGGACCGCCGAATCGACCTGGGCGCGGCGATCGCCGATCTGCCCGGGGCCGATCGGGAAACCCTGCAACTGTTCTACGTCAACGGCCTGACCATCCCGGAGATCGCCGTGGTTCTGGATATTCCGCCGGGCACCGTCAAGTCACGCCTGAACCGGGCCCGCAACCAATTGAAGCAGCACTTCGAAGGAGAAGATCATGAACATCGATGAAAGAATCCGCAACGAGCTCGAGGCGCAGGGCGGCGCGGTCGACGAATTGACCGTCGAAGAGAAGGGCCTGTTTCCAATGCTCTTTCGAATCTTTACCGGCGGCCTGGCGCGGTGGGCTGCATTCGCCATGGCATTGACCCTGGCATTCGTCGGCCTGACGGTCTGGTGCGGCTATGAATTCTTCACCGCCGCCAGCGTCGACGACCGGGTGTTCTGGGGTGTGCTGGCGGTGGTAGCATTTCACGCCGTGAGCATGTTCAAGATGTGGTTCTTCATGGAGATGAACCGTCACTCGGTGACCCGCGAGGTCAAGCGCGTCGAGATCGCGCTGGCCCGCCTGGACAAAGACCGGACGCAGCAGCAATGACGTTTTCGACCCGTATTCGGGACCTGATGCAGAAGTGGCTGCTGCTGATCGCTCAATTATTGCTAGTCTTGAGCGAACTGATCGATAAATGCGAAATCTGCTGATGACTTCAACCTGGATAACCCCTGATCTCTGCGATGCCCATCCCGACGAAGTGCGCGTGGTGCACGGCATCCAGTGGCAAAGCTACGGCGGCCGCCGATCGTTCGGCGGCCCCCTGGAAACAGTCAAGTGCTTCGAGGACAACTCGCGCGTCAAGGAACGCCTGGCCTCGCCGGGCGAAGGGAAGGTGCTGGTGGTCGACGGCGGCGGTTCGCTCAGGCATGCGCTGATCGGCGACATGATCGCCGAAAAGGCCGTCGGTACCGGCTGGGCCGGCGTGATCATATTCGGCGCCTGCCGCGACGTGGATGCGCTGGCCGACCTCGACATCGGCGTGTTCACGCTCGGATGTGTGCCGATCAAGAGTGTGCGCAACGGCGAAGGGCAACTCAACGTGCCGGTCCAGTTCGGCGGCGTCACCTTCAAACCTGGAAACTACGTCTACGCCGACGGCAACGGCGTGATCGTGGCCGGGCGGGCGCTGGCCTGACATGGTTCGTCACGCCTCGTGACCCGGTGCGACCGGTCGCCCGGTCCAGGTGCGGTGCCGCTGGCGGCGCGGATCGGGTTCACATTGTGGATGGTGTTCTGGATACCCGTAGTGCTGGCCAGCCAGGGGCCGCAGAATTTCTGGTGGCTGTGCAACCTGGCCCAGTTCATCCTGCTGTATTCGGTGTGGACGTCCAACCGTCTGCTGATTTCCAGCCAGGCCGGTACCATCGTTGTTGTCGGGGCGGTCTGGACCATCGATCTTGTCGGCGCGTTGATCACCGGAAGCAGCCCGTTCGGCATCACGCCATACATGTTCAATGAAGATCTGTCGATTGCATTGCGCGCCACTTCGACCTATCACGTCTGGCTGCCGCTCTTCGTGCTGTGGCTGTGTCGAAGACAGGGGTATGACGGCCGGGGCTTGTGGCTGCAATGCGCAATCGGCACCGCTGCCATCCTGGGCGGCTGGATCTTTGGCGATCCGGTGCGCAATCTCAACTACACCATCGCGCCATTCGGGATACAGCAGGCCTGGTTGCCGCAGACGCTCTATATTCCGGTCCTGTGCGTGGGTACTGCCGTGCTGGTTTACCTGCCCGGACATCTCGTCGTCAGGGCTATTGCCGGGAGGTGACTTCGCTCATCCGGGTCCCCGGGTCACGGTAATGCCTGAACGAGCGGCCTCGGCAGGTTTCGACCGCCGAGACCTCGAAATGCAGGATGCCCTGTTATAAAGGCGGCCGACGGCCTGATAGGAAGAATATCAGCGCCAGGACCAGACCGATCACGAAAAGGATCCAGGCGATATTGGTGGCCGCGCCGGCGATACCGCTCAGTCCGAGTGCGCCGGCAATCAAGCCGACGATCAGGAATGTCAATGCCCAACCTAACATGGCTACTCCTCAAGACGAATTGAATTGCCAGAATAGATCCATCCGCCCTGTTCGTCGATAACATAGGTTAATGCGACGCGCTTCGCGTCAGCGTACGGTTGTAGATCACATGCGCGGTATCATCTGTTGCGCGTCGCCCGGCACGGACAATCCGCCCTGGATTCTGTAACGACCTTGCATGGATTCAGCCCCGACACAAACAAAGTGAGGATCCAGATAATGAAAAACGCCAGTTCCAACAATGCTGATATCAAGAATCGAAGCCCGAAGATGACGAGTGCGCTTTTCGCGCTGCTGTTTGCGCTCGGCGGCGGCGCTGTGTTGACCGGCTGTGAACAGCAAGGTCCGGCCGAGGAAGCTGGTGAAGAGGTCGACGAGGCGGTCGAGGAGGCCGAAGAGGAAATCGACGAGGCGGCCGAAGAGGCCGGCGATGCGGTCGAAGAAGCGGCAGACGAAGTCGAGGAAGAAACAGACGACAATTGAAGTCGCATTACGCGCTATTGCCGATCAGCCGGAAATCCGGATTGATTCTGGTCAGCGCCCTGCGCAGTTCCATGGGCCGGCAACTCCAGGTTGTCGGCCCTTTTTTTGAGCGACGCATCCCGCCGCTCTGTCATTTACCGTCGATATAGTCCCGGTCGTCGAAGCTGCGCACCCATTCGGGCTTCCAGGCCGTGAGCATCGACAATACCGCACCGTTAAGAAAGCCCTCGGGCAGCATTGCGATGGGCAGGAAGACCAGGTAGTCGTTGGCGATCCGGTCCAGCGGATAGGCGCCCGCCAGCCACAGCAAAAGCGCACTGGTCGCCACGACGGCGGCCATCACCGCCATCGACGCGAAGTGTGCGCTGACGATGACGTAGACGAAGTAATGCTTCGGGAAGGCGTGAAAGACAAGCGTATGCAGCCGGTTCGCCAGCAGCACCGGCATCACCACGGTGATCATGCCGTTGATCCCAAGCGACATCCATTCATAGCGTCCCACAGCGGTCAGGGCAATCAGCGCGGCGGCCGTGCCGACCAGCGCCAGGCGCCAGCCGAAGATCAGCACCATCGCTGTAGTGCCCAGAAAATGCAGGCCCAGCCCGGTCTGCGATTCGGCCTTCATCCACCACAGGCCGATCAACAGCACGATGGCGCCGAGATAGACCCATTCCATCAGGTTCCGGTGCAGCAGCTTCCACGGGGCGCCGGCCGCGTTCCAGACCACGAACAAGGCGAATATCGGCCACGCAGTCCAGATGATCCATGCGGGCAGCAGTTCGGCGGGCAGGTTCATTGCACTCCAGTTGCAGTCGGACGCGATTCGATATCGTATCGAACGCGCGTCACGACGCGGATGCGCTTGCAGGCCGGATTCAGATCTCGATGCCCACCGAACCAAAACGCTCGCGCAGCCGATCTTGATGACTGCCCGGCCAGTAAACGCGCTCGCAGTCGCGGCAGCGCGTGAAGGCGTCGAAGCGTTCGAGTACGTCGGCCGGAATTTCGCCCGCCTCGACCGACCGGCCAAGCGCGTCGGCGTCGAGCGCCCGGAGTTCGCCGTTGCACCGGATGCAGCGCGAGAACGGCTCGAACAGGTCATCGAGCTGGAAGCGGTCGACCACTTCGCGCAGCTGTTTCAGTGGTTTGGTGGCGTGCACGTACCGGCCGTGCGTGACGCGGCCGTCCTTGAGCAGGCCGGTGTCGCGGGTCAGGATGATGCGGTGTTCGTCCCGTGCGGTGACGATGATGTGCTCGTCGGAGAAATCGTTGGCGTACAGGCTGTCGAAGCCGAGCGCGCGCAGGTAGCCTGCCAGCCGGCCCAGGTGCACGTCGAGGATGAAGCGCGGCTCGCGCAGCGGCGCCGGTCTCAGTCCGGAAGCGCTGGACACGTCGAAGGCCTCGAATACCGGATACACCGCAACCCGCTCGGCGCCTCGAAGCAGGCGGTCGAAGCCTGCCGACTGGCCGTCGACCAGCACCAGGTCCACCTCGGTGTGCGGCACGCCCAGTGATTCGATGCGATCCTTGACCGACGGCGTGCCGTCGAATTCGTGCTCGAAGCTCCGGTATCGCAGGTCCGGCGCCAGAAAGTCGTTGAGCTCTGCGTAGAAGCGAAACGTCGCAATCGCGCGGGCGGTGGAACCGGATGCTCGGGCCGGGGGCGGGCACATGGCCACGAGTGTATCCAACAACCTGCATCCGGATACGTACACTGGAGCCACACATGACTTGAGAGACAGGGATGATGACGGACAAGAATTCCGATGAAGCGAACCCGGCCCGCCTGCTGATGAACCGCGGCGAGTTCTCCGAAATGGCGCTCGAGACCCTGGATTCGCCGCCGGAGGCGAACGAAGGCGAGGCCGTGTTCCGGATCGGTCGTTTCGCGCTGACCGTCAACAACGTCACATACGCCACGTTCGGCGACAGGCTGCACTACTGGGATTTCTTTCCGGTCGACCGCGCAGGCTGGGGACAACTGCCGGTGTGGGGTTATGCCGACGTTGTCGAGTCCAAAGCCGACGGCGTCGAGGCCGGGCAGCGTTACTACGGTTACTGGCCGGCGGCCACCCACGTCAAGCTGCACCCCGGCAAGGTCGGCGAACGAAGCTTCCGCGACGACGTCGCGCACCGCGCGAAGCTGCCGGAAATCTATAACTGGTACCAGCGCACCGACGACGATCCGCTCCACGACGCGCAAACCGAACCGCTGCACGCGATCTACCGCCCGCTGTTCGTTACCGCGTTCTGCCTGGCCGACTTCCTGGCCGAGAACGACTTCTTCGGTGCCAGGAAAGTGCTGATCTCGAGCGCGTCGAGCAAGACCGCGTATGCCGTCGCCTACTGCATCCGCCGACACTCGAAGATTGCCATGGTCGGCCTCACCTCGTCCGGCAACCTGGCATTCGTCCGGCGACTGGGCCTCTATGATGAGGCCTTGCCATATGATGACCGGCACAAGCTCGACACCGGCGAGGCGACCCTGTACATAGACATCGCCGGCAACCCGAAACTGCAGGCCGACATTCATGAACACCTCCGCGCCAGTCTCGTCTACGACTGCAGCGTCGGCTCGGCGCAGTCGCACGTGCCGCCGACGCCGGCAAAAGACCTGCCCGGCCCCAATCCGGAATTCTTCTTCGCCCCGAACTGGATTTCCAGGCGATACAAGGACTGGGGCGTGGGCGAGTTCAACCGGCGCTCGGGCAAGGCCGGCGCGGCGTTCTTCGAGTACGTGACCGGCAACGGTCTCATCGAGTTGTCGGAGCATACAGGTCTGGAGGCGGCTCGCGAGGTGCTGGCCGAGATGATCGAGGGCAACACCGATCCGGCCAAGGGTCACGTCATCGCCCTCTGACTTCGTTTGGTCGCTCGACTGATGCCCCCTGTGTAAACTGCCGTGATGAAACTCATATCCAACGGCATGCCCGTGTTTGCGATGGCTGCACTGGCCCTTGGCGCATTTCTCGGCTACCGCCCGGCAGCGGCCCATACCATCGCGTTCGACGACCAGCGCCGGCAGCAGGTCGCACAGACAGCCGAATCGCTGGAGGCGCTGCACACGTTGCTGGTGCTGCACGACGGTCAAGAAGTGTTCGAGCGCAACGTGCGCGGTCCCGGTCCGTCGGTGCCGGCCAATCTGAAATCGCTGTCCAAGACCATTCTTTCCGTGCTCGCCGGCATCGCGATCGACAGGGGCGTCATCGAGTCGGCCGATCGTTCGTTGGTCGGGATCCTGGGCGCACGAGTGCCGGAAAACGCTACCGAAGGCGTCGGCGAAATCACGCTCGGCCATGCACTGTCGCTGCGCACCGGCCTCCAGTCGACCTCGGGGCGCAACTACGGCCGCTGGGTGCAAAGCGACAACTGGGTGGCGCACGTGCTGACGCGTCCGATGGTTGACGAACCGGGCGGCCGCATGATCTATTCGACCGGCAGTACGCATCTGGCCGCAGCGGCGCTGGTCGAGGCCAGCGGCGAGACGCTGCTGACACTGGCCCGCGACTGGCTGGGTGAACCGTTGGACATCGGGATCCAGGACTGGATGCGCGATCCCCAGGGCATCCACTTCGGCGGCAACGAAATGCACCTGTCGCCGCGCGGCGTTGCGCGCATCGGCGAGTTGTACCGGCTCGGCGGCGAAATCGACGGCCGGCGCGTGATCTCGCGCGAATGGATCGAAGCATCCTGGACGCCGCGCGGGCGATCGCCCTGGAGCGGGGATCTTTACGGCTACGGCTGGTTCATCACCGAAATCGCCGGCGAGCGTGCTTACTACGGCCGCGGCTACGGCGGACAGATGCTCTACGTCGTGCCGTCGAGATCGCTGACCGTGGTGATCACATCGCGGTCGGTACCGCCTTCGGAAGGCGGTCGCTACGTGCGCCGGCTGCACGGCATCGTCGCCGCGCTTGTGACTGGAATCGAGGCGGGCTGAACACGCGGCCCAGGCAGCTATACTGCGGCCTGATTCGAGAGTCTTTCAACAATCATGGCGCGAAAATCCCTGATGCGGCGCGGACGCGGCGGGCAAACTGCCGAAGCCGATGACGATGACGATGCGGTCGATACCGGCCCCAGCAAGAGCGCGCTGAAAGCCCGGGATCATGCCCTGCAGGATCTGGGCGCGGCGCTTTCCGAACTGCCGTCCGGCCGGCTGGCCGCGCTGGATATGCCCGACGACCTGCGCGAAGCAATCCGCGATTACCGGTCCATCCGCGCCCACGGCGCGAAGAAGCGCCAGCGCAAGTTTCTCGGGCGCCTGTTGCGGCACATGGATACCGAGCCGTTCGAGAAAGTGATCGAGGAATTCCGCACCGGCAACCGGGCCGAAGCGCGCGCGCTGCACCAGGTGGAGCGCTGGCGCGATGAACTGGTTGCCGACGACGAGGCGGTCACCCGGTGGATGTCCGAGCATCCCGACACCGACGCCCAGCACCTCAGGAGCCTGGTTCGTTCAGCCCGCAAGCACGATGCCGCTACCGGGCTATCGGAACGCCACGGCCGGGCGTATCGAGAGCTGTTCAAGTTCATTCGCGAACACCTCGCCGAATAACAAAGTGGCGGGCGGATCATGGAAATGGTCGCAACCGGTTGCTTAAACGCCACTTCCCGTATAGCAAGGACGTATGGCCATGAATCCGGACACGCCCGATATGGCCGCTTGCCTCCCGGCTACCCGATAACGCCGGATTCAGCCAGCTTCCCTTTGCGTGCCGCCGCGGTAGTCGGTTCGGCCCGGCCGTAAAGCCCGGAGCGCGCACGGTGCGCCCCGGCGTCAATAACCGCAGCGCTGGCGAAACACCACTGCGCCGGCCAGCAATATCGCCAGCATCAGCAACAGCAGGCCGCGCGGATCCAGCGCCGGGATCGGCACGGCTGCCGTGAATGCGAGACTGAGTTTGGCCGCAGCCATGTTCGCGCCTTCGGCCAGAAGATTGACGTTGCCACTCTGGGTTGGATCGACCAGCGTGATCACGAATGTCCACAGAGGATCGCCCGGTTGACCGGAAGTGACCACCAGGCTGACGTTGTCGGCGTTGGGTCCCAGGGCAAGAGACTGAACGCCGGCACAGTCGAATACCTCTCCGATGATTTCGGTCTGGGTCTGGCTGGTCACGGTGAACACCGGGCCGAGATCGGCGTTGCAGCTGTCGCAGGCATCGCCGATGCCGTCGCCGTCGGCGTCGGCCTGGTCCGCGTTTGCGGTCACCGGGCAGTTGTCGGCATCGTCGGGCACGCCGTCACCGTCGGCATCGCTCATCATGAACAGCGCGTAGCCGTCGTGGTCGGAAGACCCGAGCACCGTGGTGTCGTCTTCGCGGAACACCTCGGCGGCATCGGCGTTGCCGCGGCCGAAGGCGAACTCGCGCACCCAAATCTGGGCGGCCGCAGAGGTCAGCGCGTGGTCCAGCGTCTGGGCGTTGCCGCGGAAGTTGAACGAATAGCGCTGCTCGGCCGGCAGCGTCAGCACCTCGTTGACCAGATCGGGGTTGACCAGATCCGGGCCGCTCAGCAGCGCACCGGCTGGATCGAGATTGCCGATGATCTGGCCGATCACGTCGACGTAGCCGTCGGTGAACTCGAACGCGTTGTAGTCGCCCACCAGCGTCAGCGGCACGGTCGGATTGCCGGTCTGGAAGTCCTGCACCTTCTGCGCGATCGACTGCGCCTGTTCCAGCCGTTTCTGGCGCACCCGCGGTCCGCTGCCGGAATCGTCAATCCCGCTCAGCGAACGCATGTGGTTGACCATCACCGCGAACCCGAACGGCACGCCGTTGGCGGTATACGCGCCTTCGAGCAGCAGCGGCGGGCGGTCGTGCAGCAGCGAGCCGTCGAAGGTCAGGGTCTCCGCCGCGCCCAGCTGGGTGACCGCGTCGACGCTGATGCCGGCGCGGGTCAGGAATCCGACATCAATCGTGCCGACATCGTTTCCCTCGACCAGGAAGGCGCTGTAGTCGATGGCCGGGTCGATCGCGCGGATCGCATCGGCCAGATCCTCCATCACGACCAGGCTCTCGACTTCCTGCACGCCGAGCACGTCCGGCGCCTCGAGCACCTCGATGATGTAGCGCGCGCGCTTGGTCAGCGCGATCTGGTAGTCGGCGGTACTCACAACGAAGTCGTCGCGCCCGGCCGGGTCGGCCGGATCGTCGATGTCGTTGAACAGCCGCAGCAGGTTCAGCGAACCGATCGTGAACTCGCCGGGAGCGCGCGCGCGGACCGGTACCGGAAGCGCCGCGTCGGTGGTCGACAGGCTGGTCGGCCACAGTTCGTAATCACCGAATTCGAAGCCGATCACGCCCTCGGCGCTGAAGCTCGAACCGCCGGGGATGGTGATATTGGCCAGGCCCAACGCGTCCGGATCGAGCTCGAACACTTCCGGGTTGCCGTCCCAAACCGGCAGACCCGGCTGTCCGGGGAATTCGATCCCCGGCTCGCGCAGGCAGCGTTCGGTACCGGCCCGGATATGGACCTCGGCAATCGGATCGGAGCCGAAGCCCTGGTTGCCGCTGCACACCCGGCCGCTGGCCAGGGTCACGCGCATGCCCTCGATGCGCTCGAACTCCAGCGGATCCTGGGGCGCATTCGGCGACGGAACGGCGGTGTCGAGCGCCACGGCCGCCGGCAGCGGGTTGCCGGAACTGGTCACGTTAACGGTCGGGGAATTGCTGATCTCGGTCAGGCCGAAGAACTCGACCACCTCACCGGTCACGTCGACCAGGTCGCCCACGGCCACGCCCGGCGCGCCGCCGGTAAACACGACGATGCCGTTGGAGGTGTCGGCGTCGGCATCGGCGCGCGCGTCCGGGGTCTGCATCACGAACAGGTCGGAGCCGACCGCGGTCACGATATTTTCGTTGGTGGTCGCGACCGCGCCGAGCAGCGGCGAGTCGAAGCCGTTGCCCTGGATCTCGAAGATCTCGGCGGTGACCGGCGCTGGCGGGCCGTTCGGATCGGGGCAGTTAGTGCTGTCGGTCGTGTTATCGGCGCCTGGGGTAATGCAGCGCAGCGAAAAGTCGGCGTCGTTGTTGTCGCTATCGGCGCCATCTGGAATTCGCGCCAGGCCGATGAAGTCGGTGGAGTTGTCGTCAGACGCCGACGTGCCGGTGCCCTCTACGTAGGGCGCGGCGACGCTGCCCTCATAGCTGATCGCGTCGATCACCTGCGCGCCCTGCACCAGCCCGATCGAGTCGGGCGAGCCGTTCTGGACCAGGTTGGTGTCCGGGGTCACGTCCAGATCGCAGTTAGGCGTGTTGGCCGCGTTGGCGCAGATCACGAAGTAGCCGCCGGACGGCAGGCTGAAATTGGGCAGATTGAACGAGTTGTAGACCGAGTCATTGCTGCCGTTGACCAGTTCCACCGCCAGCCCGTCCAGGCTGGCCGTGGAACCGCCGACGTTCTTGATTTCGATGAATTCGGCCGCGTCGGTGCCCGGCTGGTCGTAGTCGACCTCGTTGATCACCAGCTCGGGGGCCGGCAGTGGGACCGCTTCATTCGGCGCGTCGGGCGTATTCAGCGCCTCGCCCGGATCGGGCGAGCCGGGGTCCAGCGCCGGAATGCCGGCGCCGTCGAAATCGTTGCGGACCCAGTCGGCGGCGGTATCGGTATCGACGCCGTCGGGAATCCGTGACGCGCCGCCCGGGGTGAACGGGCTGCCGTCGAAATTCGGTGCCAGGACCGTCGTCGAGTAGGCCTGATCGGACGCGCCGCCGTCGCTGATCGACACGCTGTCGATCAAATCCGTCCACGGCGTCGCATCCAGCACGCCGTCGTCATCGGTATCCAGGTCGGTGCCGGCGGCGCCGGACCAGCCATCGACCAGCAGCAGCGTGAGCGAGCCGTTTTCGAGCTGGTTGTTCAGGAAACCGCTCGACCAATGGCCGTTGGCGTTGGTGGTGCCGACGGGAAACACGCCGTCCACGGTTCCGGACGCAGTGCTGTCGCCCTCGATTTCGACCACGGTGAATGCCGAATAGTCGGTATCGGCCGAGCCGAATACCTCGATGTACTCGTTGGTGTCGGAGCCGGTGTGGTTGGCCACCAGTTCGTTGATCACCGGTGGAAGACTGCCGCCGGCCGGCAGGTTGGGTGCCCCGGGCGTGTTCAGCGCCTCGCCCGGCTCGGGCGAGCCGGGGTCCAGCGCAGGCAGACCGGCGCCGTCGAAATCGTTGCGCGTCCAGTCTGCGACTGTATCGGTATCGGTGCCGTCGGGCAGCCTCGACGCGCCGCCGGGCTGAAATGAATTGCCATCGAAGTTCGGAGCCAGATCCACCGTCGAATAGACGAAATCAGAGGCGCCGCCGTCGCTGGTCGCGACGCCGTCGACCAGCGCTGTCCACGGCAGGGCAACGTCGAAGGTCCCGTCGTTATCGGTATCCAGATCGGTGCCGGCCGAGCCGGAAAACCCTTCGACCAGCAGCAGCGTAATCGCGCCGTTCTCGGCGTCGAACGCCCCGACCGGCGTGGCGAAATGGCCGGTCGCGTTGGTTGTACCAAGCGCCACGACCTCGTCGATTACGCCCGCCCCGGTGGTGTCGCCCTCGATTTCGATCACCGAGAACGCCGAATAATCGGTATTCGGCGAGCCGAAGATCTCGACGTAGGTACCCGTATCGCTGCCGGTGTGATCGACGACGAACTCGTTGATGACCGGGGCAGTGCCGCCGGCATTGGCCAGCGGCAGTGCCAGGCAGCCGAATGCGATGAGGATCAACAAAACGCGGCCGGCCGCGCGGGCCATGGGAAATCGAGACGTCATGGATTTTCCTTGATTGGGGTTCTGTTTTTTTGCTGGGGCGAACCGAGAACGGACCAAAAACGATAGCGACATAATGTGACAGGCCGCTGACAATCGCAAGCCCGGTCGCCTCGAAAACCCATCTTCGTCGCCCCGGACTTGATCCGGGGCCCAGCGACTTTGACCCTACTGAGACACAACGCTTATCAGGAAACCCTTAACCCTAAACCCGCGTTTCATTCTCCCTCGACCAAATCCTTCCACCCGTCCACGCCCAGCGAGCGCAGCGTCTCGATGTTGCGCTGATAAATTGCGTCGGGATCGGGGTGATTCGCCGTGGCCGCCTCGATGCTGGCTTCGCGCAGCAGGTGCAACATGGGCCAAGGCGATCGGTTGGTGCAGTTGGCCGGGTCGTCGGGCGGGCTGTCGGCGAATCGGTAATCGGGATGGAAGCTGGCGACCTGCAGGACGCCATCGAGTTCGAGCTGTTCCAGCAGCCTGTCGGCGATGTCGAGAAAGTCGTTGTAGTCGAGGAAATCGTCCAGCACGTGCGGATGAATCAGCAGCGTCGTCTCGCGCTCGGCCGGATCGACCTCGTTCAGCGCCAGCAGCTCGTCTGCCAGGTCCTCGGCCAGCTGCTGCGGGCTGGTCGCCTCGCTCACCCGCAGCCGAACCCGCCCCTGGCGCCACGGCTGGCCTGCAAACGGACACAGGTTCAGCCCGATCACGGCCTGTTCCAGCCATCGGCGGGTGGCCTCGACGGCACGATCTTGTCGGGAGGACTCTGGCATGGCGGGATTCTAGCCCGCATGTTGATTCGTTTCCGTCATTCCGACTTCGTGGTGCGCGCCCCGGGACCTGGCGATGCGCCGCTCAAACGAAACCGGGCCGCGCGATGGCGGCCCGGCTGCGTGTCCGATTGGCGGGAGATGCGTCGTCGCGATCTCCGCGTCCTGGATCATTTGCTCTGGCGGGGGTTGCGGTGGCGCGCCACCCAGGCACCCGCGATCAGCATCAGCAATGCCGCGATCAGCAGGCCGATCGGCGACATCGTCGGCACCTGGCGCGCTGGGATCGGCGCCAGTGGTGCATCGACGATGAAATCGCCGCGCGCCTGCGGCTCGGGGCCGACCGCGATCGTGTCGTTGACCGTGCCGGTTGCCGGGTCGAGCACCAGCGCCTGATCGTTGGCGCGATCGAGCAGGAACAGACTGCCGTTGTCGGGCGTCAGTGCCAGACCGCGCGGCTCGCCGCCCGGGGTGAATGTGTCGGCTAGCATGTCGGTTGCTGTATCGATGACCTTGACCTCGCCGGTGTCCGAGTTGCCGATGTAAAGCAGCCCGGTGGACGTGTCCAGCGCGATGCCCGAGGCGTTGTGCCCGGAAGCACCGAGGCCGACGGTATCGGCCACGCTGTCTGTCGTGGTGTCGATGATCACCAGGTTGCCTTGCGTGGCCACGTACAGCCGGTCGTTTGCGCCGTCCAGCAGCAGCCCGCCGGGATTGGTGCCCACCGAAGCGATCGTGGTGGAGATCGTCAGGCTCGCGGTATCGACCACTTCGATGTCGCCGGTGTTCGCCAGCGCCACCCAGGCCTTGGTCCCGTCGGCGCTGTACTGCACCTGCGCGGCGCCGTCGAGCCCCAGCGAGCCGTTGACCGACGCGGACGCGATATCGACCGCGTGCAGCATGTCGAAGATCGGGTCGGCGACGAGCAGCGTCGATTCGTCGGGCGACAGGCTGATCCCCGCCGGGCGGCCTGTCGGCAAGAGGATCGTGCCGGTGATCGAGTTGGTCGCGGTGTCGACCACGGCGACCGATCCGGCATTCTCGTTGGTCACGTAGAGCGTGCTCCCGTCGGCGGTCTGCGCAATGCCCAGCGGGTTGCTCGTGGCGTTCAGCGTGGCCTCGACGTTGCCGCCGGCGATGTCGATGACCGAAATCGTCTCGTCGCCCTGGTTGGGGACGAAAGCCTTCGGTGCCGCGAACGCGCTTGTCGAGACCAGCAGCAGGCAAATGACGAATGCAAACTTCTTCATGAAGACTCCCTTGTTTCGTATGTCGAATTTGTGGGTTTTCGCGATGAGATATTTGCGACGAGGGATCCGCCGTCGGCGATATGCAACGGCGCATCAATGTCGTTTTTCCGGTCTGCAAAACAACCGGGCGTCTCGAACGGATCGGTCGTGATCCGCTCGGCCGCACAAAAAGCGACCGGATCGACAATACTCACCCTAACGGATCGAGAGCGCTTTTTCAGGCCGGTGCAGGCAAGAAGCCAGCGCCCCCCTCACAGCGGAAATCGCCCAAAAGCCACGCAACCAACCAACAACCAACAACCAACTAACCAACCACCGCCCCAACATATTTCCTTACACACTTCTTCAACTGATGCCGGTTCGCCGCCTGCATCTGCTGCAGCAGCCCGCAATCGCACACGTCGATGCCAAAAACGCGCGCAACCTCTTGCTGCAAGCGAATGAACAGGTGCGCCGTGCATTCGGCGTCGGCAAGCGCCCGGTGAAAACGCCCGTCGGACGGCAATCGTAATGCTCGCACCAGTGTCGCCAGCTTGTGGTTGGGCGCGCCGGGAAACAGCCGCCTGGAAAGCAGCAGCGAGCATATGAACGTACTGGTCTCCGCGTAGAACGCGGACACCCATACCTTTGCCCGAATCATGAGTGTTCTAATTTGATGCTCGGTCGGCCACCGGGCCGAAGCCGACCAACAGGCCGGCGACGCCTTCCGGGTCCTCCCGGTAAGGCACATGGTTGCCGATGTATTCGACCACCGGAAAGCCGAGGTCCTCGGCACGTTTCGCCGTAACGTTGAAATCGTCGGGGCCGCCGGCGGTCTCGCGGGTGATGATGTAGCCGGCAGGCACGCCATTGCCGGGCTCACCCCCCAGTTCGATGGGCTCGATGAACGTGCTCACGGGATGGGGAACGTCGGTCGGCGGCTGCGTGCCGGGCGCCACCCAGCCCGGCGGAATCCCGCCGGCCTCCGTGGTCTCGGTCAGCATGCGCGCCGCCGCGGCCGCGGTGCACAGCTCGCTCGGATCCTCTTCGCGACCCACTGCGAGGACGCACTCGCCGTCGAACGGCACAAAGGCGTCGAAGTAGACCAGCTGCTCGAGCCGCTCGGGAACCTCCTCGGCAACGCCCGTGATGACCATGCCGCCGTAGCTGTGGCCGACCAGGATCACATCGTCGAGCTGCTCGAAGCGCAGCACGTTGACCACATCGGCGATGTGCGTCGTCAGATCGATGTCCGGCGAGAGCAGGTGGCGACGCTCGCCGAGGCCGGTCAGCGTCGGCCGGTAGACCTCGAAGCCGCGGGATTCGAGCGCGCGCGCCGTTTCCTTCCAGTCCCAGCCGCCGCCCCAGGCACCGTGGACGATCACGACCGTCTGCGCGGGGGATCGTGATTCGGCCGTGGCGAATGGCGAGACCATCAGCGCGAGCAAGAGGGCGAGGAACACCTGTATCCGTTGTCGAGTCATGCCTGGTTCTCCCTGTCGTCGGCGGACCTGCGGCCGCATCAATGGTCCTTGCCGGCCATCCATGGTAGCGCCGCTGGTGACATTGGATCTAAATCTCGGCCCGCACCTTACGATCTTCGGCTTTTCCGACTGAAACGCGTTCCGTGTCCATTCAATCAGAGGTTCCCTGGCTGCCCCCGGAAAACTGATTTGTTCCCGTGGGAGGGCCGTCCCGGCCCGAGGGTGGTTTCCCCGTCATCCCGCAATCACGACGCCATTGCCGTTAAACCAGGATAGCTGCTGGCAATCAATGACCTCGGCTTGTGGCCTTGGCGTGTCCGGTTTCTCTTTCTGATTCCTGACCGTCAGGCCGACCGGCGCGCGGCAATGAACGATCGGACCAGCAGCACCAGCAATACGCCACACAGCGCCAGCATGCCAACGTTGACCGACAGCGCAAGCGGGCTCATCTGCGTGGCCCGAATGATCAGTGCGGCGGCCGGCGCCAGGGCGCCGAGCAGGGCGACCACGGCGGCTGCATGCATGAAATGCCGCCGCGCATGGGCAAAGGTCAGCGCCAGGCCGGCGAAGATCGCCAACAACACGCCGGGATAAGCCGGCATCAGCGCGGTCCGGGATCCGGACATGAAAAACGCACCCAGCCCGAGGGCGATCAGCAGGGCGGCAAGGATAAAGGTTTGTTTGGGCATCGTTGACGGTTCAAGAGTTGGATTTTAGCTCGGCCTTTAGAATACACGGCTACTGGTGAAGCCGAATTTGACGCGCGTGCTGCAGGCCGCCGAGAGTGTGAGGACGGAACCCGGGCACCCACATCCAGCGTCCCGGCCTGCGCGACGTGCCGATCCACGTGGAATTCCGCATCGCCGGCGACGGCACGGTGCGGCCGATCGAGGCGAATCCCATGCGCTTCGGCGGCTGGTGTGCCACCGACATCGCCTCGCACGGATGGGGCTTCTGTCCCTACACGGCGTTCCTGCACAACAAGCTCCCCGACTGGAGTCGGCTG
>Ga0209947_1000473_pt1 | contig 25265 bp, 17 predicted proteins | sample SalPonR2_B_D2_MG_FD_185706 | JGI IMG/M metagenome (GOLD analysis project Ga0209947, IMG submission 185706) | Salt pond soil microbial communities from South San Francisco under conditions of wetland restoration - Salt Pond MetaG R2_B_D2_MG... ...
GCCAGCAAGAGCCGATTCCATGCTTCCGCCGCACTGCATGGTATTGATCGGCAGGTCTAAGATGTGTTCGCGAATTTCAAGGCGTCGCTGCTCTGCGAGGCTAGACCAGCGATGCCACTGCGGGAGCTGTAGTGCGTCTTCGCCAAAACCCCAGGGGCCGGCGACGCGTTCCGCCAAGGTCGTTGCCAACCGGCGGGCTTCGTTTGGGTGTCCCAGCCACTGCTGCAGCATTTTGCGCACCAGCATCGCCGCTAGTGACGGCACGTCGGCGCACGCGTCGCTGGACAGGCAGGTCAGGCCAACCGAGCGGGTGGAGGTTTGGATTTGCAGCATTGTCGCGGTGCCCGCAGTTTCTTCTTTCCGCGCGGCGGTCAGCACATGTGCGGCTCCTTGGCTACTAACCCAAAGATAGTCGGCAATTGTTTTGACTGCGCTGGCGTGGCCCTCGTTTGGTTCGCCATTGCTGATCAAGTAGGTGCGATGCAGCGGCGAACGGGCAGCCGGGACACTGGGGAAACCGGCTCCCGCGTCACCACGATAGCTATTTTCTGGTTTGAGATAAAAGGCCAGCTCATTGAGCGCCGCTGCGGCATCGGCGTTACCAATCGGATTCCTCGGATGCGGACAAGCGGAAGTACTTGCAAAGAGTGGAATGATTTCACTCTGCTCGGCGCCGTTTTCGTCCAACAAATGACGCAGCAAGTAGGCGATGTCAAGCAGCATCCCGCTGCCTGTTCCGCCGGTTAACGATCCGATCAAGTAGATTGTCGGTGGAGCAGGAGAATCACCAACCGTCATGATGATCGCCTGCTGCAGGTATTTAAGGATCTCTTGCCCATGATCGACCATCGCCAACCGTCCTAATGGTCGGATGCCTTCAGTCGTTTGACTGCGCGGCACATTATAGATCCAGCGTCGGCTGATGCTCTGCAAACGCTTCGTCCCCGAATCGCGGTATTGCGAGGCGGTGCGCAGCGGAGTGTAAAGCATCTTGCACGGGGAACGCTTATCAGGTCCGTCCAATGCCCGGATGATTTGCAACTTTTCTGAATCGGTGTCGATCAGGACGGAATCGATTCTTTCTGCGGGTTGCTCACCATTTGATTCAATTCGTTTATGGAGCTCCAGCAAGACGTCGGCGCCCGTTCCGCCAATCGCGACAACCAGGCTGTTTGCGGTTCGACTCTCGCTGCCATGAATGACCGAACCGGTCAGCTTAGGAAGATTCTCAATCGGCCGGGCCGCGCCATCAGCGGAAGAGAAGCAACCCGTTTTCGTGTCGCCTCCAATGGCTTGGTGCGTACCAGACGGGGTCACCAGACTGTTCTTTCCGCGAGGCGCGCGCAATGCCTCCACTAGTTCGCGACATGAGGGAAAGCGGCGTTCCGGATCTTTCTCCAACGCTCTGGCAAGGATCGGGCGATCGCTTGGTGGGAGCGGGTTCAGGTTGGGACTGCTGTGGACGTGTTGAGTCGCCAGCTGCGCAATCGTGCGTCCGTCGAACGGCCGAGTGCCAGTGAGTAACTCCTGATACATCACCGCAAGCGAATACTGATCACTGTGATGGCTCGGGCGACCGTCAAAAACTTCCGGCGGGGCGTAGATCGGCGTCAAGCCACCAATCATCGATGCGTTTACATCGCGCAGGTCTTTCAGCAGCCCAAAATCGGCAATTTTCACGTGCCCGCCAACCAGCAGCAGGTTGCCGGGCTTAATATCGAGATGCTGTAGCTGGAACTCGCTGTGCAGGTAATCCAAAGCATCGGCGGCATCGTTTAGGTACGACAATAGGGCCTGACGCGGTAACCCGCAGGAGCCTCGCTCAAACTGTCGGTTAAACACATCCTCCAGCGAACCATCGGCAAGTTCCGATACGATCACCAGTCGATCCTCGATAAATTCGTATCGTTCTAGTGTCAACAGAAAAGGGTGGTTCACTCCCTTCATCAACTCCAACGAGCGGAGTTCTCGGCCGGCTCGTTTTTCACCTTGTGCCCCATACACAAACTTGATGGCTTTAACGAAACCGCCAGGCGCCGTAGCGCTCCACACCTCTCCAAAACCACCTTGTCCGATCGGCTCACGCAGCACATAACCAGGAATTGGTTCGTAGCCGGCAATTAAAGACAGTTTGCTTCCAGACACAGGCGGCGATTTTTTCGGTTCCGCCGAGCCTGCCATAGTGCCAAGGTGATCAGCCGCCGCGTCACCGAAGGGAGTGACTGCTTGTGCGGTGTGAAGCGGATTGGGGTCTTGAGTATTCATCTTTGTGCGGCTGTTGTGGTCGGTGACTCAAGTTACAAAGAGCTGAAATAACTGCGGCAGGCTTTGTCCAGAAACTCAGGGCGAAGCTGAGGAGCTAGTTTGCGATACTTGCAAAAATTGTAAACTTGCGTTAATAAATCCCGCGGATGGCAGCGCCGGCGGGGTCGCCCTTCTTTGCGATACAGGGCCAGCAGGTGTTCCGCGGCTTCGTGTCCATGCAAAAACCCATAGGATTCGGCCACGGCACACGTGATCTCCCGATATTCTTCTTCGGACGGATCGTCCACGAAAATTTTATAAGGCACCCGGCGTAAGAAGGCTTCGTCGACCAATTGATCGGGGTTCAGGTTGGTAGAGAAAATGATCAGTTGTTCGAAAGGGATCTGGATTTTTTTACCGGTCGGCAACGTCAGAAAGTCATGTCGACTTTCCAAAGGGACAATCCATCGGTTGAGTAGTTCTTCCGGTTGAATGCGTTGGCGTCCAAAGTCATCGATCAGCAAGCACCCGCAATTGCTTTTCATCTGCAAAGGGGCCTCGCAGATGTTGCTGCGTTTGTCATGCCGAACTTCCAGGTTGTCCATCACCAATTCGCCACCGACTACCACCGTCGGCCGTTGGATACGAGTCCAGCGATGGTCCCAGTCCTGTGCATTCATGACTCCTTCGCCCTCCGGTACCGGAGCTGGACGGTGAAACGCGTCGTCCTGGAGTTTGATCAGGTTGCCATCATCCAGAATGGCATGAGGGATCCAAACCTCTTGGCCAAGACAGCGCGTCAGGCAGCGAGCCACGGTGGTTTTACCGTTTCCAGGAGGACCGTAAAGGAATAAACCGGAATTACTGTTGATCGCCGGGCCAAGGTGGTCAAGCAGTTCATCCTGGTAAGAAATCTCGCGTAATGCATGCTGTAGCTGGTCTCGGTCGATCGGTTCCAGACCCGCGGCTTGGGCTTCGATGCTGAGTACATAATCCGACAACGTTACTGGAGCGGGACCCGTGTAGGAGCACTGTTGCATGTAAATCTGAGCGCTTCGCTGTCCAGATTCGGTCAGTGAGTAATAGTAGTCGTTAAAAGGTGCCGGCCGTACATGTGTCACCAGTTTACGTGTTCGCAACCGTTCTAAAATCGGCTCGACGACCCGAAAAGGTAGGCCCGTTCGTTCACTGGTGTTGCGACCACTAACGGTTCCAATGCTTGCGATGGTTTTAACGATCAGGGACTCAATAAAAGATTCACTAAGACCCGTTTCGGCAACATCGCGTGGGGTTGCAGGCCAAAACGTGTCGTCAGACAACAGTCCACCGAGCAGGCTTGATTCGATCGTCTGGGTGTCTCGCATCAATGCAGACATGGCTGTAAATCCGCCTTTTTGCTGTGTTTTTTCTTGTGGAAACCGAAGCCGTTCAATCATCGACTGTTTGCTAAGTTTGGCAAAACCGTAGAAACATAGCTCGCCACTGATGGAGTGGATTCCGTCGGGGCCGCATTTTGAAGTCGGCGATCATGACGGCCGTGGGGAATCTTCTTGAATTTTGCCTTCAACCTCAACGCTTGCTTATTTCCGTCCTAAATTTTAGGCAAGTGAGGGAGTTTCTCCTCTGCGCTGCTTCGAGTCGATTTGCCAAGAACTTGGAAAAGGCTGCTGAAAATTTGTTTCGCATTCGACAACGCTGTCGATGTTCTCCAAACAATACCGAATCAATAGAACAACGAATATGAATCCGGCCTCCCTCATATCGACAACCGATTCTTTGCGGCACAGTACCGTTAGCCAACAGGATGTCTGGTTTTTATCGGGCGCGACGCGAGGAGATGAGGAGGTGCGTCATATCCCGGTCGATGAGAATCCTTTCGTCGTTGGTCGCAAGCCGGGCGTTGCCTTGACACTGCATTTTCAGACTGTCAGTGGGCATCATGGCTCTCTCTGGGTCGAAAATGGTGAATTGCTTGTAAGAGACCTCGACAGTACCAACGGCACGTATGTCAACGGAGCACGGATTGATCGACCGACGACGTTGTCCGAAGAAGACCTTATCCATTTCGCGGAGGCTCCATTTCGCGTCCGCCGTCAATCGGCCACAGGCTGTAATGCAGGTACAATTGCGGAAAATGTTTGTGATCAAGCGTTGGCACTGGTGCAGTTTGATCGTCTGATGAGCCAGCGTCTGGTCGTTCCTCACTTCCAACCGATCCTGAATCTTCATAACCGCGCTCTGGTCGGCTTTGAAGTGCTCGGACGTGGGCGAGTGTTTGGTTTGGAATCGGTGGGGGCGATGTTTCAGGCTGCGGAGCAACTAAACCTTGAAGTGGAACTGAGTCGTTTGTTGCGATGGGAGGGAGTCCGGGTAGGTCGTGACTTAATCGATCGGCCGGCGTTGTATGTTAATACCCATCCAAAGGAAATGGTGGGGGATGGCCTGATCGATTCGCTTGGCAAACTGCGAGAGATGGCCGGGAACACGCCAATCGTGCTAGAGATCCATGAAGCTGCCGTAACAGAGCCGGCGATGATGAAAAAATTGCATGCTCGGCTGAAGGACTTTGGCATCCAACTGGCGTACGATGACTTTGGTGCGGGGCAGGCGCGGCTAGCGGAGTTGATCGAAGCGCGGCCCGATTGTCTGAAGTTTGATATTTCCCTGATTCGAAATATCGATTCCGCGGATCCTCATCGCTACCAAATGCTGGAGACGCTGGTGCGGATGGCGCGGGACTTGGACATCGAGGTGCTGGCAGAGGGAATCGAAACCGTTGAAGAAGCTCAAGCTTGTCGGGAAATTGGATTTGACTTGGCACAAGGTTTTTACTTTGGACGTCCCGTTCCGGCCTAGACGCTGTGCCTTCGATTCGCTCAGACTCTGCTACCAAGCCGCGTCAAGCATCGGAACCGCGAAGTTTCCCGGCATGGAGTCGCACAATCACGTCGGCCAATTGGTCGGCTTCACGCTGGCTGTGAGTAACGTGCAGGACGGTCACGCGGGTCTGACGATGAAGCGTTTTTAGCAGATGAATCAACTCGTCTCGCGAATCATCATCCAACGCTCCCAGCGGTTCATCGAGTAGCAGGACGGCAGGCTGGAACGATAAGGCGCGTCCCAAGGCGACACGTTGGGCCTCGCCACCGCTCAGGCCGCGCGGGTAACGGCCGAGCAGTTCTGTCAGGCCCAGCAGTTCAGCCAACTCCGAAGTCCGGTCACGAATTTGAGCCACTGTGGCTCGGCGGAGTCTCATCGCAAATTGCAGATGCGCTTCCACGGTCAGGTTGGGGAACAGGCCAAGATCCTGTGGGACATATCCGAGTTGGCGATCACCCGGTAACCAGTTGGTGACCTCGGTGTCGTGCAGCAAAATTCGGCCACGGCTGATTTTTCGAAGTCCGCAAATCGCTTCCAGGATGGTGGTTTTTCCCTCACCCGAGCGACCCATCAAGACGGTGTATTGCTCTCGCGGTACGAATAATTGCACGTTGTGAAGAGAAAATGTTCCCGCCGTGATAGCCACTTCTTGCAGTTCGATCATTGACTCTTGCCTGGTCCAAACACCTTGAGAATCAATAAGACGACCATCGCTAGTCCCACCATTAAGAGGCTGACCGCCACGGCCGCATCGAGCTGGCCGGTGCTCAGTTCCAGAAATACGGAGGTCGACAAGACTTCCGTCCGCATCCGCGTGACACCCGCAAACACAAGTATCGGGCCGAACTCTCCCAGGGCTCTGGCCCACGCGATGGTCGCTGCTGCCACCATGCCGCGACGCGATTGAGGCATCGCAACCTGTAAGAAGGCTTGGCCTCGGGTGCAACCGAGTGTGCGTGCGACGTCTTCCGCTCGCGGGTCAAGCTGCTCGAATGTGACACGCATGGTTCGAACCGCAAAGGCACAACTCACGGTGAATTGGGCCAGCAGGACGGCGGGCCAGTTATAGGTAATTGCCAGTCCCGCTTCATTGCTAAACCAATGTTCCAGTTTCCAGTGTCCAAAAGGGAGGTGGAACAGAATCAGCAAGCTGAGCCCGAGCACCAGGGGTGGAAGGACGATGGGAATATCCACCAAGGTGTCGATCACCCAGCGGCCGGGAAACCGAAAACGAGCTAACAGATATCCCAGGGGCACCGCGACCCAGAGGCCCATGATGGTTGTGGCACTACAGGAGAGCAACGTCAGACGCACCGATGCGAGGATTTCAGGCTTGGAAATCACGTTGGCGAACTGACCGAAAGAGGCGAACGCAATGTCGGCTAGCAACAGCAAGGCAATCAAAACCACAAACGAAGCCGATAGACCGCCGGTTACCAAGAAAAAACCAATGTCTGATCGACGTGAGCCGACCGACGTGGACTTCGTGTTACAGTCCGCCGCAAGACGGGGCGCTTCCTGGCCAGTCGTTTTAGTCATCATCGGCCAGGCTTTGGAAACCGAATTGCAGGTAAGTTTGTTGTCCGTGCTGTGGAGCTTGCAGATAATCGACGAAAGCGATTGCGGCGTCATGTCGGGATGTGCCTAACACGACGCCCACTTCAATGCGAGACGTTGCCAATTGGAGCGGCATGACGTCGATCGCCTCTAGTTCCGGATAAGACTGGAGCACGGCGTCAAAAATCACGCCAGCATCGGCCGCTCCTAATAGTACGTCATTGGCGACGTCGGTCACCGTGGTGCGATAGGCGGTCGTCGCTTGGTCGAGATCATGCCAGTCTCCTGAAATTCGCAATGTCTCCCGCGTCAGCTTTCCTATTGCTGCGGTCTCTGGGTTGGCTTGAACGAGGCGAACGTCAGGGCGTAGCAGATCTGAAAAGCGGTGAATCGATTTTGGGTTGCCCTTTGGAACGACGACCACGATCCGCATGTTTGCAATGGGAAAGGATTGGCTGACCAAGTGCTTTTCTTTTGCCATGGCGACGTAGCTATCGTCAGCGGGTAGAAAAAGTTCACCACGCCGACTGATTGCCAATTGGGACAATAGGGCTTGGGAAGGCCCGTACTGCGTTTGAACGACGCGTCCGGTGTCTCGCAAGTAATCGGCGACGACCGCTTCCATCACAGCCTGGTTGCTGGCGGCACAATAAATCATAATCCTGCCGTCGCTCCCGCCTTCGTCCTTAACGCGGGCGTGGTTCGCGATCAACCCAATCAAAATCGCCAGGCAGATCAGTGAACCGCCGAGCAGCAGAGCGGTGCGGTGCATCCAGTCGGCCTGTAGGAGGGATTGCGCATGAAAGTTATGGCAAGACAGGCGCGGGGGATTCTCGCCAACGATCTTCGAATCTCAGTATAACGATCACCCTGTTTTACACAGCCCGCCGGTGGGCTCCTCTGAGTCGCCCCAGAGGAGAGGAGAACCTCGGACTTGGCTGTCCGCGGTGGTTACAATAGCGCCCGAGTTCGCTATTCAAATCCCTCGCAAATCCCTCGCAAATCCCTCGCAGATCCCTCGCAAATCCCTCGCAAATCCCTCGCAAATCCCTCGCAAATCCCTCGCAAATCCCTCGCAAATCCCTCGCAAATCCCTCGCAAATCCCTCGCAAATCCCTCGCAAATCCCTCGCAAATCCCTGCTCAACCCATGCAAGAACCGACTTTGGCTGCCCGTTTCTCCGCAGCGACCTTCATTCCATTGATCAGCTTGATGGTTATCCTGGCTTTGGAGTCGCCAGCATCGGCCCAGTCACCCTCATCCCCGGGGCTCGCGTTCGCCGATCCGCAGCCGCGGCAGTACCAGCTTGAGGCACGTGCGAGTGCGATCGACTCTCGCGTGCAATCGCATCCAGAAATCAACTTCTTGTTGCAATCTGACAAAGGGGTCCCGATGGATGTCCAGCACGCCTCGGTCGACACTCGTGTCGCCCCGCGCGGCAAGTTGGTCATTTGGCTGATGGGCCATAACGGGCAATTATTTGACCGTTTGAACAGCTATGGACTCCATGCGATCCAAGTGCACTATGCCAATCGTTGGTTTTCGATCTGCTGTCAGGAGAATCCTGTCGGTGAACATTGTCGTGGCAACATTCGCCTGGAAGCCGCTACGGGTGAGGACTTCAGTGACGAAGTGGAGATTCCCAAGCCCGACGGGATGATGGAGCGGGCGCTGCAGTTTGTGAAGTGGCTGGCGGCAGAGAACCCGCAAGGGGGTTGGGAGTTCTTTCTCAGTCCGGACGGGAACAGCCTGCGATGGGAAGATGTGATTGTCAGCGGGAGTTCTCACGGGAGCACCACGGCGGCTCGCTTCGCCAAGCATCAGAAGGTCAGTCGTGTGGTCGCGTTTTGTGGTCCCCGTGACCAGCATCAGGCTTGGCAAGCGTTGCCTTCGGCGACACCTCCCAATCGCTACTTTGGGTTCTCGCATGTCTTGGACGGTGGCTGGACGGCGGACCACTACTGCCGCAGTTGGGAACTGATCGGGCTGCATGCCTTTGGCCCCATCGTCAATGTCGATGATCAGGCGGCCCCGTTCGGAAAGACGCGACGACTGGTAACCGATTTTGACGTCGGTGGGGACGCCAGGCGAGCCCACAGCTCGGTGGTGCCCGGCCGGAGTGCATCCAAAAATGCCGCCGGTCAGTACGACCATGAAAGCGTATGGAAATACCTGTTTACGCAGCCTGTCGAAATCACCGGACCGCCGGTTCCAATGGACAGCGACTGCGAAAAAAACCAGCGTTGAAATTAGCGGTCGCGGAGTTGGAGGAGCAACATCAGGGCAGGGGTTCGCTGAGCGGTCAGGGGCTGACTTGCGTCAGGCCCTGCTGCATGGTTGCCCCGCTGCATGGTTGCCGGGCCGTTTCCTCAGGCGATAGCGGCGTCTGTAAACGGCGATGAACGCGGGTCGCAGGCAGGCTTCCCGAGTCCATTCACGGCTTTGTTTCCACTTCAACCTTGGATGCGTTCCTTGACCGATTGGGCCGAATGCATGTTGGCAGGTGCTTTCAGACTCAGCCCCTTGCTGCGACCTCTTCACCGCTTGGGAGCCGCAATCCCAACGGCGACCGGCATTTGGGCATTCCAAATCGACACGTCCAAGCCACGCTTGCCACGCCGGCAATCAAATCGGTAGGACCGCTGGGTGGAAGGAAGGATCAATCGAGAGGCTTGAGGGGAAACAGGGGCGACGCAACGTGCTGGGACTTCAGCATGGCGGCAAGTCGAGCCACCACCTCAGGATGTTCCGCGGCCACGTTCTGCTGCTCGCTGACATCGGCGGCGAGATTGTACAGCTCGATTTCTAAATTGCCTTTGCTCATGTTTTGACGTATCGCTTTCCAGTCCCCGACGCGAATGCTTTGTTGTCCGCCGTAGCTGGGGAATTCTCGATACAAAAAGGGGCGTTCGGGTTGCGATGCTCCAAGCAAAGTCGGTGCCAAGGAAACCCCATCGATGCCGCTGGGAGCCGCTGTTTTGCTGCCGATCAGCTCCAACAGAGTGGGGATCCAGTCCTCGAATCCGCTGACACGGTCGCTGACCGAACCGGCGGAAACCTGTCCCGGCCAGCGCACGATGGTCGGCACACGGACGCCCCCTTCGTACAAAGAACCTTTCAAACCACGTAGTTCACCGACGCTGTTAAAAAACGTGTAGTCGACTTCTTCACCGAGATGCGTGGTCCCGTTGTCGCTGGTGAAAACCACAATGGTGTTGTCGGCAAGTTTCCGTTCCTCCAGCAGCGTGAGCAAATTGCCGATGTAACGATCGAGCCGCGTGATCATGGCCGCGTACGCCGCTCGCGGTGTGAAGTGGGGTGTGTAGCCATAGCCTTTGGCGCGAGTGAAGGGTGGATCGTTCCAGCCCAGAGCAAGGTAGGGCTGCAATTCTTCGTCTGGCACATGTAGCGCAACGTGGGGGATCACCGTGGGGTAATACAGAAAGAAGGGTTGCTCCGCATGGTCACGGATGAATTGCAAGGCTTGGGCGTTGATCCGATCGGGCGCGTAGTCGGATCCTTTGTAGGCCTCGTAGTTAGCAGGGTCGCTTGGATCGGCGTCGTTTGGAAATGCCGCGTGCCCGGGGATCGGCGGATCATTGTCAAGCGCGATGCGTTCGCGGTCGCTCCATAGATAGGATGGATAATAACTGTGCGCGTGACGTTGGCAGTTGTAGCCAAAGAATCGCTCGAAGCCTTGATTCAGCGGTTCGCCATCGGAGCCAGGGCCCCCCAATCCCCATTTGCCGAATCCGCCCGTCGCATAGCCCTCCGCAGAGAGGAGTTCCGCCAGGGTTACTTCGTCGGCGGGAATCGGTTCCTGACCTTCGGGTTTGAATTCTTTGTTACTGCGAATGTAGGCGTGTCCGGGATGTTTGCCCGTCATCAATACGCACCGTGATGGAGCGCACACGGCGTTGCCGCTGTAATGCTGCGTCAACCGCATGCCTTGCTTGGCCAACCGATCAAGGTGCGGCGTTTTGATTTTGAGTTGTCCAAAGCTGCCCAGTTCGTTGTAACCCAGATCATCGGCCAGAATGAACACAATATTTGGCAGCTTAGGAGTTTCGGCCTGGATCGGTTTAGGAGCCAGGAGCACCGCCATAACAGCGATCGACATCGCACACAGGAATGAGAAGGGACTCGATCGCCGAGGCAGGGCATGGACGTTGCGAACAGTGGCGTGCGGATGGTGTGACAGCATCGGTTCTCTCTAGCGATCGTACGGCGAAGCGACGCACGCTGCGTCGCCGCTTGGCTTAGCAATGAGCGATAAATAGTGTCGGGTACCTTTTGTGCGAAGCACCCCAAGGGCGAGTTCCTCGCAAAAGGTACCCGACACTTTTTTGTCGCACGATCCTTATTCTAATCGCATTGCGATACCTGCATCCAGCGCGCCGCAAGGAGCGCCAGTTCGAGCCCTAGCTCGCTTCGGCTTCCAAGGCTTCCCACCGCTGATACGCTTCTGCCAACTGTTGCTCCAGTTGGCTCAGTTGGGCTTGGTTTTTCGCCTGAAGTTCTCCCGGTTCCTTGTAATATTCCGGCTGCGCCATGGTTTCATGCAAACTTGCGATGTCGGCTTCCAAGGTTTCGATCTTTCCGGGCAACCGTTCCAGTTCAAGTTTTTCCTTGTAGCTTAGTCGCCGGGCGGGGGACGCCGTGGCGGACGTTTCGGCGGCAGCCCGCTGCTTGGTTCCGGAGGATGAGGACACCGATCGGGCTGGGGCCATGCTTTTGTTAGCTCGCGAGGACGAGCCCGATTGGCTGGCTGCACTGCCACGTTTTTTGATCGTGCGCTGCCAATCGTCATAGCCACCGACATACTCGTTTAAGCCGTCGGGTTCGTAGACGATCGTGCTGGTGACCACATTGTTCAGAAACGTACGGTCGTGGCTGACGACCAGGACGGTGCCGTTGAACTGCGTGACTTGTTCTTCCAGCATGTCCAGTGTTTCGCTGTCGAGGTCATTGGTCGGTTCGTCCAAGACGATGACATTCGCGGGTTTGGTCATCAGCTTGGCAAGCAAGACTCGATTACGTTCTCCTCCGGAAAGAAAACGGACCGGCGTGCGTGCACGTTCAGGCGTGAAGAGAAAATCCTGAAGGTAGCCGATGATGTGTTTATTCGTATCGCCAACCCGCACCCGGTCACTACCTTCGGCAACATTGTCTTGAACCGATTTCTCGCCGTCGAGTTGGTCGCGCAACTGGTCAAAGTAAGCGACCTCGACGTTGGTTCCCAATCGTACGTTGCCGGTTTGAGGTTCGATCTGTCCGAGGATCAATTTCAGCAACGTCGTCTTGCCAGCGCCGTTGGGTCCGATGATGCCAACTTTATCACCACGCATAATCGTGGTCGAGAAATGCTCGACGATCGGGCGGTCGTCATACGAGAAGGAGATATCTTTGACGTCGGCCACCAGGGCACCGCTGCGCATCGCTTCTTGAATTTTCAGTTTGGCCGTTCCTTCGGACTTGCGCCGCTCGCCACGTTCTGCTCGCATCGCCTCGAGGGCGCGCACGCGGCCTTCATTGCGGGTGCGGCGGGCTTTGATCCCTTTGCGGATCCAGACTTCTTCTTCGGCCAAGCGTTTGTCGAACAATGCGTTCTGTTTTTCTTCCGCCGCCAGGGCCGCTTCTTTGCGTTCCAAGAACGTGGCGTAGTCGCACGACCAGTCAAACAAGCGACCGCGATCGATTTCCCAAATCCGGTTGGCGAGTTTCTGTAGAAAGGAGCGGTCGTGCGTCACGAACAATAGCGTCCCCGGCCAACGCGAGAGAAATTCCTCCAGCCACAAAATCGCATCGATGTCGAGGTGGTTCGTCGGTTCGTCGAGCAGCAGGAGATGCGGTTGGGAGACGAGGGCACGGGCCAGCAGGACGCGGCGTTTCATGCCGCTCGAGAGCGTCTCAAATAGGATTTGCGGATCGAGATTCATCTGCGACAGGATTTTGTCCAGCCGATGGCTCCGCTCCCACTCCTCGCTGCCGTCTTCATCCGTCAGGCCGCCACCGACAATCGCTTCCACACTGCCTGTTAGATCTGACGGAACGTCCTGGACCAAACGGGCGACGCGGGTTCCTGGGTCAAAGACGATTCGCCCTCCGTCGGGCTGGACATCGCCGGTCAGGAGTTTCATCAGCGTCGTCTTGCCCGCGCCATTACGGCCCAGTAAGCCAATCCGCTGGCCAGGCTCAATTTTTGCGGAAACCCCATCAAGCAAGGGCGGGCCGCGAAAGCCAATGGTTAAATCGTCCAGCGTGATCAGGGGCATAGTGTAACGGTACTGGGAAAGCGAGGATAATGTTTGAAAGCGACAATTTTGAAGAAATCGAGTCGATATGACGAGGGGCCTCCGTGACAGCAACGCGGCACCGGCCCTGACGCTAGTCGACCCAGTCGCTAAAACAGCAGACTAGGCGTGGTGGAGTCGTTCGTCGGGCGTGCCGCGTTCCTATTTTCTTTTTAGTGGTGGCTCGATGCGTTTTCAGTTTTGGCGTGATTTTGGTCGCCACCTACGATTCTCCGGTGACGATCAACCGGAGCGGTATCGGTGGCTGCAACGATGCTGGATCGTTAGCTGGTTGTTGCTGTTGGGGGTGACTTGGCGATTGTGGCTCCCACCGAACGAGTTTCCAGCGGTCCCCGTGGTGCCAATAGCAGCGTTTCCGGCGGTGTTGGAATGGAGTCTGTTGGTTGGCGTGGTCACTTCCTTGGTCGTTGCTGGGCTGACTCTCGGCCGCCGCTCCGCAGCCGTTGCACTGTGGGTCTTTATCGGCTGCGGCGTAGCGCTGGTGGTGCTCAATCAGCACCGCTTTCAGCCTTGGTTTTACCAAGCGATTATCTTGGCGCTGCTGTTTGCAACGACCGACCGGCGTCGTGCTTTGGCCGCTGCTGGCTGGCTGGCGATCGGAGTCTACTTCTATTCTTCGCTGGGGAAGTTTGATTTTCAATTCATTCACACGGTGGGACAGCAGTTTTTGGCCACCGCGGCCGGGCTGGTCGGCGTGAATATCGAAACCTGGAGTGAACCGCTGCGATGGGGTGCTGCCTTGGGATTTCCGATCGTGGAGTTGCTGGTCGCGATCGGTTTAGTCTTCCGGTCGACGCGACAGGCCGCGGCGAGTTTGGCGATTGCGATGCATGCCGCGGTGATCCTCTTGCTCAGCCCGCTGGGGCTGGGGCATCAGCCGGGGGTGCTGGCTTGGAATGCGGCGATGATTGGGCAAGCGCTGGTGCTGTTTCTGTGGAAGCCGGCGGCGGCGAGCCGGTCGGCCGATTGGTCGATGGCGGGTGGCCGTCAGGTCGCGCTCGCTTCGTCCGCGCTCGCTTCTCGCGAGTCCGTTTTACTCGGGCCGTCGTGGCTGGCCTTGGCTGTGGTTTGGTTGGCGATGCTGCTGCCGCTAACCGAGCGGTTCGGGATCTGGGATCACTGGCCGTCGTGGGCTCTCTATTCACCACACAGCAGTCGCGTCCGGTTGCAGATTCATGGCTCGTCGGCTGGCAAGTTGCCCGTTGCAATGCGCGAGCGGCTGTCGGTCGCCGATGAGCAAGGCTGGCAAACGCTGCCGCTTGATCGTTGGTCGATCGAGGCCTTGGGAGTGCCGCTCTACCCACAGTCGCGGTTCCAGTTGGGCGTCGCGCAGTGGTTGGTCGATCGCTACAAACTTGACCGTGGCACGCGGATGCATCTTCGAGGCGCCGCCGATCGCTGGACCGGGGCGAGAGAGGACGAACTGGTGATGGGCCGGATGGGGATCGATCATGCCTCGGACCGTTTTTGGCTGAACGTTCAACCGCGGTCCGTCGAGACTCGCTAACGTGTCTCGCTAAGGAACTGCGTGTCGCTCGGATCGTTTGCATCTTATCCCGGTTCGTATCACACTGCTTGGGGCTCGTTATCATGATGGGTTCCCGCTGGTTTACCCGCTAACCTCCCCCTGGCTTCGCGAGACCCACCGCGCGGAGCGTCCCCCGAATTTTCGATCGGAGTTTCCTATGCGTACGCTGCTGACAATCGCTTTTACCATCCTCGTCGCCATGGCTGGTCAAACCAGCGCCCAGTCGGCTGCAGAAATGGAACTGCTGGCAACGGAGAACTTCGAAGCTGGTGCGGAAGCTTGGCAGCCCACCGATGCGGCCAAGTGGAAGGTGGAAGCCGAGTCGGACGGCAATCACGTTTACCACCTGTTGGGCAAGAGCAACTACCAGCCACCGCATCGCAGTCCGCACAGCATCGCCTTGCTGAAGGGGCTCGTCGTGGGAGATTTCGAGTTGACAGCCAAAGTCAAAACGCTGCAGACTTCGCGAGCCCATCGCGACATGTGCGTCTTCTTCGGATACCAGAATCCGGCTCAGTTTTATTACGTTCATCTGGGAGAAAAAACCGATGACCATGCGAATCAGATTTTCGTAGTCGATCAGGCACCTCGTATCAAAATCAGCGAACGCACCAACGCTGGCACGCCTTGGAAGGACGATACCTGGCACGATTTGAAGGTGGTGCGGCGCGTGGCCGATGGCCGGATTGAAATTTACTTCGACGACATGGACAAACCGCATATGGTCGCCCATGACAAGCGTTTTGCTTGGGGGCAGGTCGGCCTGGGATCGTTTGATGACATGGGATTGTGGGATGATGTCACGGTGCGTGGCGTGCGTGTCACACAACCGGCCAAGACGCCATAGCCGGCCGCGCACACTCCGACGCACCTGTCTGAAAAACTTGCCACGCCTGTCGCTTTCTATCGCCGATGTCCGCACCCGATCCTGCCGCTCGTTTTCCACGACCTCACGGTCCGTGGACGATTCTTGCCTCTCACGAGGCCTACCGCGATCCGTGGGTTCGCTTGCGGCGTGACGAGGTGACGCGACCCGATGGGGCGGCGGGCAGTTACGTGGTCGTGCATCTCAAGCCGGGTGTCTGCGTGATCGCTCTAGACGATGAGGGGTATGTCCACCTGACCAGCGAGTTCCACTACGGCGTCGGTCGTGTGACTTTGGAAGGTGTCAGCGGCGGAGTCGAGCCCGGCGACGCATATGAGGCTACGGCACATCGTGAGCTGGAGGAAGAACTAGGCATTGCAGCGGAGCGTTTGACGTCTTTGGGGATGGTCGACCCGTTCACTGCCAACGTGGTGTCACCGACGGCAATGTTTCTGGCCGAAGGGTTGAGCTTTGGCGAACCCGCACCCGAGGGTACCGAGCAAATCACGCGCGTGACCCTCTCTCTCGAGGAGGCGGTCGACCAAGTCATCGATAGCCAGATCACGCATGGGCCGAGTTGCCTAGCGATTCTCAAAACCGCAAGGCTGCGGAGTAAATAAGGATCGTGCGACAAAAAAGTGTCGGGTACCTGTTGCGAGGAACTCGCCCTTCGGGTGCTTCGCACAAAAGGTACCCGACACTTATTTATCGCGCATTGCTAGGGCTACGCGGTGGCTGGTAGATCCAACAGGCGGCGCGCATTGCCGCCGCAAAACAGGTCGATCGTGTCCGCATCGAAACCCAGCGAGCCGACGTGCGAGACCAGCATCGGCATCGTGGCGGCCGAACCGGCCAATTGCCCGCTGTCGTCGAAACGTGGCGCATCGTTTTCGGTGACGCGGACTTGTTGGCCTGCCAAGCAGTAAGTCCCCGGGCCCAATCCCGCTGCAGCGATCGCATCGGTGGTCAGCAAGACGCGCTCGCGAGGAATCAGCCGCAGGTAATTCTCGAGCGCGAACAGCGGGATGTGATGGCCGTCGGCAATCAAGCCAAAATGCAGGTCTTCCCGGCAAGCCAAGGCGCGTTGCACGATATTGTCATGCCGGTGCATCTCGATCGGACAACCGTTGCCCAAATGGGTAAACATCGTCAAGCCGGCATCGATTCCGCGGCGTAAATCGTCCAGCGATGCATTGGTATGGCCGGCGGAAACCAGAACCCCCTGGTCCGCAAGAAAACGCGTCGTCTGGGCCTGTGGGTCGCATTCGGGGGCCAGGGTAAACAGCCGCAGGTGACCCGCGGCGGCGGCGAGTAACCGCTTGGTGATCTCCAGGTTTGCCGGCATCGCATGTTCTGCCGGATGAGCCCCGATGTAGCCCCGCTGCGGACTGAGAAACGGTCCTTCGACATGCAGTCCCACAACCATTCGCGATGCCAACGTATCGGTTTCGATCAGTCGCACCAAGTTGGCGAGGCGACTTTCCATCCGTTCGGCGGCGTCGGTGATGATGGTGGGTAAAAAGTGAGCCACCCCGTCGTCCTGCATCGCCTCGCAGGCGGCGTGCAATGCCTGGCCCGTCAGCGCCGCATCGTTAAAGTCGACGCCGGCGTAACCGTTGACCTGAATATCGACCCAGTCGTTCAAGACGCCTGCTCCTCGGTGGCGGTCGCCCGCGTCGCATCGCTGAGCAGCGATGCCGATGGCGGGTCTAGCAAAATTGTGCAGTCGGGGTGTTTCTGGAGGATGGACGCGGGGACCTGTGGGGTGATCGGTCCCTCCACGGCGTCTCGCGCCGCTGCCGCTTTGCGTTGGTCGGGAACGCTGCACACGATCGTGCGGGCACGCATGATCTGCTGTACCGACATGCTGATCGCATGGGTCGGAACGTCCTCGAGGCTTGCGAACCAGCCTTCCCCGACCTGTTGTTGGCGGCAGGCGGTGTCGAGTTCCACGATCAGATACGGGTCGGTCGCTTCAAAGTCAGCTGGCGGGTCATTAAACGCCAGATGCCCGTTTTCCCCGATGCCGACCAGCGCGACGTCGACCGGTTGAGCGGTTAACAGCCGGCCGGCTCGCTCGATGCTTTTTTCAGGAGCCGCCTCGGCGTCGAGAAACTGAAACGATCCGATGGGAACCTGCTGCACAAATCGCTCTTCCAAATAGCGGCAGAAAGAGGCCGGATGTTTGCGATCGATGCCGATATATTCATCCAAGTGAAACCCGTCGACCAATTGCCAGTCGATATCGGGTTGTTTGGTTAAATGGTCAAGCACGGTGAACTGCGATGCCCCCGTGGCAACAACGATCCGCGCGCGGCGGTTATCGCTGATCGCATCCCTCAAAAGCGCAGCCGCCTGTTCCGCGGCCAGACGACCCATTTGATCCACATCGGAAGCAATGACAATGCGCATGGTGTACCCTATCTCGCATGCAATGGAACGATCAGCAAATGATCAATAAATTTAGAACCAGAGTTTGGCATCCCTAAATGCAGAACGCAACGACCTCAACTCCGCCAGCACGTCGCTCCCCGTTGGATTGGCTCCGTGCCATTGGACCCGCCGTGGTGGTGGCCGCCGTCGTGCTGGGGCCGGGCACGATTACCGTGGCCTCACGCGTCGGATGTACTTACGGTTACGGTGTCAGCTGGATCGTGCTGCTCGCTTCGACCCTGATGACACTCGTCACCGTCGCCGCTTTGTACGTGGGGGTTTCCAGCAAGCAAACGCCGGGCAATCGCTTGCGCCAGCGATTTGGCAAATGGGCGACCATTGCGATCGGACTGGTGTTGTTTTTGATCGTCGCACTCTTCCAGTCGTCGAACAATCGCGCGCTGCTGTTGGCAACGGAATATTTTTGGCCCGCACTCAGTGACTCTCCCAAAGCCGCGATCGGCCTGCTGGTGGTCTTTAATCTGTGTGTGATCGCCTTTTTCTTGTTTGCGAGGAATATCTATCGAATCATCGAAACGGCAATGTTGCTGATGGTCGGATTGATGATCGCGAGCTTTGCGATGAATGCGCTGGTGGGCGGAGTCGAGCCTCTGCAAGCCGCCAAAGGTTTGGTTCCCACGGTCGCTTCGATGAATGCTGTGAGCAGCGGCTTGAGTGGCGACATCCGCGCGTTGCTGGCGACTACGTTTTCCGTCGCGGGGGCTTTCTATCAGTGTTACCTGGTCCGTGAACGACGCTGGACGCCGGGCGAAGTTCGTTTCCGAGCGGTCGACAGTGCGGTTGGAGTTGGAACGCTGGGATTGTTGACGATGCTGATTCTGTGGACCGCCGCGGCCGCTTTGCACGGCTCTACCGATCCGTCGGAGTTGACCGACATCGCGTCGCTGGCGGCCAGCTTGCGGGGCACTTTTGGGCCTTCGGCGACCTTCGTGTTTGCCACCGGAATCATGGCCGGCGCGGTCTCTTCGTTTGTCGGCAATGCCATGATCGGTGGGACGGTGTTCAGCGATTGTCTGGGGGCCGGAAGTAAAGCTTCGCAGACATTTCCGCGGCGTCTGACGGTGGCCGCACTGCTGGTCGGAGCGACGATTGCTTGCCTGTCGGTGTTGGCCATCGAAAGCAACGTCAACTTCATTGTCATTGCACAAGGGCTGACTACGTTGGGCTTGCCGGTGATGGCGCTCGCCCTGTTGTGGCTGCTGATCGACTCTCGGATCGCTCCCAAGTGGTTGATCGGTGGGACGATCTTGGGAGTAGTAGTCACCTTTGGGTTGGCGTTTGCAACCATTGTTAAACTGACCGGCTGGATGGCGTAAGGAAGTCGACCCTTAGAAGTCTTCCGCTCCGTCTGCCGGCATTGGCAACCAAGGCGTGACCGTAACCGTACCGTCGCCATCGATCCGTGTGGTGATGGCTCCTTGCAGGGCGGTCACGTAAACGTCGGCACCGTTCTGTCCCAAGTGTTCCAGCACCGCTTGTCGTCCTGCTCGCTTGCCGCCGCTGACCACCACGGTCCGCGGACGTGCCCAATCGAGTAGCGGCCGGATGTCTTGCTGCAGCGATCCGTGATGCGGCGCCATCAGGACGCCGTTGCCAGGTGGCCGCGGAACACGCAGCAAAGTCTCAGTCCCCGGCAGTTCGATGTCTCCCGGCAGCACCAACGTGCGGCCGCCGTGATCGATTTGCAGTACCAAACTGTTGGCGTTATCGCTACCGTCGATGGGCTGTTGCGGCGGATGTAAGACGGCCATGGGCGAAGTATCATGGCGGACATACAGCGGGACGTTGGCGTGTACCGAGACCACGGGAACGCCCGATTGTTGAATCGCAGCGCGGACGTCGTTCAAGCCCGGTTCGGGAGTGTCCAGCATGCCCGGCGGAGTGATTATCTGGCCGACATGAAACCGCCGCAGTAATCCCGGCAGCCCGTTGTAGTGATCGGAATCGGCGTGCGAGACCACAATCGAGTCAAGCCGGACGATGCCGCGATCCCACAAGACCGATTCGATCGGCCGGCTGCTTTCGGCCGGATCGCCTAAGCGTCCGCAGTCGTATAGCCACACCCTGCCGTCGCCGTGCCGCATCAGCACACTGGTGCCATGTCCCACGTCGACAAACGTGGCTTCCAGCGAATGTTCTGATAAACCGTATTGGTAGTCGCTGCGATAAACGGTCGCCAACGGCAACGCAATGATCAGCCAAATCACACTCCAGCCGAGCAGCAGTTTGACTCGGGGCCACGCTTTAGGCAGCAGCAAACCGCCAGCGAGAACTAGGTAAAAGGCAAGCGTCCACCAGCTCGGCGGAGCGGGCAGCCAATGGTGACCGCCGGGGAGGCTCGCCAAGGCGTCAATAATGGTCGTGATGATCGCCAGGCTGGCGTCGCAGATCGCGGCGGGGACGGCCGCCAAAGGAGCCCAGAGGACGCCGACGACGACAGCCAGCAAGCCGGCGATCAAAGCGAGCATCAAGGGTAACCCCAGCAGCACGTTGGCCAGAATCGAAATCGGCGAGACGATGTGAAACTGGTACCACACCAGCGGCGCACTGACCGCCCAGACCCAAAAACTAAAGCGGAAAGCGACCACGGTTTTGCGGCCCAACACACGGAACATTCTGCGCGTCGATCCCAACCGCGCGTCGATGAGACGATCCAGTGGATCTTCGGCTTGACCGGCTGCTGTCAGCGCCGAAACACTTCGGCTGGCAAAGATCAGCGTCGCCACCGCCAAGAACGATAACTGCACGCCGATCTGGGTGAGGTTGGCAGGGTTCCAGACCAGCAGCAACAATCCCGCCAGCGCCAGCGCGTTCAAGGGATGCACCATCCGCCCTGACCACATGCCCAGCAGGACGGCACCGACCAACAACGCCGCTCGCATCACCGGCGGCCGCCCTCCGGTCAGCGCCGCATACAAAATACAGACCGTCAATATGATCAGGTACTGTTTGTTGAGCGTTAGGTTACTCAGCACCAACAACCACGACGTTGCCAGCGCCACCATCCCCAGGTGCAAGCCGCTGACCGACAGCAGATGGGCGGTCCCCGTTTCAAGCAGCCGGTCGCGTTGGCGGCGATCAACCGCCTCGCGTCGTCCCAGCACGAGCGCCGCCGCCAAGGGGCCGGAGTCGTCTCCCATAAACCGGAGTAAGATTTTTTCGCCAGTGGAGCCAAACGCGGCAAATGGTCGCTGAAGTTGAAATTGACTGCCCAGTCGCCGCAGTTGAGCGACCGAGTCGACGCTCACTCGACCCTGTTGCTGACGCGCCGAATAAACCGGACGCATGTCAGGTGCGCCGGGATTTCGTGGCGGTGGAATCGCTTGAATGTTACCCAGCACTTCGACTTCGTCGCCAGGAAGAAACGCCGTCGCATCGCCGTCCACGTTCACTCTCACGCCGCCGGCAACCGGTTGCCAGTCGGCTCCCACGCGAAGTTCCGTGACGTGTGCATTGAAGATCGATTGCCATTGCGGTCCGCTTCGCCGCAACTTCGCCAACGCACTCGGCCGTCGCTCGACTCGGCTGTCAATCACCAACCGCATGACGGCCGGTTGCCACATTTCGCGAAGATGATGGTTCAGCGATGCCCGGACGACCGCTTGCTGTTGCTGGGAACTGTGTAGGCAAAATCCTGCCGCAACGCAGCAAAGTGCCGCGATCCAACCCAGTCGCGGCACGCCGCTCCGTTTTGAGACGCCCGCCAGCACGATCGCCACCAGCATGGCGAACAGTGCAAAGGGCCAGGACCACACGCCGCCGTGGATGCCTGCCGCCGCCGCCATGGAAAGCGTGATCGCAGGGTAACGCCGCAACAGATGCTGCTCGGTGTTGGTGTCCCGATTGCGAACTCCGATCGGCGAGGGCAGGGGGTCTGGCATTCGCCCATCGTATCGCAATTCCGCACCCTTGCGGACACACCCCACCCACTTGTTTGTATACGCTCGGCCGGCAATCTATGCTTTGAGCTTCCCGCCTCCCACCTTTGTGACTTCTCTCTCCTCCATCTTGTCCCCAGGCAGTTCCTAATGTTCGATCCCGTTTTGCTCGGTGCCGCTGCGACGCACACGGTCTGTAACAAAGGTCTCGCCCCGCCGAGCAGCAAAGCCAACGCGAGCAAAGCTAGTGCGAGCAAAGCTAGTGCGAGCAAAGCTAGTGCGAGCAAAGCCGATCAGGCGGGTTCCGACTGGCTGGCTGTGATTCGTTGTCGCTCGAATAACTGACCGATTCGTCTCTCGCTGGCCGTCGCCTACCACCTTTGTGACTGCAGTGGCAGACTTTCATTTTTTCGCTTTCCAAATAACCGTTTCAACTTGGGGATGATCATGCGCTGCAGATTCCGCCTTCTCTTGACGCCTTTGCTGATGCTGCAGGCGATTCCCGCCTTGGCCGAATTACAAGTCGGTGCGACCGTCGTTGATGTCTCGCCGCCGAACTTTCCGGTGTTGGTTAACGGCGGTTTCGCCAGCCGCAGCGCCACCAAAATCCACACGCCTGTGTCGGCGCGAGCGATCGTGCTGGACGACGGCCAGGAGCGTTTGGCGATCGTGGTTGTCGACAGTTGCATGCTGCCGCGACCGTTGCTCGATGATGCCAAGCAGTTGGCGGCTAGGCGAACACAGATTCAGCCGCAGCGGATGCTCATTTCAGCCACGCATACCCACACCGCGCCGTCTTGTATGGGCGCGCTGGGGACCGATGCCGATACCGCATACATCTCCTTTCTCCGCGAGAAACTGGCCGAGGCAATTGCCCAGGCGGAAGCCAACTTGCGCCCCGCAAGCGTTGGGTTTGGCAGTGGCGATGCGGCACCTTACACCGCCCTGCGGCGTTGGATTCGACGTAGTGATCGTGTGGTCGACGATCCGTTTGGAAATCCTACCGTGCGGGCGAACATGCACGCTGCGAATAACTGGGATGACGTCGTCGGACCATCGGGACCGGAAGACCCCGAACTGTCTGTGATCGCTTTTCAATCACTCGATGGTCAACCGATCGCGGTGCTGGCGAATTTTTCAATGCACTATTTCGGAGACCAACCGATCAGCGCCGACTATTTCGGATTGTTCTGCAATGCGGTGCAAACCCGCCTGTCCGCCGGTGCGACTCCGGCAAAAGACGCCCTCGCTCCGGTGGCTTTGATGTCGCACGGCTGCAGCGGAGACATCTGGCGGCGCGACTATTCGTTGCCGCCCGAAGAACGCGAAGAGCTGTCGATCAACGAATACACCGAGCGACTCGTGGAAATCGCCATGCAGGCTTATCAACAGATCGAGTACGACGCGGACGCGACGCTGGCGATGGCCGAGCGTCGTTTGCCGCTTCGCTACCGGGTGCCCGATGCCGGCCTCCTGCAGTGGGCACGGCAACGCATGGAACAGTTCCAGAGCCAGGCTCAGGCTGAAGGTCAACTCCCCACCAGCCAAGCCGATGTGTATGCGCGCGAGCAAATCCTGTTGCACGAAATGCAAGCCACCGAAGTCGTTGTGCAAGCGGTTCGCATCGGCGACATTGCCATCGCGACCACGCCCAATGAAACGTATGCCATCACCGGTTTGAAGCTGAAATTGCAAAGCCCCCTGCGGCAGACGATGGTGATCGAGCTGGCCAATGGCGGCGATGGCTATATCCCGCCACCGGAGCAGCATCGGTTGGGCGGTTACAACACCTGGCCGGCTCGTTCGGCAGGTTTGGAAATCACCGCCGAACCCAAAATCACCGCCGCAGCCTTGGAGTTACTAGAGCAGGTGACGCAGCAACCGCGGCGCGTCCACGATGTGCCGCTGAGTGACGCGGCGGAGGAAGTCCTGCGTCAGAAGCCGCTGGCGTTTTGGCGCTTGGATGAGTTGAGCGGACCGCATGCGCGCGACACTACGCCGCAACATCGCGATGCGGTGTATGAACCCGGGGTGGTCTTTTTTCTCGACGGTCCTCCCTTGGAGACGAGTCCCGCAGCCGATGCTCGCAATCGCGCGGCCCACTTCGCGGGCGGCCGCTTGAGAGCTCGGATGCCCGAGGTGGGCGATTCCTACAGCGTCGACTTGTGGATTTGGAATGGGATGCCGAACGACGCCCGCGACACGACCGGCTGGTTCTTTTCACGCGATCACGATCGCACCCTCTCGGCCCACGGAGATCACCTCGGTATCGGTGGAACGGCAACGAAACCCGGTTGCTTGATCTTTCAGCAAGGCCGAGGCGTGAGTGACGGCAGCGGCGGAGCAGGGCAGGGCAGCCTGCACGTCGGGAACACGCCGCTGACGCGTTGGAGCTGGAATCGAGTCACCTTGGTGCGAGACGGCGAGCAAGTACAAGTCTATTTGAACGGGGCTGCCAAACCCGAGATCGAAGCCAAAGTCGACCGAGCGATTCGTGCACCGAGCGCCCTGTTTTTCTTCGGCGGCCGCAGTGACAACGAAGCCAACCTAGAGGGGAAGCTAGACGAGATCGCCCTCTTCGGACATCCTCTTCCAGCACCCGATGAATCCTCGGCAGCGGGACCCTACGACCAGCGCTAAAAGTCGTATAAACTGGCAACACCAAGAGCCCTCACAAGGTTCTCCCCACCAGGGCCAGTAGCTCAGTCGGTTAGAGCAGGGAACTCATAATTCCTTGGTCGCGGGTTCGAGTCCTGCCTGGCCTACATGCGTCCCCCTCAAAACGTGCGTCTTTTATAGAATTGGCAGCGTTTTGAGGGGGTTTTGCGTTTCTGTGCGGTCCAGTGTCGGCTGTGGTCTGCGTCGCTTTCAATAGCGTGCTTGACCTTGTTGGCTGTTTAGGAGGTTTGGTGGGCCACGCCTGAAAGTCGTTTGGCTCCTCGCGTGGCGGGCCACATCGCTCGTGCTGTGCGAGCATCAACGCAGCGGATTTTGCTACATGATCGCCCACAATGTCCAGCGTACACCATTGCTCGACGACGGTGGCGAATGGCCTTAGCGAAACGACCACAACCACCTTCGATGCCGCCGGCCGCCGCGTTTCGGTCAGCGATCCGCTTGGCAAGGTCACGTCCTACACTTTTGACGCCGATGGCAACCAAACGTCCGTCACCGATCCCAACAACCTGACGACTCTCTCGACATACGACTACCGCAACCGGCTGATAAAAACCACCGATCCGCTTGGTCACACGGCGGAGACCGCCTATAATCGGATTGGCGAGTCCGTTGCCGAGACCGATGCCAAAGGCCAGAGCACCACGCACCAGTATGACGCCCTGGGCCGCCAGATCTCCACAACGGATCGGCTCAGTAACACGACCAGCTTCGCCTGGAACGTACTCGGGCTGCAGGCGAGCATCACCGATGCGGAGAGCGACACTACGGCCTATGTCTATGATGACTATGGGCGCCTTTATCAAACCATCTGGCCGGACCATGTGCCGGGCACGGTGCCGGGGGATCAAAACTATGGGATGACTCAA
>Ga0209947_1000476_pt1 | contig 25201 bp, 24 predicted proteins | sample SalPonR2_B_D2_MG_FD_185706 | JGI IMG/M metagenome (GOLD analysis project Ga0209947, IMG submission 185706) | Salt pond soil microbial communities from South San Francisco under conditions of wetland restoration - Salt Pond MetaG R2_B_D2_MG... ...
GGCATGAAACGGCGCCTGATGATTGCGCGTGCCCTGGTTCACGAGCCGCGCCTGCTGATCCTCGACGAACCGACGGCCGGCGTGGACATCGAGATCCGCCGCTCCATGTGGGACTACCTGCGCAAGGTCAACGCCGAGGGCGTCACGATCATACTCACGACCCACTACCTGGAAGAAGCCGAAAACCTCTGCCGCAACGTCGCCATCATCGACCAGGGGCGGATCATCGAGAACGACCGCATGAGCCGTGTACTGCGCAAGCTGCAGGTCGAGACCTTCGTCCTGACGCTGGAGCAGGAGCTTGCTGCGGCGCCGGAACTCGAGGGCTTTGCAACTCGCCTGCGCGACGCCAACACGCTGGAAGTCGACGTCGCCAGCGGACAGGACATCAACGCCTTGTTTGCGACGCTGAGCGCCGCCGGCCTGCGAGTCGCATCCATGCGCAACAAGACAAATCGTCTCGAGGAGTTGTTCATGCGGCTGGTCGACCAGAAAACCGACGGCCGGGCGGCCTGAGGTGACCCAGCGATGAAGTTCCGCGAACAGTGGTACGCGCTCTCGACGCTCATCATCAAGGAATACAACCGCATCGTGCGGATCTGGGTCCAGACAATCGTCCCGCCGGCGATCACGATGACGCTGTACTTCATCATTTTCGGCAGCCTGATCGGGCGGCGCATCGGCCAGATGGACGGCTTCAACTACATGGAGTTCATCGCGCCCGGCCTGATCATGCTGGCGGTGATCACGCACTCCTACGGCAACGTCGTCAGCAGCTTCTTCGGCGCAAAGTTCGGCCGCCATATCGAGGAGATGCTTGTCTCCCCGATGCCGAACTCCCTGATCCTGATCGGCCACGTGGCGGGCGGCGTGATTCGCGGGCTGATGGTGGGCGCCATCGTCACGGTCGTCGCGCTGTTTTTCACGCGCCTCGAGGTCCAGCACCCCTGGGTGGTGCTTTCGACCGTCGTGTTGACGTCCATCGTGTTCTCGCTGGGCGGCTTCATCAACGCCGTGTTCGCCAAGAAGTTCGACGACATCAGCATCGTCCCCACCTTCGTGCTTACGCCGTTGACCTACCTGGGCGGCGTGTTCTATTCGATCTCGTTGTTGCCCGAGTTCTGGCAGGCGGTGTCGCGGGCCAACCCGATCCTCTACATGGTCAATGCCTTTCGCTACGGGGTGCTCGGCACCTCCGACATCCCGATCGGTACCGCCTACGGCATCATCCTCTTCGCCATCGCCCTGCTGTACGGTTTTTCGCTGTACCTGCTGAACAAGGGCACCGGCACCCGCGAGTGACATGTGCGGCCGCTACGCATTCTTCACGCCGCTCCAGGCCGTAGCCCGTCTGTTCGGTGCCGAAGAGTCGGCGGCGGGCGATTTCGCGCCGCGCTATAACATCGCCCCCACGCAACAGGTGCCCATCGTGCGCTGGTCCGCGCCGGATGAAGGCGACACGTCGGCATCGTCACTGCGGATGCTGTCGATGGCCCGCTGGGGCCTGGTGCCCTTCTGGGCGAAAGATCCGGCCATCGGCAACCGCATGATTAACGCGCGCGGCGAGACCGTCAGCCACAAGCCGGCCTATCGTGCCGCGTTTCGCCGGCGCCGTTGCCTGGTGCCTGCGGACGGCTTTTTCGAATGGCAGCAATGCAGTTCCGGAAAGCAGCCCTGGTTCATCCGCGCCGCGGCCGGGCAGCCGCTGGCCCTCGCGGGGCTGTGGGAGACGTGGTCGCCGGACGACGGCGAGCCCTTGCACAGTTGCACCATCATCACCACCGCGGCGAATGGTTTCATGCGGCCGCTGCACGACCGGATGCCCGTGATCCTGGACGCCGCGGGCCGGGAGGCATGGCTCGACCGTGCTGCCTCGCCGGACACTCTGCAGGCCGTGCTCGTGCCCGCGCCCGACGACGCGCTGGAGGCCTGGCCCGTGAGCCGCCGCGTGAACCGGCCCGCCAATGACGACGCGGCGCTGCTCGAGCCGGTCCCGGCGGGGCAGTCGATCAGTCCCGGGGCATGAAGAAACGCTGGCCCTGGTGTTCCATGACCACGCCGTCGGCGACGATGCGCTCCACGACCGGGCCTTCCTGCGTTTTTTGTCCCTCGTCGTAACGGCGCATGTTGATGAACACGAATCGCTCATCAGCCACGGCGCTGTAGACGTGGATGTCGATATGCATGTTGGGGACTGCCAGTTCGCCTCGCACGACGAGATCGGCGAAGCGCGGCAGCCGGGCGTCCTCGCCGGCCTGCCGGTCTGCGCTCTGCGAAGTCCTCGCCGGCGGTGACCCGGTGGAGCTGGGGCCGGACGTCTCGGTTGCTGCCGCTCCGCGGGCCACCCGGTCGGACTGCACCGCGGACGATGCTTCCGGGCGGCGGGACTCTGCGGAAGCGACGCTGCTGCGCGGCGCCGTCTCGGTCGTCAGTGAGCGCACCTCGTTACGGGGCGGCCGAGTCGGCAGCGCCACGGGCGCGCTGCGCAGCGACGCGTTCTCGGACGCCGCCGGCGGCGTCGAAACGCCAGGCGAAACCGTGGGCGGGCCGGCCGATGCCGTGGCATCGCGGGGCGTGTCGCGCTGCGCGGCGGCCGCGGGCGGATCCGCGACCACGGGTCCCGGGCCGGCGCCGTCGAAAAGAAAAACGGCTGCGATGACCACGAGATTCAGCAACAGCAGGCCGCCGAGCAGCAGCGTCCAGGGCCCCGGCCTGCGGGTGGACGTGCTTTCCGGCACGACCGCGAGTCCGGGCGCGCCTTCGCGCTGCCGCTGGTGCTCCGATTTTCGCAGTGCATCGAGGATCAGCGACATGTCACGTGTCGTCCTGCAGGCGCTGCCGGCCGGGGAGGTCGAGCGCTTCGTTCACCGAGATCAGGGTCATCGCCCCCGCAATGCCATCTGCTGCAAGCCGGCGGCTGCGCTGGAATTCCCGCACCGCGGCCTCCAGTCCGGGGCCGTAAGTCCGGGAGTCTGCCGGCAATACCGGCGCACCGCGCAGTTCGCCGAGGACCCGCCGCAGCCATAACACGTCGGTGCCGGTGGCCCCGCGCGCCAGGACGCGGCCATCCCCGGCCTCGGCTCGCCACAGCAGCAGGTACTCGCCGAACCACAAGGTGAGCAGTTCGCCGAGCGGCACGGTGATCGCCTGCTGTCCCGCGACGAGTTCCGCCGTGCCATCGCGGACCCGGTTGAGCACCAGCTGGTGTTCACGACCGTCGCCATCGCTGAGCACCAGGATGGCTGGCCGGTTGAGCGCCGCGAGTTCTCCCCAGGTGCCGCGTTGCAGCAGGCACCGCAGCCCCTGCGTCGCCACCTGCTCGCAGGCAGGGCCTGCCGCTGGACGATACGTCAGCTGCCAGCGTGCCAGCAGGGCGGTGAAGGCCTGGTCCGTGCCGGTCGCCAGTTCGCCGAGCGCCAGCCGTTCGGCAAGAGGGAAAGGGGGCTCGAGCGTCGCAACCCTGCCCGGCGCGAGGGTCTCACCCGACAGCGGGGCAGTGTCCGGCATGACCGCGCCGGCCTCCCCGGCCGCGGTGAGCGCCGGGCCTCCGGACGCGGGCCTGCTGTCAGCTTCATCGCTTTGCACCGGATCGGTGCTCCGTGGCGTTGCGACGATGGCGGTGCCGTTGGTCACGGCCGGCCGCGTGTCCGTCGGCAGCGCGGCAATTTGTTCCGGAGCCGCGAGGTGCTCGCGCAGGAGTGCGGTGCCGACCCCGGCGAGAATCGCGAGGGCGATACCGAGCATCACCAGGGCTGAGGTCGGTGCCCGCCGGCGGCGTCGCCGGTGGGGTTCGCCGAAGACTTCGTCCGCCGCCTTGCGCGCCATGGCGGGCGAGACCACGGTTTCTTCCCTCGCCCAGGCGCCAAGCAAAGCCCGGTCGGCGATCACGTTGACCAGCCGCGGGATGCCACCGGAATGATGGTGCAGGGCTTTTACGGCGCCTGGCGTGAACAGTTCGACGCGGCTGCCCGCCACCTCCAGCCGATGCCGCACATAGGCGCGCAGCTCGTCCGCCTCAAGGGGTTCGAGGTGGTAACGGCCCGTGATGCGTTGCGCCAGTTGTCGCAGGTCGCTCCGCGCCAACACCTCCCGCAGTTCGGGTTGTCCGATCAGGATGATCTGCAGCAACTTCTGCTTCGCGGTTTCCAGGTTGGTCAACAGCCGGATCTGCTCCAGCACATCGGCGGAGAGGTTTTGTGCCTCGTCGACGATCAGCACCACGCGGCGTCCGGCGGCATGGGCCTTCAGGAGGTGCTCGTTGAGTGCGTCGACGACGGCCTTAGGGCTGGAGCGGTCCGGCACCTCGATATGCAGCTCTTCGCAGATCGTTAGCAGGAACTCCGCCGGCGACAGGCGCGGGTTCAGCACCAGCGCGACTTCCGCGTGTTCCGGCAGCTGCTCGAGCAGGCTGCGCACCACGGTCGTCTTGCCGGTGCCGACCTCGCCGGTCAACTGGATGAACCCACCGCTTTCGGTGATGCCGTACAGCAGGTGGGCGAGCGCTTCCGCATGCCGGCGTCCCAGGTACAGGTACCGCGGATCGGGCGTGATGGAGAATGGTTTCTCGTTGAGGCCGAAGAAGCTTGCGTACATGGCAACGTAATCGCGCGTGCGTTTCCGCCGCAGGGTGGTCGATGATGCACCGGCGACCGGCGCGGGGCAATCGGCTAGAGCGTGATGGCTGTGTAGAGCAACAGGCCGACGAAGGTGAAGACCAGCGCAACCAGGTAGCTCAATCCCATCAGTACGTATTTGAACAGGGTCAGCCAGAAGCCCTGGCCATAGACCCGGCGCAGCGCGCGGAAAAGGTATACCGCCATGTACAGCAGCGCCGCGAGGTTGATCAATCCGGTGGGGATGCGATCGGGAAACAGCAGTCCGCCGCCGCCCTCGATGAGGATGAGCAGCAGGCTGAAGATGTAGAAAAAAGAATGGTAGTGCACCAAAAACAGCAGGTGTTCGGCGTAGTAACGGCCGGACAATGGGTAGGACAGCTTCATCACCAGCGCCATGACGGGCAGGAACAGGAACATCATGGCAGGAACGTTGCTCAGGGCCGCGCGCAGGAAGCTGCGGCCGCGGTCCAGGGTGATCCGCTCGCAAATCTCGCGCGCGCGCGGCTGCGGAATCCATTCCGCGAACCACTCCGGTACGCCTTCGTAATCGACGTCGCATAAATTGGCGAAGGGCGAGCCGCCGGCCGTGAAGTCGACGTCAGCCGGTTTCGAGTCGCTGGTGGGCTCGGGCGGGGCCGTGGGTAACGCATCGCCGGCCGGCTCGGCTGGTGCCGATTCCCCGGCCGGAGTTTCCGGCACCTCAGCGGCCGGCGCCGTGGTTTGCTGCTCCTGGACGTCCCCGTCGACCACCACGTTGTCGCCGATGTCGAAGTTGGTCAGCAGCGAGGCGGCGAAGAAGAACACGATGCTCGCCGAGATGAACAGGCGAAACGGCGGGACGTAGCGGGCGCGCTTGCCCTCCAGGTAGTCGACCGTGAGTCGGCCCGGCCGGAACAGCAGCAGGCCGAGGGTGCGCCACAGCCGGGAGTCGAGCGAGGCGATCAGGTCACCCGCGTCCTTAAGCAGTTCCCACAGGGTGATCATGCGGGTGCGCGCCCGCTGTCCGCAGCTTGCGCAGTACTGGCCCCAGAGGAGCTGGTCGCAGTTCGGGCAGGGACGTGCGTCGGTCAGCGCGGCATCGCGGCCTTCCTGCACGATACGACGGGTGGCGCGGAAACGATCACCGAAGCGCGCGATCCCCGCGACGCGCATGCGCGGCGCGAACTCCTCGAGATAGCGGTCGAGTGCCGCACGGTCCTCGAGCGCGTAGCGCACCACGCGCAGCGGCGCCCCCGTGTCCGGGTCTTCCGCCTTGTGGATGGTCGCCCCGGTAAAGCCCGGCAGCTCGAGCATCTCATCGACGTGATATTCGAGCCACGCCTCGAAATCCCCGAGGATCGCGCGATCCGGCTCGAGCGTGACCTCGTAGATGAGGCTGCTGTCGGGCACGACGCTCCGGGACGGATCCGGGCTATGCGTCGCCCGACACGGTTGAGGTGGGCTCCTTGCGCCGCGTCGTCGTGCGACGGCGTTTCGCAGCGGGCCTGGGCTGCTGCACGAGCGGCTTCAATTCCTCAGGCGCAAAGTCATCGACATGGATCAGTGCCATGACCTTCTCGTCAGCCTCGCGCAGCCGTGCGGCTTCCTCCGTCGTGAGGATCTCCGCGGCGACCGCCTCTTCCACCTGGCCGGCGAAGTCGAGCGCGCTGATGGCCCCCTCCTTCACGCCCTTGCGGATACGCTTCTCCAGCGGCGCCACCTCGATCGAAAGTTCCATCGCTTCTTGCAGCAACCCGAGCGGGTTGCCCGGCTCCACGGTCCGGTAAACGCCCTGGCAGAGGCGATCGCGCATTTCGCCGGGGTTGATCACCCCCTCGACGATCCGCCGCGAGAGGCGATCGCGCGGCGCGCTGAAGCTGCGGCCCCGCGGGAACACGATCAGCCGCAGCATCCATGCCACCGAGCGTACGGGGAAATTCCGCAGGAAGCCGTGCAGCTGTTCCTGGGCGCGGTAGAGCAGGAAGCGGCTGGTCCACTCGACCAGCGGGAGGTCGGCTTCGCGGCGTCCCTGGTTCTCGAAATGCTTGAGCACCATCGAGGCCAGGTACAGGTTCGAGAGGATATCGCCGAGCCGCGCCGAGAGCATTTCCTTCTTTTTCAGCGCGCCGCCGAGGGTCAGCATCGCGGTGTCGGAGACCAGTGCGAAGGCGGCGCTGAAGCGGCCGATGTGCTGGTAGTAACGCCGGGTCGGGCCGCGCGTCGGGCTGTCGGCGCCGCGCGCACCGGTCAGGCCGAGCACGAAGGCGCGTGCCGCATTGGAGAAGGCGTAGCCGATGTGGCCGAACAATGCCTGGTCGAAGGCCTCCAGTCCGGCCTCGCGGTCCGGGTCCTGTGCGGCATACAGTTCCTTGAGCACGAAGGGGTGACAGCGGATCGCGCCCTGGCCGAAGATCATCAGGCTGCGCGTCAGGATGTTCGCGCCTTCGACCGTGATCATGACCGGGATGGAGTTGTAGCCGGTGCCGAGGTAATTCCTCGGCCCCATGCAGATGGCCTTGCCGCCGTGGACGTCCATGGCGTCGTCGGTGACGTCGCGGCCGAACTCGGTGCAGTGGTACTTCAGGATGGCGGCGGGCACGGCAGGTTTCTCGCCGGCGTCCACCGCTGCGATGGTCACGCTGCGCGCGGCATCGACGATGTAGGCGAAACCTGCCATGCGCGCCAGTGCTTCCTGTACACCCTCGAAACGGCCGATCGGCATGCCGAACTGCTTGCGGATGCGGCTGTAGGCGCCGGTGGCGAACACGGCGGCCTTGGCGCCGCCGTTGGCGTTGGAGGGCAGCGAGATGCAGCGTCCCACCGACAGGCATTCCATCAGCATGCGCCAGCCCTGGCCGGCCATCTTCGGCCCGCCGATGATGGCGTCCAGCGGCACGAATACGTCCTTGCCCTCGATCGGGCCATTCATGAACGGCACCGACAGCGGCAGGTGGCGGCGGCCGATCTCCATGCCGGGCGTGCCGGCGGGCACCAGCGCCAGGGTGATGCCGAGGTCCTTGTCCTCGCCCAGCAGGCCGTCCGGGTCGAACAGGCGGAAAGCCACGCCAACCACGGTGGCGACCGGCGCGAGGGTGATGTAGCGCTTGGAGAAGTTCATGCGCAGGCCGACGACTTCCTCGCCGTCGACCTCCTGTTTGCAGACCACGCCCGTATCCGGGATCGAGGCAGCATCGGAGCCGGCGCGCGGACTGGTCAGACCGAAGCAGGGGATCTCGGTGCCGTCGGCGAGGCCGGGCAGCCAACGGTTCTTCTGCTCCTCGGTGCCGTACTTGTGGAGCAGCTCGGCGGGCCCGAGCGAGTTGGGTACGGCGACCGTCGAGGCCAGCGTGGCGCTGCGGCTGGCGACCTTGGTCAGCACCTGGCTGTGGGCATAGGCTGAAAACTCGAGCCCGCCGTAGTGCTTGGGGATGATCATGGCGAAGAAGCCGTTCTCGCGCAGGAATTTCCAGGTCTGGGGCGAGAGGTCCTGCAATGAGTGCGTGACCTGCCACTCGTCGTTCATGCGGCACAGCTCTTCGCAGGGGCCGTCGAGAAAGGCCTGCTCTTCTTCCGAGAGCTGGGGGGCGGGGGCGCCGAGCAGCTTGTTCCAGCGCGGCACCCCGGCGAACAGCTCGCCTTCCCACCAGACCGTGCCGGCTTCCAGGGCTTCGCGCTCGGTGCGCGACATGGAGGGCAGCATCTTGCGGTACATCTTGAGCATCGGGCGAGTCAGTCGCTCGCGCCGGAAGTCCTCGACATTCAGCCCCACCAGGCCCGCGAACAGCACCCACAACACGAGCGTCCATAACGCGCCGCCGCTGCCGAACACGGTGTAGGCGAGCAGGGCCGCGCCGGCGGAGGCGGTGAAGACGCCCAGGCTGACACGACGATAGGCCAGCGCGATCGCGCCGCCGACGAACAGGAGGAACCAGAACAGAGTCGCCACTATGAATCCCCTCGAGATTGCGGGCCTGTGGCTTCACGGTCACGAAGCCATACAAGCGTTTGAATATAACCCCCACGCCGGGGGGGCCGCAAAGATTTCGGCGGGGGAGGCGCTCCGGTTGCGCCGCGGGGAGCGGCACGGGAACGAGGCGGGCGCCGCCTCCGGGACGGCGCCCGCGATTCGGTTACAGGAGGTCTTTCACCCCGTCGCGCTCTTCGAGCAGCTCGGCCTCGGTGGCCTTCATGCGTTCGCGGCTGAAGTCGCTGATCTCCAGGCCCTGGACGATCTCCCAGCGGCCGTTCTGGCAGCGCACCGGGAAGGAATACACGATCCCTTCCGCCACGCCGTAGCTGCCGTCGGAAGGTACGGCCATGCTGACCCAGTCGTTCTCCGGGCTGCCCAGGGCCCAGTCGTGCACGTGGTCGATGGCCGAGGAGGCCGCGGAGGCCGCCGACGAAAGTCCGCGCGCCTTGATGATGGCGGCACCGCGCTGTTGCACGGTGGGAATGAAGTCGTCTTTCACCCAGGCTTCGTCCACCAGCGAAGGCGCCGGCTTGCCGGCCACGGTGCAGTGGCTGATGTCCGGGTACTGGGTGGCGGAGTGGTTGCCCCAGATGGTCATCTGGCGGATGTCTTTCACCGGCGTGCCGGTCTTGCCCGCCAGCTGGGCGAGCGCTCGGTTGTGGTCGAGCCGCGTCATGGCGGTGAAGCGCGCGTGGTCGAGGTCGGGTGCGTTCGAATAGGCGATCAGCGCATTGGTGTTGGCCGGGTTGCCGACCACCAGCACGCGCACCTTGCGGTGCGCGTTGTCATTCAGCGCCTTGCCCTGGGCGGAGAAGATCTTGGCGTTCTCCATCAGCAGGTCCTTGCGCTCCATCCCGGGACCGCGCGGTTTCGCGCCGACCAGCAGGGCGTAGTTCGCGTCGCCGAAAGCCTCGGCCGGCTGGTCCGTGGCGACCACGCCGGCGAGCGTCGGAAAAGCGCAGTCGAGCAGTTCCATCTCGACGCCCTTGAGTGCGCCCAGGGCCGGCGGAATTTCCAGCAGTTGCAGGATGACGGGGGTGTCGGGGCCGAGCAGCTGGCCTGAGGCGATGCGGAAGGCGAGCTGGTAGCCGATCTGGCCGGCGGCGCCCGTGATGGCGACTCGTGCGGGTTGGGTCATGGGTGACTTCCTGTTCTGGGTGTTCCGGGGTCCGGCCGTCGCGCCCGGCCGAGGACCGGGGCCGCAAGACGGCGCGTTCGCGGCATTTTAACAGCGCAGCACGCCGGCGGCGGGGATTGCTTTCTTTGGGGGGTTGCAATTAATTTCCTTAGTGTTATAGTTAACTACAACACCGGTTCAGCAAGGCGAAATTCCGCCAGCGAGGTTCGACATGAAGAGGCAAAGAAACAGCGAACAGACGATGCGGATGTTGAGCATTCTCGCCATCGCCTGCCTGACGCTCGCTGCGATGATGGCCTGAGGACGAGGAGACTGTCCATGGAAGGCGATTGGAATGACGCCCAACCCATCTATCGGCAGCTGCGCGACCGCGTGGTGACGATGATTCTCGAAGGTGTGCTCACCGACGGGGATGCTCTGCCCTCCGTACGAAACGTCGCGGCCGAGTACCGGTTGAACCCGTTGACGGTGCTGAAGGGCTACCAGGAACTCGTGGACGAGGGCCTCGTGGAAAAACGGCGCGGGCGGGGCATGTACGTCCGCGAGGGCGCCGGCGCGGCGCTGATGAAGGACGAGCGGCAAGCGTTCGTGACTGAGCAGTGGCCCGAGGTCGTTGCGACGATCGCCCGCCTCGAACTCGATATCGATGAATTGCTGGCGCTGGCCCGCGAACAGCTGGATGAAAAGGAGAATACCCAGTGACCCCCGTGATACGAGCCAAGGGACTTGCGCGTCGCTACGGCAGCACCGTGGCGCTGGACGACGTCGATTTCGAGATTCCCGCCGGACGCATCGTCGGCCTTATCGGCCCCAACGGCGCCGGCAAGACCACCGCCCTGAAAGCCATCCTCGGACTCGGGCCCTTCGAGGGCCAGCTCGAGGTACTCGGCCTCGATCCGCGCCGTAAGCGAGCCGAACTCATGCACCAGGTTTCTTTCATCGCGGACGTCGCCGTTTTGCCCCGGTGGCTGCGGGTCCGCCAGGCGCTCGACATCACGGCGGGCCTGCATCCGCGCTTCAGCCGCGAGCGCGCCGAGGCGTTCCTGGCGCGCACCGAGATCAAGCGCGACAGCAAGATCAGTGCCCTGTCGAAAGGCATGGTCACGCAGCTGCACCTCGCGCTGGTGATGGCCATCGACGCCCGCCTGCTGGTGCTGGACGAGCCGACGCTCGGGCTCGACATCATCTACCGGAAGGAATTCTATGCGGCGCTGCTCAACGATTATTTCGACGAAGAGCGCACCATTCTGCTGACGACACACCAGGTGGAGGAGGTCGAACACATCCTCACCGACCTGATGTTCATCAGCCAGGGCCGCATCGTGCTCGACGAGAGCATGGAGACGCTGGGCGAGAAGTACCTGGAGGTGGCGACCCGGCCGGATGGGGCCGAGGCGGCGCGCCGTCTCGGGCCGTTGTCCGAACGCCAGGGCCTCGGGCGGCACCATTTCATCTTCGAAGGCCGCGCACGCAGCGAGCTGGAGCCGCTGGGCGAAATCCGCCTGCCGGGCGTCGCCGACCTGTTCGTCGCCAAGGTCCGGAGGGCTGCGCCATGAACGCGATGATCACCCTGATTCGCCGCGAGATCATCGAGCACCGCGCGAGCTGGGCCGTGACGACGGTGTTCGGCGCCCTCTTCGTGGTGGCCGCCCTGCTGGCGGTCGTCGGGCTGGTGCGCGTCGGCGGGATCGGCGACGGTATGACCGTCTTCGAGTTCGGCCAGGGAGCTGACGCCGTCGAGATCTCAGCGGCCCTTACGGTGCTGCTCATGCCGGTGGCCGCGGTCATGGCCTCCGTGACCGCTTTCGTCGTGTTCTTCTACTTTCTCGACGCGCTCTATGCGGAACGTAAGGACCGCAGCATCCTGTTCTGGAAATCCCTGCCGGTGTCGGATCTCCGGACCGTGGCTTCCAAGTACCTGACGGGCGTCGCCGCGATTCCGCTGCTGACCATCCTCGTGTTCCTGGTCACCGGCATCCTCATCTGGCTGATCGGCAGCATGACCCTGCTGTGGGCCGGCACGGGCGCGGCGTTTACCAGCGGCCCCGGTGCGCTGGCGCACGTCACGGGGATGCTCGCCTACCTGCTGCTGGTCCAGGCTCTCTGGTTCGTCCCGTTGCACGGTTGGCTGTTGCTGGTCTCGGCGTTCGCGAAGCGCGCCGTGCTCGGCTGGGCTTTGCTGCCGCCGATCCTGGTGGTGGTCGCGGAGCGTACGCTGCTGGGTACTACGCATTTCGCGCAATGGCTCGGGCATCGGTTCAGCGGCGGCTTCGAGCTGGCGTTCCAGGGCGACGGGCAAGGCATGACGATCAACATCGAGGGCGGCCAGGCCGCCGAGGTCATGGTCCCGGCGCTCGGCGAAGTGCTCACCCCGGGCCCCCTGCTTGCCGCGCCGTCGCTCTGGGTGGGCATTGCACTGGGCCTCGCGCTCCTGGCGGGCGCCGTATGGCTGCGGCGCTGGCGCGACGAGTCCTGAGATGGCGACGGCCCGGACTGTCCGGTCCCCCGGGCGAGCGGAAATTTTTTCAATGAAGATCCAGAGGATGAACTGTATGTACAAGGAGAGATCCCTGCGGCGCAGCACCGCACTCGCGACGCTGACGGCGCTGGCGATGAGCAGCGGTTGCGTGCTCGTCATCGGTAACGAGGCCACACCGGGGCGGGGCAACGTGGAGTGGGCGCCCCGAGCGGACGAGGCCGTCGCGGTAGAGACGAGCCGCGTCGATACGACGCTGGCCGGTGAGGTCGCGGCGCGCTTCGAGGCCGATTCGGCGCTGGCCGGCGAGGACATCACGGTGTCGTCAAGCGGGGACGTGGTGACCCTTCACGGTCGCGTGAGCGACTTGTTGCGCCTGGAAAACGCCCTGCGAATTGCGTCGGAGACGCCAGGTGTCGCGCGCGTCGTATCGCGGGTCACGGTGGAACTGGAGGCGAACTGAGATGAATACGCGCAAGACGATCCTGATGGTGCTCGCGCTGGTAGTGAGTGCGCCGGCGCTGGCGGCGGAACGCACGCTGGAGCTGCGCCTTTCGGAGGCCGTCCCGGTCCAGGTTTACAACCTGGTCGGCGCGGTGCGCCTGGCGCCGGGCGAGGACGAGCTGGTGATCCGGGCGAGCGTGTCGGCCGACGACCAGGCGATCGCCGACGCGGTCCGCCTCACAACACGCGAGCATCGCGGCGTGCTCGAGGTGGTCGTGGAGTATCCCGAGGACATCGACCGGATTCGCTACGCGGGCGACGAGATCCGGCGGCTCGATGCACGTATCGAGTACCAGGACCGCAAGATCCGCGTGACGACCTCCGGCGGCGACCTGGTGCGCGTCGATCTCGAGATCGCGGTGCCGGCCGACAGTCGTCTCGACGTTCGCCAGGCCATCGGTCCGGTCCAGGCATCCGACGTGGCGGCCGATCTCACCCTGGCGACGCGCTATGGCCACGTCAACGTTACCGACGGCACCGGGAAGCTCGTGGCTGACACAGGCTCCGGTCACGTAACGGTCGCCAGTTTCCGCGGCGGCGTCCTGGCCGACACCGGCAGTGGCAACGTGAACATCGAGAATGTCCTCGGCGACGTCACGGCGGACACGGGCTCCGGGAAGATCCGGTTGCGCGGCATCGACGGCGAGATCGTCGCGGACACCGGCAGCGGTGGCGTTCAGATCACGGATGCCCGGAGCCGGCGCATCACGGTGGACACCGGATCGGGCAGCGTGCACCTGGAGGATGTTTCCGGGTCGCTGCACGTCGATACCGGCTCGGGCTCGGTGCGCGGCGAGGGCATCGTCCTCGGCCCCGGCCTGCTCGTGGACACGGGCTCCGGCAGCGTGAAGCTCGAGGGGGACCTCGGCGCCGTGCGCGACCTGGAGATCGACACCGGCAGCGGCGGCGTCGAGCTGCGCAGCAATTCACCTCTCTCGCTGAAACTCGCGCTCGCCAGCGGCAGCGGCGGTATCCGCGTGGATGTCCCGGCGATCAGCAACGTCGAGACCAGCCGCAATCGTTTCCGAGGCGTGATCGGCGCAGGCGAGGGCACCGCGAACGTGTCCACCGGCAGCGGCGGGATCAAGATCACCGCCCCCTGAGCGTCCGGCAGGCGCGGAACGCGGCGTCCTTCGGGGCGCCGCGTTCCGAGTGTCGCGTGCTCAATAGCGGATCTGCAGCCGGCTCGCAGCCCGACGCGCCTTGTCGCGTGCCTCTTCCACGGACGAACCGCGCGCGAGCGCCACACCGAGGCGCCGCCGGCCGTGGATCTCTGGCTTGCCGAACAGGCGCAACTCGGTCTCGGGCTCCGCAAGCACATCCTCTACCGCGGCATAGGAGATACGGGTCGACTCGCCCTCCCCGAGGATGGCGCAGGAAGCGGCGGGTCCCCACTGGCGAATCTCCGGGATCGGCAGGCCGAGAATTGCGCGCACATGCAGCGCGAACTGCGACAGCGCCTGGGACGCGAGGGTCACGAGGCCCGTGTCGTGCGGCCGCGGCGAGACCTCGCTGAACAGCACTTCGTCGCCGCGCACGAACAACTCGACGCCGAAAATACCGTTGCCACCGAGATGTCCGGTCACGGCGGCCGCAATCTCTCGGGCGCGCTCCAGGGCCAACGCGCTCATGGGCTGCGGCTGCCAGGATTCGCGATAGTCGCCGTCGACCTGCACGTGGCCGACGGGCGCGCAGAAGCTGGTCTCACCGCCGTGGCGCACCGTCAGCAGCGTGATCTCGTAATCGAACTCGACAAATCCCTCGACGATGACCCGTCCGGCCCCTGTCCGGCCGCCCTGCTGCGAGTATTCCCAGGCGCGCGCCACGTCCGCCTCGTTGCGCACGGTGGACTGGCCTTTGCCCGAAGAGCTCATGACCGGCTTGACGACGCACGGCAGCCCGATGGCGGCAATCGCGTCGCGGTAGTCGGCCTCGTCGTCGGCGAAGCGGAAAGGGGAGGTGGCCAGGCCGAGCGTTTCCGCCGCCAGCCGCCGGATGCCCTCGCGGTCCATGGTCAGGCGCGCGGCGCCGGCGGTCGGGATCACCCTATAGCCCTCGGTTTCCAGCGCCACCAGCTCCGCCGTGGCGATCGCTTCGATCTCCGGAACGATCAGGTCCGGTTTCTCGAGCTCGATCAATGTGCGCAGTGCCGCACGATCGAGCATATCGACGACATGGCTGCGGTGCGCGACCTGCATGGCCGGTGCCCCGGCGTAACGATCGACCGCAATGACCTCGACACCCAGGCGCTGGGCCTCGATGCAGACTTCCTTGCCGAGTTCTCCGGCGCCCAGCAGCAGCAGACGGGTGGCGGAGTCGGTTGAGGGGGTGCCGATGATCGTCATGGGGAACCTCGCAGCAGGTCTTTGATCGGATTCCGGTTGCAGGAGAGCGGCCATGCGATCCCCCGTTGCGGCCCCGTATCCTACTCCAGGATGTCTCGTTATTTTGCCGCGCGCGCGGGTCGCGGCCTCGCGCGACGGGGTCGCGATTCAGGCGGGGGGTCGTCCGGGACGCCCGCTTCCGCCGATCCCGTGCTTGCGGAGCAGGCCCCGCAACTGGTCGTAACTTAGCTCGAGCGATTCTGCGGCGCGGCGCCGGTTGCCGCCGCTGGCCGACAACGCCCTGACCAGCAGTCGTTGTTCGAATTCGCCGACGACTTCACGAAAGTCCAGGGGCAGTGCACTCGGCGTGTCGCGTTTCCGGCTCTCAACATCTTCTGCGCCGTGCGGGGCACGAGTTGCTGGCGGGGGAACCGGGGATCGGTCATGTTCATGGGCGAAGGGATCGAAATGGATTTCGTCGACGGGTGCATCGGGCTCGGCCGCGCGATAGATCGATCGCTCGACGGCGTTCTTCAGCTCACGCACGTTGCCCGGCCAGGGCCAGGCCAGCAATGCATCGAGAGCCCGGTCGCTGAAGCCAGGGAAGAACGGTCGCTTGAGCTCGGCGGTGAAACCCACGGCGAAGTGCTGCGCGAGTTCGAGAATGTCTTCGGGGCGGGCCCGCAGCGGCGGCACGTTGATCACGTCGAACGCCAGTCGGTCCAGCAGGTCCGCCCGAAACCGCCCTTCGCGGGCGAGCAGCGGCAGGTCCTCGTTCGTGGCGCCGACGATGCGCACATCGCACTGCAGCGTCTCGCTGCCGCCGACGCGCTCGAACTCGCCGTACTCGATGACGCGCAGGATCTTCTCCTGCATGCGGGCCGGCAGCGTGCCCAGCTCGTCGAGGAACAGGCTGCCCCCGTCCGCGCGCTCAAAGCGCCCGATGTGTCGCTTGGTCGCGCCGGTGAACGCGCCGGCTTCGTGCCCGAACAGCTCGGATTCGAGCAGGCTTTCGGTCAGCGCGGCGCAGTTGAGCTTCACGAGTGGCTGTTCCCAGCGCGGCGACAGGTAATGCAGGCGTGCGGCCACGAGCTCCTTGCCGGTGCCGCGCTCGCCGATGATCAGCGCCGGCCGCTCGAGCGGGGCGAGACGCGACACCTGTTCTAGCATCGCGCCAAAGGCAGGCGAGGCGCCAAGCATCGGCGTGTTGTGCTCCGTCTCCATTGGTGTTTTATACCGAATAGTGGCGGGATGGGCCAATTAGAACTGGTAATTCACACCATATAGTTTTCGCGGTGAGCGAAGTCATCTGTTAAAACAATGACTTACCGGACAGGCAAAACTGGCACGGTTTCTGCAACGAGGTTGTCAAGACACCGGAGGAACCGCTATGGGCATTTTTTCCCGCTTTTCTGACATCGTGAACTCGAACCTCAACGCTCTGCTGGAGAAGGCCGAAGACCCGGAGAAGATGGTCCGGCTGATCATCCAGGAGATGGAAGACACGCTCGTCGAGGTCCGCTCGGCGGCTGCGCGGGCGATCGCGGATCGCAAGCAGCTGGATCGCCGCCTGGGCGATGCGCGCCGCGAGGGTGATGACTGGGCGCGCAAGGCCGAACTGGCGGTGCGCAAGGGACGCGACGATCTCGCCCGTGCGGCACTCGCCGAGAAAGCGCACGCCGAGGAACGGATCGCCGGGCTCGAGGCGCAGGGCGAGCAGGTCGAGACGGTGCTGACTCAGCTGAACGAAGACATGGCGCGCCTGCAGGAGAAACTGGCGGACGCCAAGACCCGGCAGAAGGCCATGATCCTGCGGCATCGCACTGCGGGCCACCGGCTCGAGATGCGCCGCCAGATCCACGAAACCAAGATCGACGACGCCCTGGTGCGCTTCGAGCAGTTCGAGCGCAAGCTCGAGGATGCCGAGGGTCGTGTGGAGGCCTATGATCTTGGCCAGCGAAAGGATCTCGGCCGCGAGTTCGCCAGCCTGGAATCGGCGGAATCGGTCGAGGCCGAACTGGCGGCCCTGAAGCGTCGCGTCGGCGAAGATTCGCGCGGTGAGGCCTGAGGTAACTGCTATGACCGATCATGAAAAACGCGACCCGAGGTTACGGCCATGAGCGAGTTCTTCGGCGTATTTATGATCATCCTGGCCGCCGTCGTGCTGCCGCTGTTGCTGATTCTTCACTACGTGACCAAGTGGAAATCCTCACGCACGCTGTCCGGCGACGAGCAGAGGATGCTGGAAGAGCTCTGGCAGGACGCGCAGCGGATGGAGAGCCGTATCAACGCGCTGGAAACGATCCTGGACGACCAGGTGCCGGACTGGAGGAGAAGGACATGAGGCGGCATCGCCACGCCCCCGCCGGCGCCGTGTTTTACCGCGACCCTGCGCACGGGATGATCCTGGGCGTCTGCGCCGGGCTCGCCGACCAGTTCGGTTTCCGCCTCGCCGCCCTGCGCGTCGTCGCTGCACTGTCGCTCCTCTTGTTCACCGTGCCGACCTTGCTGGTGTACGTCGTCGCCGGCCTGCTGCTGCCCGGCAAGCCGCTGCGTTACTACGGTGGACGGGACGAACGGGAGCTGTGGCGCTCGCGTCGCGGCGGTCGCGAGGAGATGAAGGCATGAAGCGCGAACCCAATCCGGTCAGGTTCTATCGCGACCCGGTGAACGGTAAGTTCGGCGGCGTGTGCGCCGGCCTCGCCGAGTACTTCGGTCTCGACCTGGCGTTGACCCGCATCCTGACGGTCGTCGCGATGTTCTTCTTTCCGGGGATTTTCCTCGTGTACCTGGCCCTCTGGATGGTGTTGCCTACCAAGCCGGTCACCCTTTATCGCGATGAGGACGACCGGGAGTTCTGGCGTGGGCTGCGGGTTTCCCCGGCGGAAACCCTGTCCGAGGTGCGGCACCGGTTTCGGGCCGCTGACGCCAAGCTGCAGCGCATGGAGCGTTACGTCACCTCCCGCAGCTTCGGCCTGGACCGCGAGTTCAAGGACCTGGAACGAAGCGAAGGACGCTAGAATCATCGGCTCGGCCTTCGCGGGCCGGGTCCGCGTCGCCGCGTGTCGCGGTGTCGCCGCATTGTTTTGAGGAGAGTTAACCGTGAATCCTTTCGAAATGGTCGTGGTCATCGTGTTCCTCGCCATCGCCGGCTCGATGTTCTCGAACTGGCTGAAACACCGGGCGAAGACGAGTGCGCCGGCCGATGATCAGCGCCTCGCGGATCTCGAGGAGCGCATCCGCGTCCTGGAGCGCATCGTCACCGATTCGGGGTACGATGTGCGCCGACAATTTCGTGACCTCGAAAGGGATGCCTGACGGCGCGGCAAGCGTATTGGAACCAGTATCCGGCTCGGGGCGAACACGCGGTCACACTTGCAAGGAAGCCCCGCCATGTCGGCGCAAGACCAAGTTATTTCCCCGGACCACGCCGTCCACATCGAACTCGACGACGTCTGCAAGGACTATGACGAGCACGGCCAGCCACACCAGGTGCTCGACGGCGTCACGGCACGTATCGCCCGCGGCGAGCTGATCGTCCTCGTTGGCCGTTCCGGCTCGGGGAAAAGCACCTTGCTGAACATCATCGGGGGGCTCGATCGTCCCAGTCGCGGCGAAGTCCGCATCGGCGGCGAGGCGCTCACGACGCTTTCCGAGGACCGTCTCGCACGGCTCCGGCGCCGCGGCATCGGCTTCGTATTCCAGTTTTTCAACCTGGTACCCACCCTCACCGCGCTGGAGAATCTCTTGCTGCCGCTGGACCTGCTCGGCGTGCCGCGCGACGAAGCCGATGCGCGCGCCCGCCAGTGGCTCGAGACGGTCGGGCTGCCCGGACGGGGCGACTCCTTCCCCGAGGAGATGTCCGGCGGAGAGCAGCAACGCATTGCCCTGGCGAGGGCGCTGATCCACCGTCCGGGGCTGGTGATCGCCGACGAGCCTACGGGCAACCTGGACCTCGAGACCGCCCGCCAGGTGCTCGGCCTGCTGGATGACCTGTGCCGCCGCGAGGGGACCACGCTGGTCATGGCCACGCACAGCCCCGAAGTGATCGGCGTGGCGGATCGCGTGTTTACCATCCACGAGGGCCGGCTCGAGATCTCCACGCCGTGAGCCGGCTGCTGTCGCGCTCCGGCCGGCGCTTCTTCGCTCGCCATCCCTGGCAATACGCGCTCGCGGTCGCCGGTGTCGCACTCGGCGTGGCCGTGGTGCTGGGCGTCGATCTCGCCGGCGCGAGCGCCAAGCGCGCTTTCGACGCGAGCATGGACGTGGTCATGGGCCGCGCCACGCACCAGGTTTTGCCGCGCTCCGGGCGCCTCGACGAGATGCTCTACGTCGAGTTGCGCGCGGCCATCCATGAGCAGCCCGACAGGGTCGCCGCAGCCCCGAGTGTGGAGGGCGCAATAACCTTCCCCGGCGGGCGCCGTGTGGTGTTGCTCGGGCTGGATCCCTTCGTCGAGGCCCCGTTCCGTGACGACCTCGATGTCGCGACCGGCGACGTGGATCTGCTGGCGTTGCTCACGGAGCCCGGGACCGTGGCGCTGCCCGCTCCGCTCGCCGACGAGCTGGGCCTCGCGCGCGGTGATACCGCCATGGTCACGACGGCCGAGGGCGAGCGTGCTTTGCGTATTGCGGGGCGCCTGGTCCCCGACCCGGACCGCGCCGCGGCTTCGTCCGGCTATGTCTTCGCCGACATCGCGACGGCCCAGGAGCTGCTCGGCATGGTGGGCGCCCTGAGCCGCATCGACCTGATCGCCTCCGACGAGGCGGCAGCGGCCCTGGCGCGAACGCTGCCCGCAGAAGTCGAGCTGGTTGCTTCGGCGGCGCGCTCGCAAGCGACCTTCGGCATGACACGGGCCTTTCGACTCAACCTCACGGCGCTGTCTTTGCTCGCCTTGCTGGTCGGCGCATTCCTGATTTACAGCACCATGAATTTCCTGGTCGTGCGGCGCACCCGGACCATCGGCATCCTGCGCAGCGTGGGCGTGGACCGGCGCGGCCTGGTGCGGAGCATCCTGGTCGAGGCCCTCACGGTCGGCGTGCCGGGCGTATTCCTGGGGTTGCTGGTCGGGGCATTGCTGGGCTCCGGCCTGACCGGACTGGTCGTGCGCACTATCGACGATCTCTATTTCCGGCTGCGGGTGGATGCCCTCGCGTTGGCCGGCTGGCCTTTCGTCAAGGCGGCGGCGCTGGGGTTGGGCGTCACCCTGCTCGCCGCACTCGGTCCGGCACTGGAGGCGGCCAGCATTCCGCCGCGCGCCGTCCTGTCCCGCGCGTCGATGGAACGCCGTACGCGACGCCGCCTGCCCTGGTTGCTGGCGGCCGGCGGGGCCGCCCTGGTGCTGGCCGTGATGCTGCTGGCCGCGGGCCGGAATTCCCTGTTCATATCGTTTGCCGGCCTGTTCGGCGTGTTCCTCGCTTTCGCCTTCGCCACGCCGCCGGCCACCGCCGGCTTGATGATGCTGTTCGACCGGTTGCTGCCCCGCCGCGCGCCCGTGCCGATGAGGATGGCCATCCGCGGCACGACCACCTCGCTGAGTCGTACGGGCGTCTCCGTGGCAGCGCTCACCGTCGCCGTCGCCACGGTGATCGGGGTCGGCCTGATGGTCAGCAGCTTCCGAGTCAGCGTGGATGACTGGCTGCGGCAGACCCTGATCGCGGACTTCTACCTGGCCGTCGATGATGCCTGGTGCCGCGGCGTCGGCGGGATCGAAGAGCTCACGGATGACCTCGCCGCGTTGCCCGGAGCGACGGAAGTCGGTTTCTCGCAACGCCGGCGCCTGCAGGTCGCCGGCGAGGAGTGGCGCCTGTGGGCCGTGGATGCCGGCAGGATCGGCCTCGGCTCGGAAATCCTGAGCGGGAATCCCGAGACCGCCCGGGCGCGATTCAGGACGGGCGAGGCAGTGCTCGTCTCCGAGCCATGGGCTTTACGGCGCGGCACACGCGTCGGTGACGAGATAACCCTGCCGACGCCCGGCGGGGAAGAAACCTTTCCGGTCGCCGGCGTGTTCCGCGACTACACGACGGACCGCGGCGTCATCGCACTGCACCGCGAGCGCTATCGGCAGCTCTGGGGAGACGAGTGCGCCGAGGGAATCGGGATAAGCTTCACGGCGGGCACCCCACCCGGGGAGGCACGGGCGGCGATCGAGAGCGTCCTGCCGGCCGGCAGTCCGATCTGGCTGTCGAACAACGCCGAGCTGCGCGCCGTTTCGCTGGCGGTCTTCGATCGCACCTTCACGATCACCCGGGTCTTGCAGGTGCTGGTCGGCCTGGTGGCCTTCCTGGGCATTCTCTCTGCCCTGCAGGCATTGCAGCTCGAGCGCCTGCGAGAGACCGCGGTGCTGCGCGCCGTGGGCTGGCTGCCGCGCCAGCTGCGCGCGCTGGTGGTCGCGCAGACGGGGCTGCTGGGATTCGCCGCCGGGCTATTCTCGATGCCGCTCGGGATCGCGCTCGCCGGCCTCCTGGTCTTTGTCATCAACCGGCGCGCCTTCGGCTGGACGATGAGCTTCGAGGTCAGCGCAGGAGAGCTGGGGCAGGGCCTCTTGCTGGCCATGGGGGCCGCCCTGCTCGCCGGCCTGTATCCGGCATGGCGCACCAGCCGGCGGCCGGTGGCGCAGGATCTGCGGGAGGAGTGAGAGCCGTCAGCGGCGGCCGAATCCTTCGCTCTGGCCGCGATCCTCGACGCTGTCCAGCAGCGCGGCATGCGGTGGCGGTCCTTCCTGCTGGGCCACGAGCATTTCGAGGTAGCGTTCGCCCGTGACAGGTTCACCGAACAGGTGTCCCTGGCCGAAGGTGCAGCTCACGCGCTGCAACAGCGCCAGTTGGGCCGTGGTCTCGATGCCTTCCGCCACGACGTCCATGCCGAGACTGCGGCCGAGGCCGACGATGGCACCGACGATGGCTGCGCTGTTGCGTTCCTGGTCGGCGTCGCGAACGAAACTCTGGTCGATCTTCAGCGTGCCGATGGGAAAATGCTGCAGGCTGGAGAGCGAAGAGTAGCCGGTGCCGAAGTCATCGATCGAGAGATGCAGCCCGAGCTGGTAAAGGCGATCGAGCATGCGCAGGGTCTTCTCGCCGTGATCGATCAGCGTCGATTCCGTGATCTCGAGTTCTACGCAGGAGGGTGCCAGTTCGTGGCGCTGAAAAATCTCCTCCACGCCGGCGACGAAATTCCGTTGGCGCAGCTGCCTGAGGGACAGGTTGACAGCCACCCGGCCAGGCCATGGGACACGTTGCTGCCAGCGAGAGAAGTCCGTGCACACGCGGTCTAGCACCCAGTCGCCGATCTCGAAAATCAGCGTGTTTTCCTCCGCGATCGGGATGAAGATGGCGGGCGGCACGTCGCCGCGCCGGGAGTGACGCCAGCGCAGCAGCGCCTCGCAACCGGCGATCCGGCCATTGCGCAGGTCGACCTTGGGCTGGTAAACCACCTGGAACTCGTTCCGCCGGATAGCGCTGCGCAGCTCGCTCTTCAGCAGCAGCCGGTCCACGGCATCCCGATTCATCTCCGGCGAATAGAATCCGTAGGTGTTCCCGCCGTTGTTCTTGGCGTGATACATCGCGGCGTCGGCATTACGGATCATGTCGATGACGTTGTCGGCGTTGTCGGGGAACAGCGCGACGCCGATGCTCGCGGTGAGCACCACCTCGTGGCCTTCGATATGGAATTTCTGCGCGAGCCGATCCAGCAGCATCCGGACGGTGGCGGCGACAGCAGCCCGCGGATCCTCGTCGGGCCGCAGGCCCTCGATCACGAGCGCGAACTCGTCGCCACCGAGCCGGCCGATCAGCGTGCCGGACTCGGTCGCCTCGACGAGGCGGCGCGAGAGGATTTCCAGGGCGCGGTCGCCGATCGGATGGCCGAGTCGGTCGTTGACGTCCTTGAAGCCATCGACGTCGAGATAGAGGAGGGCGGCCCGGGTCGTGGAGCGTCGCGCCCGCGCGATCGCCTGCTGCAGGCGATGCTGGAATTCCATGCGGTTCGGCACCCGCGTCAGCGCGTCGTAGCGCGCCAGGTAGCGGATGCGCTTCTGGCTGCGGTGTTCGTTGCTCAGGTTGCGGAACACCAGCACCCAGCGACGATGACCGTCGGCCTCGACCAGCGGGCAACTCGTGAAGGACACGGCCAGCGCTGGGTCGGCCGCGGTCTTCAGCCGGGTGCTGCCCTGGGGCAGCAGGACATCGTTCTCGTCGAACACGCTCGGACATGCCAGGGCGTGCAGGTCGTTGCCGCCAAGTTCCTCGGCCTTGCGCCCAAGGATCCTGGCGGCAGCCTCGTTGGCCTCCAGGATGCGGCCCTGCTCGTCGCTGACGATCACGCCGTCCTGCACGCGGCCGAGCACTTGCTCGAGGAACTGGTAGGTCCACCGCGCAGCATCGATCGACTGTTCGACGTCTGCCTGGTCCGCGCCCGGTTGTGCAAGAGGCGCCCGCCGCATGCGCCGCGTCCCCAGCCAGGCGAGCGCCACGCCAGCTACCAGCATCAGCAGCCCCGCGATCACCAGTGCCTGGGCCATGTCCCCCATCAGTCGCCGCGCCGCTCGTCGAAGCTGACGATCTCACCTTCGCCGGTCGACTGCAGTTCCGCTTCGACCACGGCCCCTGCGGAAATCGAGATGCCCCCGGCAACCACTCGCCCGCGGATATGAGCCGACGCCGTGATCTCGACCCGGCCCCGTGCGAGTAATTCGCCGTCCAGTTCACCGGCCAGGATCACGTCGTCCGCGCGGATCGCGCCGCGCCAGTGGCCGCCGGCCGCCAGCGTCAGCGCGCCCTCGATGTCCGCGTCACCGATGACCCTGCCCGCGATGAGGAAGTGCCCTTCGCCCTGCAGGGAACCATTCAGTTCGGCGCCCGGGCCGAGAATGGTCGCGGGCGGGCCGACCCGGTCCCGCATTCTTCGCTTGCGCATGCAACACCTCTTCCCCAAAAGCGCGACCCGCAGGTGCGCCGTGGGCCAAGGGTAACCTATCTGTAACCGAATGCGATGCTTCCCTGGCTTCATGTTGCGGCGCATATAGCTGCCGGGCCTCGCTGCTGATTTAATGCATTTCCCTCGACTCGCTGGAGATGACGAACGTGGAAAGGCCATGGATTGCAAGTTATCCCCCCGGCACGCCGGCCGACATCGACCTTGGCGACGGCGCCACCCTGGTCAGTATTTTCGAAGCCAGCGCGGCGCGCTTCGCCGCGCGACCGGCGTTTTCCTGCATGGGACGAACGCTGAACTACGGCGAGCTCGAGCGAATGTCGGCCGAGTTCGCCGCATGGCTGACCAAAGATCTCGGCCTGGCGCGCGGCACGCGGGTCGCGATCATGTTGCCCAATCTGCTGCAATACCCCGTCGCGTTGTTCGGCATCCTGCGCGCCGGCATGACGGTGGTGAACGTCAATCCGCTCTACACAGCACGCGAACTCAAGCACCAGCTCGAGGACTCGGGCGCGGAAGCCATCCTGATCCTCGAGAACTTCGCCGCCACCCTCGAGAAAATCATCGGCGAGACACCGGTTAAACACGTGGTGGTGACGGCCATCGGTGACATGTTGCCGACGCCGAAGCGCCAGCTGGTCAATTTCGTCATCCGCAGGGTCAAGAAGATGGTCCCTGCCTACCGGCTGCCCGGCCACCTACGCCTGGCCGAAGTGCTGGAACGCGGTCGCAAGCACGGTTTCGCCCCCGTGGTCGTCAGCCAGGAAGACCTGGCGTTCCTGCAGTACACCGGCGGCACCACCGGCGTGTCCAAGGGCGCGATGCTGACGCACCGGAACATGGTCGCCAACCTGAGGCAGATGCACGCCTGGATCGGCGACCTGATCGACGAGGGCCAGGAGGTGGTCATCACGGCGCTGCCGCTGTACCACGTCTTCAGCCTGGTCTGTAACTGCCTGCTGTTCATGTCGGTCGGCGGCGTGAACGTTCTGATCACCAATCCGCGCGACATTCCTGCCTTCGTAAAAGAGCTCTCCCGGCTGCCGTTCACGATCATCACCGGGGTCAACACCTTGTTCAACGCGCTGGTCCACGATCCCGGCTTCCGCAGCCTGGATTTCTCCCGCCTCAAGTGGGCCGGCGCCGGCGGCATGGCGCTGCAGGCGGCGACCGCCCAGCGCTGGCACGAGATCACGGGCAAGACCGTGCAGGAGGGTTACGGCCTCACCGAGACTTCGCCGGTCGTCACCATGCAGCCCACCTCT
>Ga0209947_1000478_pt1 | contig 25182 bp, 24 predicted proteins | sample SalPonR2_B_D2_MG_FD_185706 | JGI IMG/M metagenome (GOLD analysis project Ga0209947, IMG submission 185706) | Salt pond soil microbial communities from South San Francisco under conditions of wetland restoration - Salt Pond MetaG R2_B_D2_MG... ...
CACGCCAAGACGCTCCAGCTGGCGCGCGACGCTCGATCTGGGGCGCGGCGCGTTGGTGACCATCACCACGGTGCCGCCGCCCGCCCGGTAGGCGCGCAGGGCTGCCACGGCCTCGGGGAAGGCGCGCACGCCGTCATGCACGCAGCCCCAAAGATCGCAGAACAGCGCGTCGTATTGCAGGCCGATCTCGGCGAGGCTGTCGATGAGTTCTGTCATCTCCGCGCCGCGATCACAGCGCGAGGTTCGGGATGATCTGCTTCTTGCGGCTGACCACGCCCGGCAGAACGATCGCGTCGGCATCCCCGCAGACCGTGGCGAAGCTTTTCTCGGCGACCTGCTTGGTCAGCTCGTTGGGGATCAGCATGGTCGCCTCCTCGCGCAGGATATCCACGACGAAGAGCAGGACCTGATCGACGCCGTCCTCCTCGGCCACGGCGGGCATGGACGCCATGAGGCTGTCCTTGCGCGAAAGGACCGTCTCGGGCGAGGTGGTTTCCAGAACGCTCACGCGGAAGGACTTGCCGCCCACCTCGTATTCCTTGCTGTCCATGCGCAGAAGCTCCGCGTCCGAAAAGGCGGAGACGTCGGATTTTGCTGCGAACATCTCGGCGGCGTAGGCGGGGATGTCGACGCCCAGCTCGGCGGCCAGTTCCTCGGCCACGCTGCGGTCGGTGTCGGTGGTGGTGGGGCTGCGGAATTCGAGCGTGTCCGAGAGGATGCAGGACAGCATCGCGCCCTTTATGGCCTCGGGCATCTTGGCCGCGTCCGCGCCCATCAGGTCGTGCATGATCGTGGCGGTGCAGGCCACGGGCCGCACGGTGATGTCGATCGGGCCCTTCGTCTCCAGCCCGCCGACCAGCTTGTGATGGTCGATGATCGCGCGGATATCCGCTGCATTCACGTTCGCTGGCAGCTCGGCGGGGTTGTTGGTGTCGACGATGACGACCGGTTGGCCCTCGTCCACGGCGTCGATGATAGCGGGCTTCTCCAGACCCCAGCGCGTCAGCATGAAGGCGGCCTCGGTATTCGGCTCGCCCAGAAGGACGGGCCTTGCCTCGGTTCCGGCGATCTCAGTGAGGTACCATGCCCAGATGATGGGCGAGCCGGTCGAGTCCGTGTCGGGCGATTTGTGGCCGAAAACGAGCGTGGTCATGGGATGTCTCTCAGGTGGGAAATGCAATTTGCGGCCCTCTTAAACGCGGGGGTCCGGGATGTCACGGGGCAGGGCGTCGCGGCGCCCGCGCTGCGGCCGGATCTTGTGCCGGAATGTGGGCTTGCGGATGGTCGGGGCGGACTTGCCCCTTGCCGGGTCTATACCCCCGCGCCGCCACGGGGCAGGGCGCGGGCCGAGATCACTTGGTTGCGTCCGGCGGCCTTGGCCGCGTAAAGCGCCTGATCGGCGGATTTGAGCATGTCCTCCACGTGGGAGATGCCGTCGGAAAGGCTCACCACACCGGCCGATATGCTGATCGCCGGCAACATGCCCTGCGCATAGGGAACCTCGAGCGCGGCGACGGCCGCGCGGAAGCTTTCGGCGCGGGCGAGCGCCGCCTCGTGTTCGAGGCCGGGACAGAGGATCACGAATTCCTCGCCCCCCAGACGGCAGGGGGCCAGCGGATGGGGCAGCAACTGGCGCATGAGCGCGCCCACCTCGCGCAGCACGATATCCCCGGCATCGTGGCCGTGGTGGTCATTGAACCGCTTGAAGTGGTCGACGTCGAGCGAAACCAGCGACATGTCGGACCCCGTTCGGCCCGCCCGTTTCATTTCCTTGAGGGCGGCGTCGAGGAACCACCGGCGATTCCACAGCCCTGTCAGCGGGTCGCGCACCGACTGGTCGAGCAGTTCCTGCCGGAGCTGGACATTGGCGACGGCGAGGCTGATCTGCTCGGCGCAGAGCAGCGCGAGTTCCCAGCGCCGGTCCAGCAATTCCTTGACGTTCCCTTTGCCTGTCGAGATCGGGTCGAGCCCCGTGAAGGCGAGATGCAGAAGGCCGATCGTGTCGCCCTGCGCGATAACGGGCAGGCAGAAATACGGCGTGTCCTCGCAGGTGACGTGGCCGCAGGGAAATTCGATGGCGCGCCCACCGAAGGCATAGGCCCGCCCGCGCCGGAGCGACCAGCATTCATCGGCCTCGATATGGTCTGGACCGTCCGCGCCGCCCCATTTGGCACGAAGATCCAGCATGTCGCGGGAATTGGCGTAGATGAAAAGCTGTCCCTCAGCCTCGGGTAGTAGCGTCTCGAGCGACTTGCTCACGACCATCAGAAGCTCGCCCATCGATTTCGCCGAGTAGAGCCATTCGCTCACCTGGCCCAGGAGCTTGCGCTCGCCCTGCCGAAGCTCCTCGTCCGCCATCAGCGATTGCGCGTGGTCCTCAAGCCGCCGTCGCCGCGAGATGTCGCGTGCGATGGACATGTTGCTGATGTGGCGGCCGTTCTCGTCGAAGATCGGGGTCAGGGTCTTTTCCACCCATATGCAGGTGCCGTCAGCGCAATAATGGACGATCTCGACGGTGACGGTGGTCCGGTTTTCCATCCCCCGCGCGAGTTCTGCACGGGCGGTCGGGTCGGTCTCGGGTCCGTCGAGCAGGCCGGAGACCTCGCGGCCGACGATGGCCTCTGAAGAGTGGCCGAACATGCGCTCGAACCCGGCATTGGCCCAGAGCACGCGGTTTTTCACGTCGGTGACCAGCACCGCCTCGAGGGAGTGGCGCAGGGCAAGCTCGGCGAAGCGTTTTTGCTCCGCGCCCTCGGTGGATGGCGGGCGCTTCGGTGTGTCGGCCATCGGTTTCGTCCTGCTTTTCCGCATGGTGCCGGGCCTCTTTCGGGGCGAACACGCTAAGGAAAAGTTGTCGCCTCCGGGAAACCGGAAGGTTCTTGCGAAAAAGTTGAGACACCGGTGGGCATGTCCCCATTGACAGCCCTTCGAGCGCTGCCTATTTCCGCGTCGTTAGCACTCACCGCAAGAGAGTGCTAACTGGGAGACAACCGAACCTTACGAGGAGAGTTCGAGAAATGGCATTTACTCCGCTGCATGACCGTGTGCTCGTCGAGCGCGTGGAGAGCGACGACAAGACCTCCGGTGGCCTGATCATCCCCGAAAGCGCCAAGGAAAAGCCCGCCGAAGGGCTGGTCGTGGCCGTTGGCGCCGGTGCCAAGGACGACGATGGCGACCGTATCGCCATGGACGTCAAGGCCGGCGACAAGATCCTGTTCGGCAAATGGTCGGGCACCGAGGTCACCATCGACGGCAAAGAGATGCTGATCATGAAAGAGTCGGACATCCTGGGCATCGTCGCCTGATCGTCTTCGACCCTTCGACAGCAATCCCCGAATTCACAGGAGCATAACATGGCTGCTAAAGAAGTCCGTTTCGATACAGACGCCCGCAACAAGATGCTGAAAGGCGTCAACATCCTCGCCGACGCGGTGAAGGTCACCCTTGGCCCCAAGGGCCGCAACGTGGTGATCGAAAAGTCCTTCGGCTCGCCCCGCATCACCAAGGACGGTGTGTCGGTCGCCAAGGAAATCGAGCTTGAGGACAAGTTCGAGAACATGGGCGCGCAGATGGTCAAGGAAGTGGCCAGCCGCACCAATGACGAGGCCGGCGACGGCACCACGACCGCAACGGTCCTGGCCCAGGCCATCGTCAAGGAAGGCATGAAGTCGGTCGCGGCCGGCATGAACCCGATGGACCTCAAGCGCGGCATCGACCTCGCCACCGCCAAGGTCGTCGAGCAGATCAAGGGCGCCGCCCGCGACGTGACCGACAGCGACGAGGTCGCGCAGGTCGGCACGGTCTCGGCGAACGGCGAGGCCGCCATCGGCCGCATGATCGCGGACGCGATGCAGAAGGTCGGCAATGACGGCGTCATCACCGTCGAGGAAGCCAAGGGCCTCGAGACCGAGACCGAAGTCGTCGAGGGCATGCAGTTCGACCGCGGCTACCTTTCGCCCTACTTCGTCACCAACCCCGAAAAGATGACCGTCGAGCTCGAGGACTGCCTGATCCTTCTCCACGAGAAGAAGCTGTCGTCGCTGCAGCCGATGGTTCCGCTGCTCGAGTCGGTGATCCAGTCGCAGAAGCCGCTTCTGATCATCGCCGAGGATGTCGAGGGCGAGGCGCTGGCCACGCTGGTCGTCAACAAGCTGCGCGGCGGCCTCAAGATCGCGGCCGTCAAGGCGCCGGGCTTCGGCGACCGTCGCAAGGCCATGCTGCAGGACATCGCGATCCTCACCGGCGGCCAGGTGATCTCGGAAGATCTCGGCATGAAGCTCGAGAGCGTCACCATGGACATGCTGGGCACTGCCAAGAAGGTCGTCATCAAGAAGGATGACACGACCATCGTGGACGGCGCAGGCGACAAGGCCGAGATCGAGGCACGCGTCACCCAGATCCGTCAGCAGATCGAGGAGACGACCTCGGACTACGACCGCGAGAAGCTGCAGGAACGTGTGGCCAAGCTGGCGGGCGGCGTTGCCGTCATCCGCGTCGGCGGCATGACCGAGACCGAGGTGAAGGAACGCAAGGACCGCGTCGACGACGCGCTGAACGCGACCCGCGCGGCCGTTCAGGAAGGCGTTGTCGTGGGCGGCGGCGTCGCTCTCATCCAGGGTGCCAAGTCGCTCGAAGGCGTGACCGGCGAGAACTCCGATCAGAATGCGGGCATCGCCATCGTGCGCCGCGCTCTGGAGGCTCCGCTGCGCCAGATCGCCGAGAACGCAGGCGTCGACGGCTCCGTCGTTGCCGGCAAGATTCGCGAATCCAGCGACCTCGCCTTCGGCTTCAACGCGCAGACCGAGGAATATGGCGACATGTTCAAGTTCGGCGTGATCGACCCTGCGAAGGTCGTGCGCACCGCGCTCGAGGACGCTGCGTCCATTGCCGGTCTGCTCATCACCACCGAAGCGATGGTGGCCGAAAAGCCGAAGAAGGACGACGGCCCGGCGATGCCCGACATGGGCGGCATGGGCGGCATGATGTAAGGCGAAGGCCTCATCATTCGACTAGGGGAAGGGCGCCTTTTGGGGCGCCCTTTTTCGTTATGACCAGTGCAGCGGGACGCAGTGGCGCAAGTCAACGGACTTGTCCTGTCCGCGCTGGCGTTCTAAAAATCGGCTCATCCTGAGAAATGCCGTTAACAGGAGACTTCATGTTTACGTCCGAGGCCCGGCGCTAGGGTCCGTTTTCGCGGACCGGTCGCTTTCCACCTCCCGTGCGATCGCCGGGAGATTGGTATCGTTTGGCCTCAAGTCTTCCGGACATCACATGAACATCTCGAAACTGGAACAGCGCGTGCTTCACGTGCTGGCACAGGGGGGCGCGATTCATTTCGAGCGCGCTGCCAACGGCAAGGTCCTCGACGTCACCTGCATCACGCGGGATGGGCACATCCTCAGCGACTGCACGCTTTCTGTCTTCGACCGTCTCAAGAAACGCCGCTTCATCCGGTCCATGGGCGGGCGGCCCTATCGCGCAACGAAACTGGGCGTGATGGCGGTGCGCGCGCAGCTTGACAACCGGTGACCCGCAACACCGTCGGGCATGTCGCGGTGGGTGCTTTCGCACCGCCGCGGCGTGTCCTAGGCTGCCCGTCAAAGGGAGGGTCGCGTCATGTCCTATTCGCCTGTTGCCGTCGTCACCGGTGCCGCGCGCGGCATCGGGCTGGCCACCACGAAACGGTTTCTCGCAACAGGCTGGCGCGTGGCCATGGTCGATCGCGACGCGCCGGAACTGGGGCTGGCCTCGGAGGCCCTGACCGACGTCCTGCCGCTGCCCTATGACGTGTCGGTCCCCGAACAGGTCGATGCCATGGTTGCCGACACGCTGGCCGAATGGGACCAGATCGACGCGCTGATCAACAACGCGGGCGTGGCGGATTTCGGACCCATCGAGGAGACGGATTTCGCCCGCTGGCGCACGGTGATGGAGACCAATCTCGACGGCGTGTTCCTCTGTTCGCAGGCCGCGACGGCGGCGCTCAAGCGGACGCGCGGGGCCATCGTCAACATCGCCTCGATCTCGGGTCTGCGCGCCTCCACCCTGCGCGTGGCCTACGGCACATCCAAGGCCGCCGTCATGCACCTGACCCGCCAGCAGGCGGCGGAACTGGGCGAATACGGCATCCGGGTGAACTGCGTCTGTCCGGGACCCGTGCGCACCAAGCTTGCCATGGCGGTGCACAGCCAGGCGATCATCGACGCCTATCACGACGCGATCCCGCTGAACCGCTACGGCTCGGAGGACGAGATCGCGGCGGTGATCGCGTTCCTGTGCTCGCCAGAGGCGTCCTATGTCACCGGGCAGATCATCGCCGCCGATGGCGGGTTCGAGGCGACGGCGATCGGGCTGCCCGCGCTCAGGGCACTGGCGGAGAAGACGGAAGGGTGATGCGGATGGAACGGATCGGTGTCGTGGGCCTCGGCCGGATGGGAAGCGCCATGGCGCGCAAGCTGGCGCACGCAGGCCATACGGTGACCGGCTGGACGCGGTCGGGCCGGACGGTCCAAGGCGTCGCGGCAGTCCCGGATCTCGCTGCGCTGGTCGAAGCGTCCGACGCGCTGATCCTTTCGCTCTACGACGACGCCGCGGTGACCGGGATGCTCGACGCGCTTTTGCAGCATGACATTGCGGGCCGCCTGATCCTCGAGACCAGCACCGTCGTCCCCCAGATCCTGATCGATCGCGCGGAGGCTTTCGTGGCTAAGGGCGCGCAGGTCGTCGATGCGCCGGTCTCGGGCGGGCCCGAGATGGTCGAAGCAGGCACCTGCGGCTTTTTCCTGGGCGCCGACCCGGACGTCGCGGAGCGGGCGAGGCACGTGCTGACCAGCATCACGCCGAGGGTTCTGCACATGGGGCCGCCGGGCGCCGGGATGGCGATGAAGACGATAAACAACGCCATGCTGCAGGTTTACGGCGCCGGGTTGCGCGAGTTGTTGCCCATTGCAAAGCGGGCCGGGATTCCCCTCGAAGCGGCCTTGGCGGTCCTGAACGGCGGGCCTGCCGGAACGGCCTTCATTCGCGACCGGATGCCCAAGATCACCGGTGCTGACGCCACAGTGGGCTTCACGCTGAATGGGATCCACAAGGACAATGACGTCTTTCGTCGGGTCGCCGAGGGCTATGGCCTGCCATCCCCCGCGCTGGAGATCGCAGGTGAAGGGCAGGCGCGTCAGATTGCGGAGGGTCTGGGCGATCTCGACCCTGCGGTCGCCATCGCCGCGGCCTATCGCGACGCCTGAAAGACTTGCTGCAGATCAACGCCCGGCGCCCGGAATCACCGCACCATCCCGGCAATACGTAGCGAGTGAACGGGAGGCCCCATCATGCCACGACTGCTGCCTGCATTGGCCGCGGCACTTTTCGCCGTTGCCGCCTTGTCCGGCCCCACCGCGGCGGAGACGTCCGAGCTCGATTTCGCCGCCGACCGGTACTTGGCCGGCAGCGATATCGAGGTCGACACGCCCACCGAGGGCGACCTTTTCGCCGCGAGCGAGGACTTGGCGCTCGAAGAGCCCGTGACCGGGGCCACGCACCTGGCCGCGCGGCGGCTCACCATCGATGCGGACACGGGCACGCTCTACGCCTTCGCCTACGAGATCGACCTCGAGGCCATGGTCGCGGGCGCTGCCAGCCTCTTTGCCGCCGAGGTGGCGCTGGACGGAGAGATCGGCGGCAACCTGCGGCTTTTTGCGCGCGACGCCGATGTGCGGGGCGCGCTGAACGGCTCCGCGTTGATCGCCGCGCGGGATCTGTCGCTTGACGCGCCCGTCGCGGGCGACCTGATGCTGGCTGTCGAAAGCGTCGAGTTCGGCGATGACGCCACCGTGGCGGGGCAGGTCATCGTCTATGTCGAGGACGGCGAGGAGCCGGTGGAGATCCCCGCCCGCGTCGCCGACCCGGATCGTGTCGAGGTCCGTAGCATGGATGCGCGCGAGGACATGCCCGGCGGCTTTGCCGACATGCGCCGGACGGCCCGGACCGCCGCCATCACGGGCTTTTTCGTCAGCGTGCTGACCGTCGCCGCACTGGCCGCCGCCGCGCTCGCCATCGCGCCGGGGCACGTCGCGCAGTGGCGCGAAAAGGCCCTGTCCGCGCCGGGGCAGAGTTTCGTGGCCGGGTTCCTGCTGGTCTCCACGATCGCGGGGGCGGGCTTCGTGCTGGCGCTGACCGTCATCGGGATACCGCTTCTCTTTGCGGCGCTGTTCCTTGCAGGGCTGGTGGGCTACGCCGGATATGTCATGGGGGCCTATGTCTTCGGCGTGGGCCTCTGGGTGCGCTTTGGTAACGAAATCCCCACGGACATCCTGCCCAAGGCGGCCCTCGCGCTGCTGGGCGCCTTCATCGTGGGGATCGTCGCGCTGATCCCGCTTCTGGGCTGGCTGGTGGTGCTGGCGCTGGCGTTGACCGGGGCGGGGGCCATCGCGACCGTGATCCGCGAACACCGCGCCAACGCCTCGGATCTCTGAGGGGGCTTTCCACGGCGCGTCCTTCGGGTCATGAGGGACGCGCCATGACTTTGCCTGACCTGACCCTGACCGGTGCGCGCGTGCTGACACCGGGCGGCCTTGCCGATACGCCGCTTTCGCTTGCGGGCGGGCGCATCGCGCCTGCGTCCGATGGTCCGCGCGTCGATCTCTCCGGGCATCTGATTCTGCCCGGGATCGTCGATATCCATGGCGACGGGTTCGAGCGGCATCTGGCCCCCCGGCGCGGCGCCCTGGAGAGCCTGTCGGCGGGCCTTACCAGCTTCGATGCCGAGCTTGCCGCGAACGGGATAACCACCGCCGTCATCGCGCAGTTCTTTTCATGGGAGGGCGGCATGCGCGGCCCCGATTTCGCCGAGGCACTTGTGGATGCGCTGTCCGAGACGCCCATGCTTGCGGACACGATGATCCAGCTCAGGCTAGAGATCGGGATGATCGACGATTTCGACAGGGCGCTCGCGCTCGTGGCGCGGGGTGGCGTGCGCTACGTGGTGCTGAACGATCACCTGCCGCACAAGGAGCTTGCCGCGGGCAAGCGTCCGCCCAGCCTGACGGGGCAGGCGCTGAAGGCGCGGCGCTCGCCCGAGGCGCATCGCGCAATGCTGCAGGAGATGCACGACCGCTGGGCGGAGGTGCCCGGGGCGCTCTCGCGGCTTTGCTCCGCCTTGACCGAACGCGGTGTCCTGATCGGCAGCCATGACGACCACACCACCGCCGACCGGATGCGGGGCCGCGCGCTGGGCGCCACGGTCTGCGAGTTTCCCGAAACGCGGGAGGCGGCCACGGCGGCCCATGTCGCGGGCGAGGGCGTGATCATGGGCGCACCGAACCTCGTGCGCGGCCGGTCCCATGCGGGCAAGGTGGCGGCATCCGACCTGGTGGCGGAGGGCCTCGTCGATGCGCTGGCCTCGGACTATCACTATCCGTCTCCTGCGCGCGCGGCCTTCCGGCTGGTGTCGGAAGGGATGGACCTGGGCCGGGCCTGGGCGCTGATCTCGGAGGGGCCCGCGCGCCTGCTGGGGCTCACCCACCGGGGGCAGCTGGCGCCGGGTTTCCGCGCGGACATCGTGATCGTGGAGGAGGAGAGCCACCGCATCACGGGCACGCTCGCCGACGGCACGGTGTCCTATCTTGCGGGCCCACTGGCCGCGCGGTTCCTAGAGGCCGCCGCGTGAGGCTCGCGGCGCTCACCGCGCTGGTCATGACCGCCTTTGCGGCCAATTCGATCCTGAACCGGATGGCGGTGGGGCCGGGGCTGATCGGGGCGACGGATTTCGCGCTGATCCGGGCGGTGGCGGGGGCGGCGACGCTGGGCGCGCTGGTCCTGATGCAGCGTCGGGCGCTGCCGCTCCTGTCGCGCCGCCGCATTCCTGGCGCGCTGGGCCTTGCCGTTTACCTTCTGGGCTTTTCTTTCGCCTATCTGGCGATCGACGCCGGGATCGGCGCGCTGATTCTTTTTGGGGGCGTGCAGCTGACGATGTTCGCGGGCGCCGTTCTCGCCGGCGAGACGATGCCGTCGCGCAGGTGGATCGGCGCGGCGCTCGCCATGGCCGGGCTTGGATGGCTTGTCTGGCCCACGGGCGCGGTGGCATTGCCGTTTGGGGCCACGGCAGCGATGCTGGCGGCGGCACTTGGCTGGGGCGTCTATTCGCTGGTGGGACGGCGCGCCACGGACCCACTGGCCGAGACGGCGGCGAATTTCATCCTGGCCGCGCCTCTCTGCGCGCTTGCCCTCTTCGCGGTACAAGGCGCCGGACCCTCAGCGACGGCGCAGGGCATCGCGCTGGCCATCCTGTCGGGCGCGGTGACATCGGGCCTTGGCTATGCGCTGTGGTACGCGGTTCTGCCCCGTCTCGAGGCGTCTGTCTCGGGCCTTGTGCAGCTGTCGGTGCCGGTGATCGCGATGGCGGGTGGCGTCTTGCTGCTGAACGAGGCGGTGACGCCACGCATGGCGGGTGCGGCGCTGGTGACGCTGGGGGGCATCGCCTACGGGCTGGGCGCGTTTCAGCGCACGAGAGGCTCCAGCGGGTCGTAGATCATATCCGTCCCCCAGGCGGCATCGGGCAGGCTGTCGGGCTTGTAGCGCAGCTTGCCCATGTCCGCGCGGCTGGCCAGGACGCGCCGGTTCACCACGCCTTCGGGGTCGGTCCATGGGCCAAAGGGATCGCCCGACACAAGCTCCACGCGGAAATAGATATCGACCTGGTGAAATCCGCGTTCAGGCGCGTGGAACTCGTTGACAAGGCAGGGTGCGCCGACGGCGATCTCCAGCCCGGTTTCCTCGTGAAACTCGCGGCGCAGGTTCTCGGGCAGCCCCGCATGCGGCTCCACCCCGCCACCGGGTGCGCAGAGAAGGTCGCTCTTATGCCCCGGGTAGGCATTCACAAGAAGAAGCCGGTCCTCGATCAGCAGGATACCCCGCACGGCGAGGCGGGGCGTTGGGCGCGGTGGGACGGGCGGGCTCTTCATGTCGTCAGCTTGACCTGACGCAGCGGCACGGCGCAAGCGAGCCCTCGCGCGACGGCCTCCGGTGACCTAAGTACAGGGCATGCGCCGCCTTGCGATCTCCTGTCTGGTCCTTCTGGCTTCGGTCCTGCCTGCCCGGGCCGAGGACTGCGTTGTTCTGCTGCATGGGCTTGCGCGGACCGAGACCTCGCTTTTCCTGATGGAAGAGGCGCTGAGGGCTGACGGCTACCGCGTCGTCAATCAGGGCTACCCGTCCACCCGCGCCTCGATCGACGAGTTGGCGCCTGCGACGATCCTGCCCGCCATGGCGCGCTGCGGTGCCGCCCGCGTGCATTTCGTCACCCATTCCATGGGCGGCATTCTTCTGCGGCACTGGCTTGCCACCCATCGCCCCGCCCGTCTTGGCCGGGTCGTGATGCTGGCGCCACCCAATGCGGGCACCGAGCTGGTGGACGTGTTCGGACCGCTGGAGCCTTTCGAATGGGTCCACGGCCCCGCAGGGCAGGAACTGGGCACCGGGTCCGACGACCTGCCGCGACGCCTGCCACCGGTGGATTTCGAGCTGGGGGTGATCGCGGGCAACCGGACGCTCAACCCGATCTATTCGGCGATGATCCCGGGCCCCGACGACGGAAAGGTCGCCGTTGGCCGGACGATGGTGGATGGGATGGACGATTTCATCATCCTGCCCGTTACGCACACCTTCATGATGAACAACCCGGTCGTGATCGCCGAGGTGCTGGAGTTCCTGCGGACCGGCGCGTTCGATCACGACATGGAGCTTCTGGAGGCCGTGGAGACCTTTATCGAATGAGGCGTATTCAGGCCGGACCGATGACGCGGTTCACGTGCCCCATCTTGCGACCCGGGCGGGTCTCGGCCTTGCCGTAAAGATGCACCTGCACACCGCGCTCGGCCGCCAGCGCCGGCGCGCGGTCCACGTCGGCGCCGATCAGGTTCTCCATCACCACGTCCGCATGCCGCGTCCCGTCGCCAAGCGGCCAGCCGGTGATGGCGCGGATGTGCTGCTCGAACTGGTCCACCGCGCAGCCCGCCTGGGTCCAGTGCCCGGAATTGTGCACACGGGGCGCGATCTCGTTGACGATCAGGCCGTCGGGCGTGACGAACAGCTCCACCCCCAGAACGCCCACGTAGTCGAGTGCGTTGAGGATGCGCGAGGCCATCAGAACCGCGTCCGTCCGAAGCGCCGCCGGGATCGCGGCGGGCACCGTCGTCGTAGAGAGAATGCCGTCCACATGCACGTTCTCGCCCGGGTCATAGGCCGCGACCGACCCATCGCGTCCGCGCGCGGCGATGACGCTGATCTCGCGGCTGAACGCGACGAAGCCCTCGGCGATCGCAGGCGCGCCCTGAAGCGTGGCGAGCGCCTCGGCTGCGCTGTCCGTGCCCGTAACCCGCGCCTGCCCCTTGCCATCATAGCCGAAGCGGCGGGTCTTCAGGATGGCCGGCAGCCCGGTGGCGGCAAGCGCGGCCTCCAGATCGTCCGGACCGTCGATGGCGGCGAAGGGCGCCGTGGCCAGTCCGAGTTCCGCCAGGAACCGCTTTTCGGTCAGCCTGTCCTGGCTTACCTCCAGCGCGCGGCGTCCGGGGTGGAGCGGCGTGGTCTCCGACAGGACGTCAAGTGCCTCGGCGGGGATGTTCTCGAACTCGTAGGTGATGGCATCGCAGGCCCCGGCAAAGGCGCGCAGGGCCTCGAGGTCGTCGTAAGGAGCCTGTGTGCGGGCGTAGGAGACATCCCCCGCCGGCGCCGCGCCGGGCTCATAGATATGGGTCCTGTAACCAAGGCGTGAGGCCGCGACCGACAGCATGCGGCCCAGTTGCCCGCCCCCGAGGATGCCGATGACCGATCCTGACGGAAGCGGGTCAGTCATCGCTCGGCGCCTCGGGGATCGAGGCCGAAAGCGCGTCGCGCCAGGCGTCGAGGCGGGCGGCCAGCGCGTCGTCCTGCGTAGCGAGGATCGCAGCCGCCATGAGCCCCGCATTGGCAGCGCCCGCAGCACCGATGGCCATGGTCGCCACCGGGTAGCCGCGCGGCATCTGGACGATGGAATAGAGCGAGTCGACGCCCGACAGCGCCTTTGTCTGAACCGGCACGCCGATCACGGGGACCCGGGTCTTGGACGCCATCATGCCCGGCAGATGCGCCGCGCCGCCCGCGCCCGCGATGATGACCTTCAGCCCCCGCCCGGCGGCCGTGCGCCCGTACTCCCACAGCCGGTCCGGCGTGCGATGGGCCGAGACGATGCGCGTCTCGTAGGGCAGCTCGAGCTCGTCGAGGATCACCGCCGCCTCGCGCAGCGTGGGCCAGTCCGACTGGCTTCCCATGATGATGCCGATTTGGATGTCCGACATGGGGCGCTTTCCCGATGAGCCGAGGGGGCAGAGCGCGGCACTATAGCGACCGGCCGGGCCGACGCAATGGTGCGGGAATGACGGCCCCGGCGATGCAGGTCAGGCAATGATGTCGGGCGTCAGTTCGTCCTCGATCGCGGCGATCCGGTCCTTCAGCGCCAGCTTCTGCTTTTTCAGACGCCTGAGCGTCAGCTGATCGGGGCTGATCGCATCCTGCAGTGCCATGATCGCGTCGTCGAGATCGCGGTGTTCCCGGCGCAATACCTCGAGCCTCACGCGGAGCACGTCCTCGTGCGTCATCTCGCTCGGTGCGTTCATGAACTCCGTCCCCAGATCGCGCATCGCTCAACACCTTTTGGAGCGGGCGCTCAGACTACACGCAAATATGCACGGCTCCAAGCCTCCTGCGCGGCGATCTTGCAAGGCGGGCCGAGGTTTCCCATATCTTTATGGACTGGCCGGCGCTGCCGCAACGGGGTGTCCGGCCTTATGCAGATCGCTTGTTCAAGGATGTGCCCGATGACAAAACTGACGCTGGGGTCGCACCCCTTCCTGCTGGGGTTTGACCAGTTGGAGCGGCTCGTCGAACGAACCGCGAAGTCCGGAAACGACGGCTACCCGCCCTACAATATCGAACAGCGGGGCGAGAACGCCTATCGCATCACGCTGGCCGTGGCCGGGTTCGCGGAGACGGACCTGTCCATCACGGTCGAGGACAGGCAACTCGTGGTGCGCGGCAAGCAGGCCGAGGACGCCGGTGACCGGGTGTTCCTGCATCGCGGCATCGCCGCGCGCCAGTTTCAGCGCAGCTTCGTGCTGGCCGATGGCGTGGACGTCGGCGGCGCGTCGATGGAGCACGGACTGTTGCACATCGATCTGCAGCGCGCGGTGCCGGACAGCATCGTGCAAACGATCAGGATCACGACCGGAGAGGGTACGTCATGAACGAACGCAATTCCGCAGCCGAGGTTTCGGGCCGGCCCATCGTCTATATCCGCGAGATCGCGGTGGCCGATCTGCCCCCCGAGGTCCAGGAACAGGCGCAGGGCCGCGAAAAGCTCTATGCCATCGGGTCCGAGGACGGCCAGCAACTGGCCCTTGTCGACGACCGCAGCCTCGCCTTCGTGGTGGCGCGCCAGCACGACATGGAACCGGTGAGCGTGCACTGACGGCAGGGACATTGAAGTTTCGACAGGGGCGCCTTCGGGCGCCCTTTCTCATGGGGCTGTGTCGCCCGACGGCAAGCGGGCAAAGAGCAACCGCCCGCAGGTTTATCCCACGCCCTCGGCCCGATCACGCCCGCCCCCGCAGCCGCGTCGAGCGATTTTCCCGGTGATCCCCTGACCGGTTTCCGTCAGTTCCCCGTCTCGTCCCGCCAGCGGTTCACGATGGGATAGCGGCGGTCGAGCCAGAAGGCGCGCTCGGTCAGGCGGGTGCCGGGCGCCGACTGGAAGCGCTTGTATTCGCTGAGATAGATCAGCCGCTCGATCTTCTTGACGGTCTCCCGGTCGTAGCCCAGCGCGACGACGTCGGCGACCGAAGCGTCCTTGTCGATCAGCATCTCGAGCATCACGTCGAGATCGGCATAGGGCGGCAGGCTGTCCTCGTCCTTCTGATCCTCGCGCAGCTCCGCCGTGGGCGGCTTATCGATAACGCGGGGCGGGATGACCTCTCCCGCCGGCCCTTTCATCCACGGCCGGTGATTGGCGTTGCGCCAGCGGCAGGTCTGAAAGACGCGGGTCTTGTAGAGGTCCTTGACCGGATTGTAGCCGCCCGCCATGTCGCCGTAGATCGTCGAATAGCCTACCGCGACCTCGGACTTGTTGCCGGTGGTCAACAGCATCTCGCCGAACTTGTTCGACAGAGCCATGAGCATCACGCCGCGCAGGCGGGACTGGATGTTTTCCTCGGCGAGATCGGGCGCGAGCCCAGCGAAAAGCTCGGACAGGGCTTCGGTCACCGCCTCATGCGCGCCGCCGATGGAGACGGTGTCGAGACGGCATCCCAGCCGCTCCGCCACGGCGCGCGCATCCGTCAGCGACGCCTCGGAGGTGTAGCGTGAGGGCAGCATCACGCAGCGCACGTTTTCCGGCCCCAGCGCGTCACAGGCGATGGCGGCGACAAGCGCGCTGTCGACCCCGCCCGACAGGCCAAGCACAGCCTTTTCGAAGCCCGCCTTCCGCATGTAATCGCCGAGCGACAGGACCATGGTGCGATAGTCGGCCTCCCACGGATCGGGGAGGTGCGCCTTCTCCCCTTCCAGCGCGTGCCACCCCTCCTCGCCCCTTTCGAAGGTCACCTCGAAGAGCCCTTCCTCGAAGGCCGGCATCTGGTGGGTGAGCCGGCCATGGGGGTTAAGCACGAAACTCGCCCCGTCAAAGACCTGGTCGTCCTGCCCGCCCAGCAGGTTGAGATAGACGAGCGGCAGCCCCGTCTCGACCACGCGGGCGACCATCTGCGCCTGGCGCACGTCCATCTTGCCCCGGTGGTAGGGGGAGCCGTTCGGCACCAGCAGGATCTCGGCCCCGGTCTCGGCCAGCGTCTCGGTCACGTCCTCGAACCACGCGTCCTCGCAGATCGGCACGCCGACGCGGAGCGGCCCGACGCGCACCGGTCCCGCCGGGTCGCCCGGGTGGTAATAGCGCTTTTCGTCGAAGACGTTGTAGTTCGGCAGGTGGTGCTTGAGCACGGTCGCCGAGATCTCGCCGCCCTGCAGGATGTAATAGGCGTTGAAGGGCTTCGCGCCGCCGGGCAGCGGGCCGCCGATGCCGATGGACGGACCCTCGGCGCAGGCGGCGGCGAGCTCTGCCATGACCCGATGCACATCCATCGCGAAGGCCGGTTTCTTCACAAGGTCTTGCAGTTGGTAGCCTGTCAGGAACATCTCGGGAAAGGCGATCATGTCGGCGCCCGCGTCGCGCGCCTTCTCCCACGCGGCGCGGGCGGTGTCGGCATTGGCCGCGAGATCCCCCACGGTGGGATTGAGTTGCGCCAGCCACATGCGGAACCGCTCGGCCATGGGTTCGGACCTTTCCACTTCGCGCGCCCATCGCCGCGCCGCCCCTGACATAGCAGACCACCGCCCGGGGCCAAGCCGTCGCGGTAAAGCGCCGCGCATGGGAGCCCGGCGCGTCCGGAAATGCATTGCAGAGACCCGGTGCCTCCCCTAGCTTTGGGGCGCGAGCGGCTCTGAGATGAAAACGACCGGCTCCGGGACGAGGAGGGGCAAGACCCGTGCGAAAGACGATTTGGTGCGTCGCGGTTGCAGGCGGCATGGCGGTGATGGCACCGGGCGGGGTTCTTGCGCAGGACACCCGGGTCGACATCCAGCAATACGACAATGGCGGCATCTACGAGGGCGAGTTCCGCGACGGCGTGCAGCATGGCACGGGCACCTACCGGCTGCCGAACGGGTATGAATACACCGGCGAATGGGTCGATGGCGAAATCCGCGGTCAGGGCGTGGCGCGCTTCCCCGACGGGTCGGTCTACGAGGGCGAATTCGCCGCTGGGCGTCCGCAGGGCACGGGGTCGATCACCTTCGCCGACGGCTCCACCTATGACGGCGAGTGGAACGACGGCCGCATCGAGGGCACCGGGACCGCCGTCTATGCCAACGGCGTGAGCTACACCGGCGAGTTCCTGAACGCGCTGCACCATGGGCAGGGCGTGATGACCGGGCCCAACGGCTATCGCTATGAGGGCGAGTGGGAAAACGGGCTGAAGGAAGGGACCGGGACGATCACCTATCCTGACGGCGCGGTCTATACCGGGCAGTTCGCGGGCGGGCAGCGGTCGGGGACCGGGCGGCTCGAGATGGCCAGCGGCGTCATCTACGAGGGCGAATGGGCCGATGGCCAGATCAACGGGCAAGGTGTGCTGACCCAGCCCAACGGCGACGTCTATACCGGGGTTCTGGTCGACGGCCAGAGGCAAGGCGAGGGCCGCGTGGTCTATGCCAACGGCGATGTCTACGAGGGCGATTTCCTGAACGATCGGCGCCATGGCAACGGCGTCTTCACGGGCGTGGATGGCTACGTCTATGTGGGCGAGTGGCGCGAGGGCCAGATCGAGGGGCAGGGGCAGGTGACCTATCCCGACGGCTCGGTCTATGTGGGGTCATTCCGCAACGACCTCGCCCACGGGCAGGGCACCATCACTTATCCAGACGCGTCTTCCTACGAGGGCGACTGGGTCGATGGCGTGATCCAGGGAACGGGTGTTGCGCGTTACGCCAACGGCCTCGTCTATGAGGGCCAGTTCCTCAACGCGCGCCAGCATGGACAGGGCGTGATGGGCCATCCTGACGGCTACCGCTATGAAGGACAATGGGAGGACGGCCTGCGCCACGGGCAGGGCATCGCCACCTATGCCGATGGCACCGTCTACGAAGGCACTTTCGTCGCTGGCCAGCGCGAGGGGCAGGGCACGCTGACCATGCCCGACGGATTCACCTATACCGGCGAATGGGAAGACGGCGAGATCAACGGCATGGGCGTGGCCACCTATTCCAACGGCGATGTCTACGAAGGCATGTTCGTCAACGGCCGCCGTCAGGGCGAGGGCACGATGCGCTACGCGAGCGGAGAGGTGCTGGAGACGGAATGGGAGGCGGGTCTGCCTACCGACGAAAATGCACCCGCACCCGCGGCCGAGCCCGACACGGACGAGGTCGGGCCGGGCGAGGACGAAGGCTGATGCGTGCCCGCTATACCGGGTTCTGGGCGCCGGCAAAGAACATCAGCCTGCCATCCGCATCATAAATCGGCCGGATGCGTAGCCGGTTCACGAAGGCCGAGCCGTCCTTGCGGTAGTTCAGGATATCGATGGTGAACAGCGTTTGCGCTCTTAGCGCCTGTCGGATCGCCTCGACGGCATGCGGGCTTGTCTCGGGCCCCTGCAGAAACCGGCAGTTCTGCCCGGTGGCTTCCTCGACGGAATATCCTGTCTGGGTCTCGAATTCGTCGCTGACATAAATCATCGGATTGTCGGGCAGCGATGGATCGGTGATCACCACGCTCAACTCCGCCTCGTCCTCCTCGAGAAGAGACCGGAGATACGCAGTGTCTTTGGTCGAGTCTTCCAAGTCAGCCTCCCGGCGATTCATCCCCGCACCTGACCCATGACCGGGCAACAGGCCTCGGGCAGGATGTAAGCCGCGTTTCGCCGGAAGGCCAGTTGTATCGCCGTGCCGGGCGACGGATGCCCGCCGACCCGGCATTTTCCTTCAGCCGTAATGGACGCTGCTCAGGCCGCGACCAGTCCCATGCTCTCGAGCTTCAGAAGCACCTGCTGGGCGCAGTAATCGACTTCCATCCCTTCGGTATTGACCACCAGCTCGGCGCTTGTCGGCTCTTCGTAGGGGTCGGAGATGCCGGTGAACTCCTTGATCTTGCCTTCACGGGCAAGCTTGTAGAGCCCCTTGCGGTCGCGCCGTTCGCATTCCTCGATCGAGGTTGCCACATGCACCTCCACGAAGGCGCCGTAGGCTTCGACCATCTCGCGCACGGCCCGGCGCGTGGTGGTGTAGGGCGCAATGGGCGCGCAGATCGCGATGCCGCCGTTCTTGGTGATTTCACTGGCCACATAACCGATGCGGCGGATGTTGATGTCCCGGTGTTCCTTCGAGAACCCGAGCTCGCTCGACAGGTGCTTCCGCACCACGTCGCCGTCCAACAATGTCACGGGACGCCCGCCCATCTCCATCAGCTTGACCATGATGGCGTTGGCGATGGTCGACTTACCCGAGCCCGAAAGGCCGGTGAAGAACACCGTGAAGCCCTGTTTGGAGCGCGGCGGCGAGGTGCGGCGCAGCTCTTTGACCACCTCGGGGAAGGAGAACCATTCGGGGATCTCCAGCCCCTCGCGCAGGCGGCGGCGCAGCTCGGTACCCGAGATGTTGAGGATCGTGACATCGTCCTTGTCGGCGATCTCGTCCGCCGGTTCGTATTGCGCCCGCTCCTGCACGTAGACCATGTGTTTGAAATCGACCATTTCGATGCCGATTTCCTCCTGGTGCTCGCGGAACAGCTCCTGCGCGTCGTAGGGACCGTAGAAATCCTCTCCGGCAGAATTCTTGCCCGGCCCCGCGTGGTCACGGCCCACGATCATGTGCGTGCAGCCGTGGTTCTTGCGGATCAGCCCGTGCCAGACGGCCTCACGCGGGCCGGCCATGCGCATGGCGAGGTTCAGAAGGCTCATATGTGTGGTGGCCGAGGGGTACTGGTCCAGCACCGCCTCGTAGCAGCGCACGCGGGTGAAATGATCCACGTCGCCCGGTTTGGTCATGCCGACGACGGGGTGGATCAGCAGGTTCGCCTGCGCCTCCTTGGCAGCGCGGAAGGTCAGTTCCTGATGCGCACGGTGCAGCGGGTTGCGCGTCTGGAAGGCCACGACGCGGCGCCAGCCCAGCTTGCGGAAATAGGCGCGCAGCTCGTTCGGCGTGTCGCGGCGGGCGCGGAAATCGTAATGCGTCGGCGGCTGGATGCCAGTGATGGCGCCGCCCAGATAGACCGGGCCGGCGTTGTGGTGGAGATGGTAGACTGCCGGATGCGCGATGTCGTCGGCGCCGTAGACCTTCTCGGCCTCGCGCGGCTTGTCGGGACTCCACTTGTCGGAGATCGAGAGGATGGCGAGGATCACGCCCTCGGCGTCGCGCAGCGCGATGTCCTGTCCCGGTTCGATCGTCTCGGCGAAGATTTCGGACACGTCGAGCGTGATCGGCATCGGCCAGAGCGTGCCATCGGCCATCCGCATCTTTTCGACCACGCTGTCGTAATCGGCCTGGCCCATGAAGCCCTTCAGCGGGTTGAAGCCGCCGTTCATCAGCAGCTCGAGGTCACAGACCTGGCGCGCGGTGAGGTCCCATGACGGAAGGTCGGCGGCCTCCATCTTCAGCTTCTGTGCGCTGTCGTAGGAAACGTAGAGCTCGGGAACGGGGGTCAGATGGCTTTGCATGGTCAATGTCCTGGTCTTCGGGGGGGCAAGAGAACTGGCCGAGCCTGTCAGCTCGGCGTGAAGGGCGTTGTATTCGGCGAATTTGCGGGCAAGGAACCGGTCGGCGAGGCGCGCCTTCTCTGCCGCGCCGCGCGGGGTCAGGAGGTAGGACGCGCGCTGACGGCGGTCGGTGGATTGCTTTTCAGTGATCTGGACAAGGCCCGCCGCAGTGCTGACGCGCAACAGCGCGTTGAGCCGCCCGAGGCTGACGCCCATGGCCTCGGCCGTGGCGCGCTGGGACGCGTCGGGGGCCGCGTCGAGCTGGCGCAGGAGGCGGAAGAGCAGGTCTTCCTGGGGCAAGGCGATGGTGGGGTCGGCCACGGTCTATCCCGTCGAATCGGGTTTGTTCACGCATGAACAAATGTCATGGTCGTGTCTGAAGGGGAAGATGTTTGTTCGCCCATGAACAGACTGTTGCCGAAGCTCGGAAACTGCGATGCCTGTACGACCTTGGGCGGCCGTTTCAGTCGAGTGGCGCAAGCTCGTGACCGGTCGTCTGATCCTCGAAGAGAACCACTTCGGTCACGCCCGGATAGCCTTCATCGCTCTGGTTGAACCCGCCGCGATTGACCGCGACACCGGAGTTCGCGCCCGCGATGCCGCCCGGATTGCCGCCGGCCAGCATGTTCGTGCTGAACGAGGATTGGTCGACGACCTCCCCGTTGATCATCAGCGCAAGGCCGCCATCGGCATTCAGCGATCCCTCGATCGTGGCCGTGCCGCCGGTGACCTGCCAGGATGCCTCACCCCGCTCGGCCGTCTCGCCGTAGCCATTTCCCCGGCCGGACTGAAGATAGAGCACGCCGTCATGCTGGTAGAGAACCGTGCCCCAGACATTCGCGCCGGTTTCGAAGATGATGCCTTCGGCATCGGGATCGAGATCGACGACAGTTGAAAAGGAAAACTGCTTGACGTTGAGCAGGTCCCGCATGGACGCGGCGGGATCGTTCCATACGTCGGTTGCGGACAGACCCGCGGTCGCCGCGACGAAGGTGCTTTCGATCTGCGCCGACAGGGTCGCCGCGATGTCGCCGGAGAGATCTTCCAAACCGCCGGACACCATCATCATCGTGGACAGACCCATGCCGATCGCCGCGGCGGACGCGACGACCCAATCTGTGGTGACGGCGGCATCCTCGCCGGACAGGAAATCGCGCGTCGCCATGGGCCACTCCAATTGCATTCCAATAATCCGTGCATGGAGTAGCTTTGCATCACGGCACGATATTGACGCAACGCGGGAGGAAACGAGGTCGTATCGTGACGCCGTCACGTGCCCGGCGACGGGGTGCTGAGCCGGACACGCCTGCGCATCGCGCGGGCCCGCCGCGTGGCGCGGTTACTCTGCGGCGCCGATCTCGGCCGCGTAGACGCCTGCGTCCGACACGTCCTCGCCCTCCTGCTCGGCCAGCCACTTCTCGGCGTCGAGCGCGGCCATGCAGCCCATTCCGGCGCTGGTCACCGCCTGCCGGTAGATGTGGTCGGTCAGGTCACCCGCGGCGAAGACGCCGGGGATCGACGTGCGCGTGCTGCCCGGTTCGACCTTCACATAACCGCCGTTGTGAAGCTCGAGCTGGTCCTTGACCAGCTCGGTGGCGGGGGCGTGGCCGATGGCGACGAAAAACCCCGCGCAGGGGATCGTCCGGGTCTCGCCGGTCTCGACATGCCTGACCACGACGCCCTCGACGCCGCGCGGCTCCTCGCCGCCCACGACCTCCTCGATCGTGTGGTTCCAGACCACCTCGACCTTGGGGTTCTTGAACAGCCGGTCCTGCATGATCTTTTCCGCGCGCAGGCTGTCGCGGCGATGCACCAGCGTCACCTTGGAAGCGAAGTTTGTCAGGAACAGCGCCTCCTCGACGGCGGTGTTGCCGCCGCCCACCACGACGATTTCCTTGCCGCGATAGAAGAACCCGTCGCAGGTCGCGCAGGCCGAGACGCCAAAGCCCTTGAAATGCTCCTCGGACGGCAGGCCCAGCCATTTCGCCTGAGCGCCCGTGGCGAGGATCACGGCATCGGCGGTGTAGGTAGTGCCGCCGTCGCCATGGGCCGTGAAGGGCCGATTGGACAGGTCGAGCGAATAGATGTGGTCGCTGATGATCTCGGTGCCCATCTCGCGCGCGTGGTCTTCCATGCGCACCATGAGGTCCGGGCCCATGACACTGGTGTCACCGGGCCAGTTCTCCACATCCGTGGTGATGGTCAGCTGTCCGCCTGGCTGAATGCCCTGCACGAGGATGGGCTCCAACATGGCGCGCGAGGCGTAGACGGCCGCCGTGTATCCGGCGGGACCGGACCCGATGATCAGAGCGCGGGTGTGGCGGGTGTCGGACATGATCGGACCTCGGGGATGCTTGTGGACGCGTCCGATATAAGGCGCGGAACGCCCCGGCGAAAGGGCCGATCCGCTCCCGATGCACGCTCCTGCTTGCGGCGCGCTGCTGTTTCTTGTGCAGACAGCGCGCTGCGGGCATAGTGCGTAGGCAGGTTCTGCCCGCCTTGGCCGTCGCCCCGATTGTCCCGACGTCGCCGCTTGCAAATCCCGGACCGCTATTCCATATGTTGCGCAACCGTGAAATAAAATTGCGTACGGGCGCGTGCATGCGCACGGAATGACCAGACAGACCATCCGGCGAGGGGGCCGGACCAGATGCCCAGCACCAAGCTCGATCCCATTGACCGCAAGATTCTCGCCGAATTGCAGGACGACGGTCGCATGACCAACGTGGAGCTTGCCCGCCGCGTCGGCATCTCCGCGCCGCCCTGCCTGCGCCGCGTGCGGACGCTGGAGGATGCCGGGTATATCCGCGGCTACCACGCCGAGGTGGACCCGCGCCTGCTGGGATTCGAGGTGCAGGTCTTCGCCATGGTCGGCCTCTCGAGCCAGGCCGAGGCGGACCTCGTCGCCTTCGAGGAGCTTTGCCGCGGCTGGCCGCTCGTGCGCGAATGCCACATGCTCAATGGCGAGATCGACTTCATCCTGAAATGCGTGGCGCCGGACCTGTCGACCTTCCAGAGCTTCCTGACCGGCTCGCTGACGGCCGCGCCCAATGTGGCGAGCGTGCGCACGTCGCTGGTCATCCGGGGCGCCAAGGACGCTCCGGGCGTGCCCTTCGACGTGATGGAAGACAGGCTCAGCCAGTCGGCGTGACGTGATGCTCCCGCCATCGCAAGCGGAGATCCCCCGGCTCTACCAGCAGGCGCTCGATCTTCAGAAGGCCGGCGACGTTGACGCTGCGTTGGCCATCCATGACCGCATCCTGCGCGCCGTTCCGGGGCAGGCGGAGGTCCTGTTTCAGAGGGGCCGCATTCTTGCGGGCAAGGGCGATCTGGACGGGGCCGAGACATCGCTCCGGGCCGCGCTCAAGGCCAAACCCGCCGAAGCCGCGATCTGGCAGGCGCTGCACGGGGTGCTCAAGGGCGGCCCCCGCAACAAGCTGGAACGCGAGGCGGTGAGGGCGGGGATCGCCCTTGGCCTCGCCTCCGAGACGAAACCCATCCTCGACCGCATCGTAAAAGGTGAGCCGGGCGAAGCCCTGAAACGGGCCATGGCGCTTGCGCGCGTGGCGCCGATGGCCGCGCCTCCGGTGCATGCCGTGGGCGCGGCGCAGGCGGCGCTGGGCCAGTGGGGACAGGCTGTGACGGCCTTTGCGGAAGCGGTCCGGCGGGAGCCGGAGAATGCCGGTTTCCTCGTCGATCTGGGCCGGGCCCTGACCCGGACCGGCCGCCCGGAGGCTGCGATCGCGCGCCTGCGCGAGGCCGAGGCGCTCGGGGCGGATGTGGCCCTGCCGATGGCCCGCGCGCTGTCCGACAGCTGCCGGGAGGACGAGGCCGCCACGATCCTCGAGGCCGCTGCCGGGCGCAAGGCCTCTTTCGCGCTTCTCGCCCAGCTTGCCACCGCGCGGGCCGCGCTGCGCGAGGTGGACGCGGCCCGCGACGCCTTCACCGCCGCGCTTCGGGCCCGCCCGCGTGGCGCCGGGACCGACCTGCGCCAGAGCCTCGCCACCGCGCTTGGCGATGCGGGCGAGATCGCGGCGGCCATCGCGCTTGTGACCGAAGGTCTGGCGACCGACCCCGACAACGCCGGTCTGCTGACTGCGCGCGGCCAGCTGCGGCAGAGCGCCGGGGACCTCGCGGAGGCCGAGGCGGACCTGGCGCACGCAATCGAACTGGCCCCGCAGGAGCCCGAGGCGTATCGCGCCTACGCCAATGGCCGCAAAAGCCCTGCGGACGATCCTGTGGCGGGCCGCCTCGCGACACAGTTGTCTCGCCCCGACCTGCCGGCGCGCACGCGGCGGGTCATGCGCTTCGCGGCGGCCAAGTTTGCAGCGGACCGGGGCGACACCGGCGCGGAAATCGACCATCTCGACCGCGCCAACCGGCTGATGGCCGAGGCGTTTCCCTATTCATTCGACGCCGATCTGGCCATCGCGCGGGAGCTTGCGGGCGACTGGCGGCTGCTGGAGGGGCTGTCGCCGGGGGGACCGGACGATCCGGTCCTCTTCGTCACTGGCCTGCCACGGTCGGGCACCACGCTGGTCGAAACGATCCTCGCCGCCCATTCCGACGTCACCGCCGGCGGCGAGATGCCCTATCTCTCCCGTGCGCTTGCCCCGGCGCTCGAGGCGCTGCGCGAAGGCCATGCGGACCGGGTGCGCTTCGCCGAGGCCGGTCAGCGATACCTGACCGCCGCGCGGCGCCGGACGGGTGCGCCGAACGTCATAGCGGACAAGGCCATCTCCACCTTCTCGCGCATCGGCCAAGCCGCCACCGCGCTGCCCGGCGCGCGTTTCGTGGTGTTGCGCCGTGACCCGAGGGACACGGGCCTGTCGCTCTGGCGCAACATGTTTCCCGAGGG
>Ga0209947_1000479_pt1 | contig 25120 bp, 27 predicted proteins | sample SalPonR2_B_D2_MG_FD_185706 | JGI IMG/M metagenome (GOLD analysis project Ga0209947, IMG submission 185706) | Salt pond soil microbial communities from South San Francisco under conditions of wetland restoration - Salt Pond MetaG R2_B_D2_MG... ...
CTGCTCCGCCGCTTCCGCGAGGGGGGCGGCACGCTCTACGATCTGGAATACCTCACCGACGAGGCCGGCCGCCGCGTCGCCGCCTTCGGCTATTGGGCAGGCTATGCCGGGGCGGCGCTGTCGCTGCTCGCATGGACCGCGCAAAAGGCGGGCCGGATCGCGGGACCGGTCGCGCCCGTGCCGGACGCCGCATCCCTGCGTGAGCGGATCGCCGAAGCACTCGGCAACGACCGCCCCCGCGTGCTGATCATCGGCGCAAAGGGCCGGGTCGGGACCGGCGCGGGCGATCTCTGCGACGCGATGGGCCTGTCCGTGACCCGCTGGGACATGGCGGAAACCGCTCACGGCGGCCCCTTCCCCGAGGTGCTGGAGCATGAGATCTTTCTCAACTGCATCCTCGCCACGCCGGGCGTTCCGGTCTTCGTGCCGGAGACCGCCAAAACGGCGCCGCGCGCGCTTGGCGTGATCGGCGACATCGCCTGCGACCCGACCTCGGATTTCTCGCCGGTGAAGGTCTACGACGCCGTCACCGACTGGGCACACCCCGCGCGCCGCGTCCATGGTGCGCCGCCACTCGATGTCATGGCCATCGACAACCTGCCATCCCTCCTGCCGCGAGAAAGCTCGGAGGATTACGCGGTCCAGTTGCTGCCGTCGCTTCTGGCCCTCGATGCAACCGGCAGGGGCGTGTGGGCCCGCGCCGAAGCCGAATTCGAACGCCATCTGAACGCGCTCTGACCCGCCCCTTCATCCTGGCAGCAAAACTCCGGGGGAGGCCCGCAAGGGCCGGGGGCAGCGCCCCCATTCCCACGGACGAGGCATCACATCAGGCCGTCTTCAGCGTCGGCGATATCGAGGCCCATGGCCTCCGCCCCCGCCTCGAGGTGGTCGGAGAAATGCGGGCTGCCCAGAAGGTAATCGGCCGTGGGAACAGTGGCCTCGGCTCGCGCGGTAGCCACCGCCTCGGCCCAGTCTTCGGCGTCGAAGGATCCGCGCCCGACCCAGAACATCGCGACAAGCTCTGCCGCCTCGTCCTCGTTCAGACGATCCAGAAACGCCCGGAGCTCCCCCTCGGCACGATCCATCTCGTGTCCCATGAGGATGACCTGTGCCACCTTGCGAACGGAAATCTCCATCGACGCGTCTCCCTGTCTTCGCGGATCGAGGCAGTGTGACCACCATGCCACCCGCGTCCTTGATCGATGTCAACCTACCGGCGGAAGAAGATCCACTCGTAAAGCCCCGTGGGCAGAAACCGCGAGAAGCGGAACAGGAGGCTGAAGGCAAGGGGAAACGCCTTGTGGAAACTGTCGCCGCTCATCTGGTCGAACACCTCCTGCGCGGCCGTCTCGGGCGACATCATGAAGGGCTTTGAATGCGGGTTGTCCTCCTGCATCCGTGTGTCGATATAGCCGGGATTGGCCAGCTGGACGGTCACGTTGGTGTCCCGCAGATCGCCATGCATGGACTCCGCCAGCGCCATGAGGCCGGCCTTCGAGGCGGAATAGCCGATCGATTCCGGCAGGCCGCGATAGGCCGAGAGCGATCCGATCATCACGATATGACCCGCGTCGCGGTCGACCATCGGGCGGATGACACGGCCGATGACCCGTGCGGCACCGGTCAGGTTCACGTCGAACATCTGTTCGACGCGCTCGGTATCCCAGTCCTGCGCCTTCAAAAGCGTGGCAAGCCCGGCCAGGAACACCAGGCCGTCGATCTCGCCGACCTCCCTGACCGCGGCGGCCACGCTTTCGCTGTCGGAGATGTCCACCGTCACGTAGCTTGCCCGTCCCGGAAGCTCGGCCACGACCTCCTTCAGGCGCTCTTCGGAGCGCGCGGAGACGATCACCTCGACGCCCGCGCGGCTCATCTTGTTGGCCAGCGCGCGGCCCAGCCCCTCGGACGCCCCGACAAGCCAGTATCGTTTTCCGCTCCAGTCTCGCATGGGAACCTCCTCGTGTCAGATCGTGAGTGTCACGCCGTTGCCGGTCGCGGGGCGGGCAGCGGCGTAACCGCCAGAAGCGCCATCGCTCCGAGTTTAAGGATGCAAGGCACCAGCGCATAGAGCCATGTCAGAAGCTGCAGCGCCTCGGCGGAATTCGCGGCCCCCGCGCCGGCGGAATACCCCACAGCGTCGAGCGCCGGCAAAAGCACCGCCGCCGCCAGCGCAAGTGCTGCCTTCTGGACAAAGGCCCAGAGGCCGAAGGCCGCGCCCGCCTCCGGCGCAACCTCTGCCATCCGCCGCGCGAAGAGCGCCGGAAGGATCGCGAAATCCGCGCCCAGCGCGGCACCCGAGACAAGGCACACGATGGAGAAGGCCACGACCGCTCCGGCCTCCAGCGTCAGGACAACGGAAAAGCTCGCGATGGCCAGCGCCATGGCCGCCAGCAGCATGGGCCGTTCTCCGAACCGCGTCGCCAACCGCGACCAGATCGGGGCCGAGGCCGCCGCCGCAAGGAAGAACAGGATCAGAAGCGGGCCTTCCCAGCCCTCGGCATCCAGAACGCTGCCGACAAAGAACAGGAACAGGGTCGAGGACACCGCCACGGGCGCCGCGTTCATCAAGGCGATCAGCAGAAGGCGCCGCGTCACGTCATCGGACAGGATGACCCGGAAGCCCGTCGGCGCGTTCTGCGCGCCCCGACCCCATTGCCCCCGCATGAGCAAGAGCGCCACGAGGCACAGGATCGCGAAGGCGACGGCGAAACCTGCATAGGGCGCGCCCGTTCCCTCCAGCAGCGTCGGCGCGACGGCTGCCGCGCAGACGCCCAGAAGCGCACCCGTCTCGCGCCAGCCCGCGAGTTTCAGGTGCCCCGCCCCGCCCAGCCGGCCCGCCGCCTGTACGCCTTCGGCATACATCGAGATCGTCAGGAACGAGAAGGCCGAGAAGAGCCCCGTCATCGTCAGCCCGAACCAAAGGAGCGGTGCGACTGGCGGCTCGACGGCGAAGAGACCCAGCATCGACAGCGCCAGAAGCACCACGCCGATCCCCACGGCGATCCCGCGCCGGGCGCTCAGCCGCGCCGACAGCCACCCCAGCAGCGGGTCCTGCACCACATCGATCAGGCGCAGCGCGAAGAGCACTCCGGCCAGCGCGGTGAGCCCGACACCGTAGGACGACGCGTAATGGGCCGGCGCGTGGATGTAGATCGGCAGACCGGCCGCCGACAGCATCGCGGCGAACACCGCGTAGCCCGGCAGGCTGACGCGGTCGGACGGGCCGGAGGCCCTCATGTCAGGAAACCTCGTGTCCGGGCGGCTTGGGCCGGGCGCGATAAGGGGCGCCCTTCCACCAAAGCTTCAGCGCCTGCCAGTGGATCAGCGCGAGCACCCGGCGCGCACCGAAGGGCCGGCGCAGGGCCGCGCGCAGGATCGCGCCGGCGGTCAGAGGGGCCCGGCGCCCCGTGAGCGTGGCAAAAAGCCCCTCGTTCCCGGTGCCATAGTCGATCCAGACCCCGATGCGGTCCTCGCGGATGTCGAAACGAAACGTGTAGCCCCCCTCGATCGGCTGGAAGGGCGAGACGTGAAAGATCTTCTGCGCGCTCAGCGTGTCTTCCCGTGTGATGGGACGGTGATCGTCATAGGCACAGAGGTAGGAATGCCGGTCGCCAAACGTGTTCGACACCTCGGCGATGACCGCGCGGAGCGCGCCCGCCCGGTCATGGGCCAGCCAGAAGCTGACGGGGTTGAACACATGCCCCATGGTGCGCGGCTGCGCGAGCAGCATCAGCTTGCCGTCGGTCACACTCTCGAGGCCATGGGTCTTGAGCACCTCACGCGCCCATTTCGCGCCACGGCCCTGCTTGGGCTGGCCGCCATGGTCCCTGTCCCAAAGCGACAGGAATCCCGCACGGTTGCGCCCGAAGATCCACGGGGCGCGGGGGCGCCTGGCCTCGGCGTCGACCATCACGTAGTCGATGCCATATTTGAACGCGTTCTCGACCGCGCCCCGGCGTCCGTGAAACGTCTCGCCCCTGATATGATCGACGCCTGTGCTCATGCGGCGACGGAGACCTTCGCATCGCGGGCCGCGATGGCTTCCACCACGTCCATGGCGCTGCCATAGCCATCCTCATGGAAGCCGTTCTTCATCCAGGCCCCGCAGAACCATGTCGCGTTGTCGCCGTTCATCTCCCGAATCGTCCCCTGTGCCGCAAGCGCAGCCAGATCGTAGACCGGGTGGCGGAAGGTGGTCACATCATAGATCAATTGATCGTCGATGGGCGCGCGCGAGTTCAATGTCACGAAAAGAGGATCGCTCTCGGGGATCGGCTGCAGGCAGTTCATCCAGTAGGTCAGGTCGATGGGACCGCCCTGGCGATCATGGCGCTCGGTGTAGTTCCAGCTCGACCACGTGACCCGGCGCTTGGGCATGGCCGAGGCGTCGGCATGCAGCACGGCCTCGTTGGGTTGGTAGCGCACGGCGCCCAGCGCGGCGGTTTCCGCAGGCGTCGGATCGGCCAGCAGGCGCAGCGTGTCGTCTGAATGGGTCGCGAAGACGACCTCGTCGAAGGGCTCCGGATGACCGTCGCGGATCACCTCGACGCCGCCGGGCGTGCGCCGCACAGCCTCGATTGGCGCTGCGAGACGGATATCCACCCCGCGGCGCCGCATCGCCATTTCCAGACGCGTCACGTATTCGATGGACCCGCCCTGAACCGTCCACCACTGGTGCTGTCCGCTGGCCTGCATCAGGTGATGGTTGCGGAAAAACCGCACCAGCGCCTGCGCCGGGAAATCCATGATCTCCTCCTTTGGGGTGGACCAGATCGCGCCGGAGATCGGCGTCAGGTAGTAGTCGCGGAACCACGACCCCATCCCGAGATCGTCCATGAAATCGCCCAGCGTGATCGTGCTGTCGGTCGCCAGACGCTCCGCCGCGCCGTTGAACTTGACCAGATCGCGCAGCATCCGAAGGAATCCGGGTCGCGCGAGGTTGCGTTTCTGCGCGAAAAGCGCGGCCGGACTGCGCAGCCCGTACTCGATGCGCCCGTTATCGACGGAGGCCGCGAAGCTCATGTCCGATTTCGCAACGGGAACGTCGAGTTCGGCGAAAAGTTTCGTCAGATGCGGGTAGTTCACGTAATTGAACACGATGAACCCGGTATCGACCGGCTGGTCCCCGTGCTTGCCGGCGACGATGGTGCGCGCATGCCCGCCAAGGCGCGGCTCGGCCTCGAACAGGGTGACGGCATGGGCGGTGGACAGGTGATAGGCGGCCGCCATCCCCGAAATCCCGGCTCCGATTACGGCGATGCGGCGCGGCGCGGCGGCCGAAGTTTCAAATGGCACTATGTTCTTCCTCGGACGTCATTTTCGTTCTGTTTGACAGATTTACGCGCGGCAAGCCCCGCCAGATCAAAGAAATAGTTTTTGATCCAGACTTACGGAATGCGCGTATGAGCAATATGTTGATGTTCAACGACCACGCTGAACAGGTGGCCGCGGCCGGTGGCTCTTGCCCGATTTTGCTCGGGCCGAGGCGCTATCGCGCGGCACATGATGGCACTGTGACACCAACGGAAAAGACCGAACTGCATTGGGTTGCCTGCGTGACCGCGATCGCGAAGGACGAGGACAAGGCGTCTTTCGCGCTTCTCTTCCGTCACTTCGCGCCCCGGGTAAAGGCATTTCTCATCAAGTCGGGCGCCGATGAAAGCCTGGCAGAGGAATGCATGCAGGACGTCATGGCGACGATCTGGCAGAAGGCGCATCTTTACGATGCGTCGCGCGCCTCGGTCGCCACGTGGATCTTCACCATCGCCCGGAACAGGAAGATCGACCTTCTGCGCCGCTACGCGCGCCCCGAGCCCGAGGGTCTTCCCTGGGGACCCGAGCGAGAGCCTGACCAGGCCGATGTAATGGCATTGCAGCAGGAAACAGAACGGCTGGCGGCCGCGATCCGCCAGCTTCCCGAAAAACAGCGCATCCTCATCGAGAGGGCGTATTTCGGCGAACTGACCCATAGCGAAATCGCGGCCGAAACCGGATTGCCCCTTGGCACGATCAAATCCCGGATTAGGTTGGCTTTGGAACGGTTGCGTCACGCAATGAATTGAATGGCATGAACGGTATCAAGCATCATATCTCCGACGACCTCCTGATGGGGTATGCCGCAGGCGCACTTCCGCAGGCATTCGACCTCGTGGTCGCGACCCATGTCTCGCTCAGCGACGACGCGCGCGCCCGTCTCGCCGGGTTCGAGGAACTGGGCGGCGTGGTGCTCTCCGACATGGAAGAGGCCGACCTTGCCGAGGACAGCCTCGAACAGACACTGGCCCGCATCGCCGGAACGCCAGTCCGCGAAAAGCGGGTGGAGCCTTCGCGGGGCATCTTCCCCGAACCGCTGCGCAAGATCGTGGGCGGCGACGAGGACGCCGTGAAATGGCGCAGCCTCGGAACCGGCGCCAAGCAATGCGTTCTGCAAACCGAAGACGGCGTAAGCGCGCGTCTGCTCTACATCCCGGCGGGGCAGGCAATGCCTGAACACGGCCACAGGGGGATGGAACTGACGCTCGTCCTCAAGGGCGCCTATCGCGACGAGACCGACCGTTTCGGCCGAGGCGACGTGGAATTCGCCGACGAGGACATGGACCACACCCCGATCGCCGAGGCGGGCGAGGATTGCATTTGCATTGTGGCGACGGATCAGCGTCTGCGCTTCAAGGGGCTGCTGCCGCGCATCGCGCAGCCCTTCATCGGCATCTGAGGAGCGTCCACCAGAAACCGACGCCGCCTTGTGCTCTTCTGTCGCCCGCCATCCACTGGCGGGCGATTTTGCGTTTATACTGTTCCGGAAAGAAGGGAGAGGCGCAATGTCCCAAGCGTTCCTGAACCGCATATCCGAAACGCTCGACACCATCCGGTCGGACGGGTTGTGGAAGACCGAGCGCCCCATCGTCTCGGCCCAGGGCGGACATATCGCGGTCGCGCCGGATGGCCACGAGATGCTCAACCTCTGTGCCAACAACTATCTCGGGCTTGCCGATCACCCCGCGCTTATCGCAACCGCCAAGGCGGCGATGGACAGCCACGGCTACGGCATGGCGAGCGTGCGCTTCATCTGCGGCACGCAGGACCTGCACCGCGCGCTGGAAGAACGGCTGGCCGAGTTCCTCGGCAAGGACGACGCGATCCTTTTCGCCGCCTGTTTCGACGCCAATGGCGGGCTGTTCGAGCCCCTGCTCGGCCCCGAGGACGCGGTGATCTCGGACGCGCTGAACCACGCCTCGATCATCGACGGCATCCGGCTTTGCAAGGCGAAACGCTATCGCTACGCCAATGCCGACATGGACGACCTCGAGGCGCAGCTGGTGGCCGCCCGCGACGATGGCGCGCGCACGATCATGATCGCGACCGACGGCGTCTTTTCCATGGACGGCTACCTTGCGCCCCTGCCCGCGATCACGGCGCTGGCAAACCGTCATGACGCCATCGTCATGGTGGATGACTGCCACGCCACCGGCTTCATGGGGCCCGAGGGGCGCGGCACGCCGCATCATTTCGGGGTTGCCGACGACGTGCACATCCTGACGGGGACGCTGGGCAAAGCGCTTGGCGGGGCCATCGGCGGCTATATCGCCGGGCCGCAGCCCGTCATCGACCTTCTGCGCCAGCGCGCGCGGCCCTACCTTTTCTCCAACGCGCTTCCGCCTGCCGTCTGTGCCGCCGGGATCGCCGCGCTTGATCTTGTAGAACAAGGCGACGAGCTGCGGCGCGCGCTGTTCGAGAACGCCGCACACTGGCGCGCGGGCCTCGAAGGCCTCGGTTTCGAACTCCTCCCCGGCGAGCATCCGATCATCCCGGTCATGCTGGGCGACGCGCGCCTCGCGCAGGAGATGGCGGCGAAACTCTACGAGGAAGGCGTCTATGTCGCGGGCTTCTTCTTTCCGGTCGTGCCCCATGGCCGCGCCCGCATCCGCACCCAGATGAACGCCGCCCTCACCCGCGACGACCTCGACCGCGCGCTGGAGGCCTTCGCGACCGCGGGCAAGGCGACCGGAGTGATCCCATGATCAACGAGATGCACGCGCTGGTGAAGACCGCCCCGACCACGGGCCTTAAGATGCAGACCCGCCCCGTGCCCGAGATCGGCGCCGACGACGTGTTGATCCGGGTGAAGAAGACCGGCATCTGCGGCACCGATATCCACATATGGCAATGGGACGACTGGGCCACGCGCACCGTCCCCGTCCCTCTCGTCACCGGCCACGAGTTCGCGGGCGAGATCGTCGAGATCGGCCGCAATGTCGAAGGTCTCAGCCTCGGTCAGCGCTGCTCGGGAGAGGGGCACCTGATCGGCAAGACCTCCCGCCAGAGCCGTGCGGGCAAGTTTCACCTCGACCCCGAGACGCGGGGCATAGGCGTGAACGAACAGGGCGCCTTCGCTGAGTACCTGCGCCTGCCCGCGTTCAACGTGGTGCCCCTTCCCGACAGCATCGACGACGAGATCGGCGCCATCCTCGACCCGCTCGGCAATGCCGTTCACACCGCGCTGAGCTTCGACCTGCTGGGCGAGGACGTCCTGATCACGGGCGCCGGGCCCATCGGCATCATGGCCGCCGCCGTTGCACGTCATGCCGGGGCGCGCCATGTCGTCATCACCGATGTGAACCCGGACCGCCTGCGGCTTGCCGGTCAGGTCGCGGATGTGCGCCCGGTGAATGTTGCACAAGAAGACCTGCGCGACGTGGTGACCGGGCTTGGCATGAAGCAGGGCTTCGACGTGGGCCTGGAGATGTCCGGAAATCAGGCCGCGCTCGACCAGATGGTGGACCATCTCGTCATGGGCGGACGTATCGCGCTGCTCGGTATTCCGCCCGGCAAGTCGCCGGTCGACTGGTCACGTATCGTCTTCAAGGCGATCACCATCAAGGGCGTCTACGGCCGCGAGATCTTCGAGACCTGGTACAAGATGATCGCCATGCTCGAAAACGGCCTCGACGTGCGCCGGGTCATAACGCACCGCTTCGCTGCCCGCGACTTTGAGGCGGGCTTCGCTGCGATGTTGTCGGGCAAGTCGGGCAAGGTCGTGCTGGACTGGACCTGAAGCGGCGAAATGCCCTTCGACCCGCCCCCGATGCTTCGCTAGGGTCGCACTGCATCCATACCGGAGGTCCCGATGTCCCGCTTCGGCCCGACACGCGGAGAGTTGAAACTGCGCCTCGCCATCAGCCTCTTTGGATTCGGCCTGCTGACCGGCGCCTATGCCTTCAATGGCATCGGTGGCATCGCGTCACTGGAGATCGGGATCATCGGCGCGGCGTTTTTCGGCGGATCGGCGATCTGGTCGGCCCGCCGCCTCTGGCAAACGAAGGAAACGGACACATGAGTGGCGCAACCATCATCCAATTCACCCTACTGGCGCTGGTCTTCCTGGCCTGGATCTGGCTTCTGGTCCGGACGATCACGCTCCTGCAATCGCGCGGCGGCATCGGCGCGGAACTCGGCCGCTGGTTTCGCAGCCCCGAGGATCGCCGCGACCGCAACACGCTGCTGTTCCTGACCTTCGTGCTGGCCGCGATGCTGTTCATGCAGATCGTCCTGCCGCCCGTCTGACCCCTTTCGCTTCATGCCCCGCCCGTCTAGACCGCGTGGATGGAGCGCCTCGACTACCGCCCCCCGGACACGCCGCTGTCGGTGATCCACGCCGACCACGAGATCGTGCTGGTCGACAAGCCCGCCGGCCTTCTGTCGGTTCCGGGCAAGGGGGAGCATCTGGCCGATTGCCTGCTGGCCCGCGTTCAGGCGGCCTTTCCCGAGGCGCTGCTCGTCCACCGGCTCGACATGGACACTTCCGGCGTCATGGTCTTCGCGCTCACGCCCTCGGCCCAGCGCCATCTCGGCCTGCAGTTCGAACGCCGCCACGTGAAAAAGACCTACCACGCCCGCGTCTGGGGCGAGATGGTGGAAAAGACCGGCACGGTCGATCTGCCGCTCATTGTCGACTGGCCCAACCGGCCGCTGCAGCACGTGAATTTCGAAACCGGCAAACCCGCGAAAACCGATTGGCGCGTGGTCCGGATCGAGGATGGCACCACGCGCGTGCGGCTTTACCCGTTCACGGGCCGCTCGCACCAGCTTCGGGTGCACATGAAGGAAACTGGCCACCCGATCCTGGGCGATCCGTTCTACGCGACCGGCCCGGCTCGGGACTTCCCGCGCCTTATGCTGCACGCCGAAAGCCTCAAGCTGCGCCACCCCGACGGAGGGAAAGGGATGCTCTTCCGGGCACCGGTTCCGTTCTGAGCGTCGCCGCCTCGTGCGCGTCGAGCCACAGCTTGTCGAGCTCGCGGAGCGCTGCGGGGTCGAACCGCGCCGCCTCGTCCCAGTAGCGTCCCGACGGCACGAAATAGCCAAGCGCCGTCTCCCGAATGCGCGCCTCGGCAAAGCTCCCGTCGTCCGGGGTCAGAGGTTCGGCTGCGGCGGCCCCGTCACGTGCGATGCGCGGAAAGACAAGGCGGCTTTCGCGTGTCGACAGGTTCACGCAGGCACAGCCCTGATCGGCTGCGATCAGTTGCAGGCGCGCGGCCTTGGCCTCGAGGCTTTGCAGCGTGATGTCGGGGCGCAGGGGGTCCGCGGTGCCCAGCCCGTAGAAGTGGGTGGCGCCTTTTGTCGGATAGACCATGTCGCAGCCGAAGAACGCGATCACCCGCGGTCGCAGCGCCCCGAGCGCCCAGTAGCCCGCGGTGAAGGCCATGGTTCCCCCGGCATAGACGAAGCCGCCATAGGCGTTCTGGACCGGCACATATTCCTCCGCCTCGACGCGCCGTTGCATGGGCAAAAGCGCCGAGGGGCGATGGTCGGTGGGGAAATCCTCGGGGAAGATCGAGATGTCCCAATCCGGCCGTATCCGCCAGGCGTTGTTGATGGCGACGATATGGGTAAACCCGCCGCGCGCCCAGTCGCGGGCGGCGGGCGCATCGGGCGAACTGCCAAGTATGAGAACAACAGCCTGCATCGCGTCACTTCCCTGCCGCATCGCAGCGGAACTAGGTTGGTCCGGCGACAGGGCAATGACGGATCATGCACCGGGGCAAAAAAAGCCACTGGCGCGGAAAATGGCCTTTATTCCCAGTCCGAGACGGCCTTTACCTCGAGGAACTCGTGCAGGCCGAAGACACCACCCTCGCGTCCGTTCCCGGACTGCTTGAACCCGCCAAAGGGCGAGCCTTGCGCGAAGCCCTTGCCATTGCCCTCGACCATGCCCGAACGCACGCGGCGCGCGACGCGGCGGAGTTTTTCCTTGTCGCCTGTCTGAACGTAATTCGTCAGCCCGTACTCGGTGTCATTGGCCATGGCGATGGCGTGTTCCTCGTCCTCGAACGGCAGGATCGACAGGACCGGCCCGAAGATCTCCTCGCGGTAGATCGTCATCTCGGGCGTCACGTCGGCGAAGACCGTGGGCCGGATGTAGAAACCGCGATTGAGGTGGCCGGGCCGCCCGGTGCCGCCGGCGACAAGCCGCGCGCCCTCGTCGATGCCGGCCTGAATCAGCGCCTGGATCTTGTCGAACTGCGCCTCGCTGACCGCAGGGCCGATATGGCGGCCTTCCTCGTCGGCGGGGCCCACCGTCACGCTTTCGGCCGCCGCGATCGCCTGTTCGACGGCCTGATCGTAGCGCGAGCGTTCCACCATCATCCGGCTCGGCGCGTTGCAGCTCTGGCCGGTGTTGCGGAAGCAGCGGATGACCCCGGACTTCACGGCCTTCTCGGGCGCGTCGGCGAAGATGATGTTGGCGCCCTTGCCACCCAGCTCGAGGCTGACACGCTTGATCGTGTCGGCCGCCGCCTTGGTGATCAGCCGTCCCGCGCGGGTCGATCCGGTGAAGCTTACCATATCGACATCCGGATGCGCCGACAGCTGGCTTCCGACGCCCGCGCCGTCGCCGTTCACGAGGTTGAAGACACCGGGCGGCAGGCCGGCCTCGTCCATGATCTCGGCGAAGATGAGGCCCGAAAGCGGCGCGATCTCGGACGGTTTCAGCACCATGGTGCAGCCCGCCAGCAGCGCCGGGATGACCTTGAGCACGATCTGGTTCATCGGCCAGTTCCACGGCGTGATCAGCGCGCAGACCCCGACAGGCTGGTGCAGGACCGTCTCGCCCGGCGCCCAGTCGCCCAGCGGGTGTTCCCATGCAAAGCCCTTCGCGGCGCGCAGGAACCCCTCCATGTGCCACGTGCCCGAAGTGACCTGGCTCTGCCGCGACATCTCGATCGGTGCGCCCATCTCCTTCGAGATCGCCTGCGCGAGATCCTCGGCCCGCTTTTCGTAGACGGCGTAGATACGCTCGACCGCCGCGATCCGCTCGGCCGGGTCGGTCCGGGACCAGCGGTCGAAGGTGGTTTTCGCCGCAGCGACGGCGGCATCGGTATCCTTCTGATCGCCCAGCGAGATCGTGGCGCAGACCTCTTCCGTCGAGGGGTCGATGACGGGGAAGTCCTTAGGCTGCGCCGGGGCGACCCATGCGCCATTGATGTAGAATTGCGTCGTCTCTGGCATCTCGGCCTCCCTTGTTCCGCGCCGACCCTGTCACCGCGCGCCGTGGGCTTCAAGGCGTCTGCACGGGGTCCGGTGGCGACGAAACGCCTGTCCCGCGCCTCCCGGCCGAGCCGAACGCTCGGTCTGCATGCTGCACTGCGGCGGAATGCCCCGCCTTATTCGCGCCCGGATGGCCGAATCTCCCGTGAAATCAGCGCCGGAACAGCATATATTAATTAACGACGCAAATCAAAAAGGAGCCGCTCTCAATGGCACTTCGCATCAACGACACGCTTCCGAACCTTACCGTGCGAACGGATCAGGGTGAGTTCAACCTTCATGATTTCATCGGCGACAGCTGGATGATCCTGTTTTCTCACCCCAAGGATTTCACGCCGGTCTGCACCACCGAATTCGGCGCCGTGGCGCAACTGGCCGACGAATGGGAGAAGCGCAACACCAAGGTCATCGGTCTGTCGGTGGACGGTGTCGAAGAGCACGTGCAGTGGAAAGCCGATATCGAGAGCTTCTCTGGCGCGAAGGCGGGCTTCCCGATCATCGCCGACGATGATCTCGAAGTGTCCAAGGCCTTCGACATGCTACCCGCCGACGCCTACCTGCCCGATGGACGGACGGCGGCCGATTCGGCCTCCGTCCGGGTTGTCTTCATCGTCTCGCCCGACAAGAAGGTGCAGCTGATGATGAGCTACCCGATGTCGGTCGGCCGCAACTTTGCCGAGGTGCTGCGCGCCCTCGACGCGCTTCAGGCGACCTACCAGACGCCCATCGCAACGCCAGCCAACTGGACCCACGGCCAGGACGTGATCGTGGCCCTGTCGCTTGACGATGCGGCCGCGCGTGAAAAGTTCGGCGAGATCGACGTGAAGCTGCCGTATCTGCGCACCACGAAGCTGTCGGCGGCCTGAGGCACCGACCGCCGTGAACAAAGAAGCCCCGGCAAGTCGCCGGGGCTTTCATTTTCGTGCGACGTCGGAGTGTCAGCTCCAGGCCGAGTGCAGGATCGCCCGTGTGCCCAGCGGAACGGCCTCGTAAAGCTGCATGATGTGGTCATTGACCAGCCGCACACAGCCCGAAGACGCCGATGTCCCGATGGACCATGGCTGCGGCGTTCCGTGGATGCGCAGCATGCTGTCCGCCCCGCCCCGGTAGAGATAAAGCGCACGCGCGCCCAGCGGGTTGTCGGGACCGCCGGCCATGCCGCCGGCGAACTGGGAATAGAGATGCGGCTCCCGCCGGATCATGTTGGCCGTCGGCGTCCAGGACGGCCATTCGACCTTGCGGTTGATCGTGAAGGTTCCCGGGCTTTGCAGGCCCTGACGCCCGACCGCCACGCCGTAACGCATCGCGGTGCCGTCATTGGCGATGTGGTAGAGATATTTCGCGACCGGATCGACATGGATGTCCCCGGGGCGCAGGCCCTCGCGATGGGCCACGCGCGTCGGCATGAAGCGCGAATGCAGGCCCCATGGATTGCGTCCGGCGCGTTCATGGCGCGTGACGGAGGCGTCGAACTCGAACGAGACCGCGTCTTGCGCGGCGGCCGCGCCGGCAAGGGGCGCCGAGAACAGCGCGGCGGAGGTGACGATGAAGTGACGGCGGGTGAGCATGGCAGCTTCTGCTCCCGATTAAAAACATGAGGATTCCAGGCGACGGAGGCAAAGTTGCCCCGACTCACCCCCTGTGGACAAGTCTCATGTTCGCGGGGCCCGCTCAAAAAAGGTAAGGATTTCCCGAAAGTGGCGGGAAAAGCGCGCGGCTCCGAGGCCAAGCCCTGACTCAGGCCGGCGGATAGAGATGCGCCGTGGCCCCGATCTCAACGCCCGCGTACATGTCCATGATATGCGCATTGACCATGCGCACGCAGCCCGAGGAGGCCGATGTGCCGATCGACCATGGCTGAGGTGTGCCGTGGATGCGCAGATAGGTGTCGCGCCCGCCCTCGTAGAGATAGAGCGCCCGCGCGCCCAGCGGGTTTTCCGGGCCGCCGGGCATGCCATCGGCGAATTGCCCGTAAACGTCCGGCTCCCGCTCGATCATGTTGTCAGTGGGCCGCCAGGAGGGCCATTCCGCCTTGCGCTGGATGCTGAACACCCCGCTTTCGTAGAGGTCCGCACGGCCTATCGCCACGCCGTAGCGCATCGCGGTGCCGTCATCGCCGATATGGTAGAGGTATTTCGCCACCGCATCGACATGGATGTCCCCGGGCGTCATCCCGTCCCGATGCGCTACGCGCGTCGGCATGAAGCGCGGATGCAGCCCCCACGGGTTGTTGGCGAACGGATCGGGATCCGGCCGTTCCACCGTCGTGTCGAAATCGACCCTGTCCTGCGCCGCGACGGGCAGGCCCAGCGCGCCGGAAAACAGCGTGGCGGAGGTGATGACGAAATGGCGGCGGGTCAGCATGGCCGGTGAAGTCCGTTTCGGTTGCAAATCTGTTAATTCCTACTTCCGCATCGGACGCCGTGGCTTCAAGCCCTTCCGGTCCTCTCGCGGTTCACATGTCCGTCAAACGCGCGGGAAACCGCGCGCGTTCCGCATGGGATGCCGGGGTTTACCGGCAGAAAAAGGGCCCCGCCGATCGCGGGGCCCTTCCAAAACCTTGCAGGCGGAGCGCCTCAGTCGGCGGCCTCTTCCTTCGCCAGTTCCTGACCGGTCTCCTGGTCGACCATCTTCATGGCCAGCCGAACCTTGCCGCGATCGTCAAAGCCCAGAAGCTTGACCCAGACATCCTGACCTTCCTTCAGAACGTCTGACGGATGGTTCAGGCGGCGGTTCTCGATCTGGCTGACATGCACCAGACCGTCGCGCTTGCCGAAGAAGTTCACGAAGGCGCCGAAATCGACGATTTTCACGACCGTGCCCTTGTAGATCTTGCCTTCCTCGGGCTCGGCCACGATCGAGTGGATCATGTCATAGGCCTTCTGGATGGCATCTCCGTTGGGCGAAGCGATCTTGATGATGCCTTCGTCGTTGATGTCGACCTTGGCACCCGACACCTCGACGATCTCGCGGATCACCTTGCCGCCCGAGCCGATCACTTCACGGATCTTGTCGGTCGGGATCTGCATCGTCTCGATGCGCGGTGCGTGGATCGAGAACTCACCCGGCGCGGTCAGGGCCTTGGCCATCTCGCCCAGGATGTGCAGCCGGCCGTCCTTGGCCTGCGCCAGCGCCTTCTCCATGATCTCGGGCGTGATGCCCGCGACCTTGATGTCCATCTGCAGCGAGGTGATCCCGTTCTCGGTGCCCGCGACCTTGAAGTCCATGTCGCCGAGGTGATCCTCGTCTCCCAGGATGTCGGTCAGGATGCCGTAGGATCCGTCCTCTTCCAGCACGAGCCCCATGGCGACACCCGCGACCGGCGCCTTCAGCGGAACGCCCGCATCCATCATCGACAGCGACCCGCCGCAGACCGAAGCCATGGACGAAGAGCCGTTCGATTCCGTGATCTCCGAGACCACGCGGACCGTGTAGGGGAAGTCCGTCGGCGCAGGCAACACGGCCTGCAGCGCGCGCCACGCGAGCTTGCCGTGGCCGATCTCGCGGCGACCCGGAGGACCGACGCGGCCCGCTTCACCGACCGAATAGGGCGGGAAGTTGTAGTGCAGCAGGAAATTCGAGCGGAAATTCCCGTGCAGCGCGTCGATGAACTGCTCGTCATCGCCGGTACCCAGCGTCGTGACGACCAGCGCCTGCGTCTCGCCCCGGGTGAACAGGGCCGAGCCATGGGTCCGCGGCAGAACCGAGGTTTCCGACACGATGGACCGCACGGCATCCAGCGCGCGCCCGTCGATCCGGCGACCATTCTTGACCACGTCGGAGCGCAGGACGGTCGACTCCAGCTTTTTCAGCGCGGCGCCGAGATTCGGATCGTCGAGCTGCTCTTCCGTCAGGCTGGCCTTGATCGCGTCCTTGGCGGCGGCAACCGCGTTCTGACGGGCCTGCTTGTCGAGGATCGCGTAGGCTTCGCGCATCTGCGCCTCGCCCGCGGCCTTCACCGCGTTGTAGAGATCCGAGTAATCCGGCGGCTGGAAATCGAAGGGTTCCTTGGCCGCATCCTCGGCCAGCGCCACGATCAGGTCGATGACCGGCTGGATCTGTTCATGCGCGAAATTCACCGCACCGAGCATCTCGGCCTCGGTGAGTTCATAGGCCTCCGATTCCACCATCATCACGGCGTTCTTGGTGCCTGCCACGACCAGGTCGAGCCGCTGGTCAGGATTGTTGCGCAGGTCATGCATGTCGTCGACGGTGGGGTTCAGGATGTACTCGCCATCCTCGTAACCCACGCGGCAGCCCGCGATCGGCCCCATGAAGGGCGCACCGGAAATCGTAAGCGCCGCCGAGGCCGCGATCATCGCAACGATATCGGGATCGTTGACGAGGTCATGGCTCAGCACCGTGCACATCACCAGAACTTCATGCTTGAAGCCCGGCACGAAAAGCGGGCGGATCGGCCGGTCGATCAGGCGCGCGGTCAGCGTCTCCTTCTCGGTCGGGCGCGCCTCGCGCTTGAAGAATCCGCCGGGCACCTTGCCGGCAGCGTAGTATTTTTCCTGGTAGTGAACCGTCAGCGGGAAGAAATCCTGCCCCGGCTTCGGTTCCTTGGCGAAGGTGACGTTCGCCATGACGCTGGTCTCGCCCAGCGTCGCGATGACGGAGCCATCGGCCTGACGGGCCACACGTCCCGTTTCCAGTGTGAGCGTCTCTTCGCCCCACTGCATTTCTTTCTTCGTGATATCGAACATATATCGTTTCCCATCGGGCAGCGCTCCCGGCCCCTGCCGGGTCTGCCTCGTGTCTATGGCGGCCCCATTGCCGCCGACCCCTGTCCTTCGCACAACGCCGGGGTCGGAGCGTTACGTCTCAGATGCTGCGCCGCATACATGAGTTTGCACGAGATGGGAACAGGCGTGTGGTGTGGCGTGTTGGCCGGATGGCCCCCGACGATCCCCCGACGATCTGCGGGCGGTGTCCCTGATCACGCCAGGCGATAGGAAAATACTACACCCGCGATAGCTAATGGTATCATTATCCGATTCGTATTCAATTTTTTCAAGGTCCAGCATTATGAAATTCAGCTCGATAGCACGGCAAACGCTCGATTCCGTCGGCTTGGGCAAGCCGGCCCGTTCGACGCTCAAGGCCTACCACCGCGGACGTGTCGGCGTGCAGAAGGCTCTTTGGGATCACTCGCTGTTCCTGCCTCCGCTGGTCGATGCCGCCGCGTTTGTCGAGTGCGCCACGAATGCGATCGCGGAACTGGAAGGGCTTGATCATGACTTCGGTCATTATCTCGAATTCGGTGTCAGCCGGGGCACGTCGATGGCTGCCATGTACCGGGCAACGGCCGAAACCGGCCACGGGGACATACGCCTGATCGGCTTCGACTCCTTTCAGGGATTGCCCCCGGAGGCCGAGGGCCAGGGCTGGAAGCCGGGCGAGTTCCGCTCGCCCATCGCGTCGACCCGACGCTATCTGCGCCGCCAGGGCGTGGACTTCGACCGCACCCGTCTGGTCAAGGGTTGGTTCAGTGACACGCTGACCCCGGCCAGGGTGCAGGCCCACGGCATCAAGAAGGCCAGTCTCGTCATGATCGACTGTGACATCTATTCCGCCGCTTGCGAGGCGCTGGATTTCGTCGGTCCACTTATCGGGGACAACGCCGTAGTGTTCTTCGATGACTGGGGCTGGAGCGTGGAGCGTGGCGAGCGCGGGGAGAAAGAGGCGTTCGACCGCTTTCTCAAGGCGCATGGCCCTTTCGAGACGCGCGAACTTCCGACCTATTTCGACAAGGCGAAAGTCTTTCTGGTGTCGCGGGTCTGACCCCGACCCCGCGCCACGCCCATCTTACGCGGGCCGTCTTACCAGGAAAGGGCGAGCGCGCGAGACGCACCGAAACGGTCGGCTGGACGCGAACCCGCTCTGCGCGCAACGCCATGACGGACTGCCCTGTGCGGGACGGTCCCCGTCACCGGTCACCTGAAGCGCGCCATGGCGTTGTCGAAGGCGTCGGAAATGTTGTCCCAGGCCTTGTCGAACCCGGCCTTCACCTCGGTCCAGGCATCGTCGCTCGACTCGCGCAACTCCTTCAGCTTCGCCTCGGCCTCGTCACGCCGTTCGCGCATCTGATCCAGCTGTTCGCGATACTCGGTCGTCGCCTCGGCTTCGGCTTCGTTCATCTTGGCCTGCATCTTGTCGATCTCGGCGTTCCACTGGTCCAGCTTGGCCTTGGTCTTCTCGATGTATTCTTCTCTCTGAGACATGTCCGATGCTCCTGTTCAATGCGGTTGCCCGCGCACATCCCTGGCGCGGTGATCTAACCCGGAGGCCGGGCTTGACGGCGCACACCTGCGCCAGCGACCGGCCCCCATGACACGATCAACGCGGCAACCCCGGCTTGGGGTCCATCCAGTGTCGGAAAATGGGCCGACGCCCGCCGCGGCCCGACCATGACGGGGCCGCGGCCGATTGGCCCGGGCCTGTGAGCCTGTTATGGCAAAACCCGCCCCACCGCAGATCGAAACAAGGAAGAGGACGACATGCGCATTCTGTTCACCGGAGGCTCCGGCAAGGCCGGCAAACACGCGATCGCCCACCTCCTCGCACAGGGCCACCGCGTCCTGAACCTCGACCTCGCACCGCTGGAGGCCGAAGGCGTGGACAACCGGATCGCCGACATCACCGATGCCGGGCAGGTCTATGACGTGATGTCCAGCTATGCGGGGTTCGATGAATTGGACACAGGCGCCGGCGTGCCGAAATTCGACGCCGTCGTCCATTTCGCCGCCGTCCCGCGCATCCTGCTGACATCCGACAACGAGTGTTTCCGGGTCAACACGCTGGGCACCTACAACGTCATCGATGCGGCCGTGAAATTCGGCGTGCGCAAGATCGTCTTCGCCTCCTCGGAGACGACCTATGGCATCTGCTTCGCCCACGGGGAACGCAAGCCTGAATACCTGCCGGTGGACGAAGACCATCCGACCGTGCCCGAGGACAGCTACGCCATGTCCAAGGTCGCCAACGAGGTCACCGCCCGCAGTTTCCAGCGGCGCAGCGGCTTCGACATTTACGGTCTCAGGATCAACAACGTGATCGAGCCGCACGAATACGCGGAGAACTTCCCCGCCTATCTGCAGGACCCGTCGCTGCGCCGGCGCAACTTCTTCGCCTATATCGACGCGCGCGATCTCGGACACATGGTCGACCGCTGCCTCGCCGTGGACGGGCTGGGCTATCAGGTCTTCAACGTGGCCAACAACACGCATTCCGTCGGGCTGACGACCTCGGAACTGGTCGACCGCTACTACCGCGACGTGCCGATCCGCTCGGACCTGCCCGAGCATCAGTCGGTCTATTCCAACGCGAGGGCCAGGGCGCTACTCGGCTTCACGCCCCGGCATGACTGGACGCCCGGCGGATAAACCGGCCCCGCTGTTACAAACCGGCCACTTCCCGCGCGATCTCGTCGAGCAGCGCCTGCACCTGCTGCATTTCGCCCTCGGGGAAGTTGCGGAAGCCCACCATGACCTCCTCGCCCGTATCGGCGACGAAGATGCCGTAGGGGCAATAGGCGATGTTCATGAGGTCCTCCTCCATCACGGCGCGCGACGTGACGGCGGAGCAGAACAGAAACACATCCGCGCCGTCGTAAAGCTCAACGTCGCTGCCGACGTCCTCGGCGGTCCGGGCGAGCATGTCGCCCACATGGCTCACGTGATCGATGACGAGGCCGCGCCCGACGATGGCGCTTTCGGTGGCGAATGTCGCGTCCTCGAACGTGCCGTCGAGGGAATAGCTCGTTATCCCCTCGGCGACGGCAGGGCCTGCGGCGAACAGCGTGGCAAGCACGAAGAGCATACGTTTCATGGCAATCCTCCCGGTTGATATGGATCGCCAGACTGTTGGGCCCGTCAATTATCGGCAATGATCTGAGTCAACTTCCCAACGGTACCGGTTCCGATGGGCGGGGATGGCAGAGCGACAGGCTGGGCGGACGAGGCATCGGGCCCCTGTTTGGATCCGAGCATGGATTGCAAGCGGGCCAGCACACGCGGGTTCTTGGCAAGCTCCACGACACAGGGATGATCCTCGCCCGGATCGCGGGCTTCGCCACGATTGTCGTCCTGTCGCGAGCGGTAGCGGAACGGTATGACGACACCGGCCCCCCTGCTGTCGGCCTTCGATCGGCTTGTCGCGCTCTGCATCCCACGGTCCTCGCGTTGCTGTCGTTGCCTTTGTGGACGGCTAGAACAGCGTAGCGGCAACAGAATGGCGACAGAATGGCGACAGTTGCCAGATTTTGCGACGATTGCGCCCCTTGGCGAAAAAGTGTCCGGCAGGGCACAGCTTGCCCCGCAAAAGGGTGTCGTGCGCGCCTCCGAATGGCGTGTTTGCGTTGCCCCACGCGCAACCCGATGCTCCGTTGTCTCCTCGAAACAGACTCGCAGGCCATAGACCAGCCCGCAGGGCCTCACGCAGAGAACCCAATCCGAGACTGATGGCACGGCTGATGACGCCCGACACCTGCGTTCTCGGTTTCTGAACGCCGCGATGGGCCCGGCATCCGGCATCCCGGGTGTCGAAAAAAGAAAAGGGCCGCTGGATGCGGCCCTTTCGGTCTCTGGCTGACGCGTCGTCTCAGCGGCGGATGCCGAGACGCCCGATGAGATCCGTGTAGCGGCTCTCTTCCTTCGCCTTCAGGTAATCCAGAAGCTTCCGGCGCTGCGCCACCAGCTTGAGAAGGCCACGGCGGGAGTGGTTGTCCTTCTTGTGGGTCTTGAAGTGCTCGGTCAGCGTCGCGATGCGGCTCGTGAGGATCGCGACCTGCACCTCGGGCGAACCGGTGTCACCGTCCTTGGTCGCGAATTCCTTCATCAGCCGGGTCTTTTCTTCGGCAGTGATCGACATCGGGGTCTCCTTTGTTTCAGAGTGTAATGGCGCAAGCCGGGATGTCGTCCAGCAGGGCCCGTGGAGGAACCGAAGGCGACATGCGCCACCCCGGATGCGGGCGGTTACCGCAAAAAGCGGCGCATTGAAAAGCTTAAATTGCGGCGGCGTCTGCCCGATCCCGGAATTTTTCGCGAAATCCGCGCAAGCCAGCCTTCGCGCGTTCAGGATTTGGCAACGGATCGAGGCCATGAACAGCCCGAACCCCGCGGGACGGTTCGGCCGATATGATACGGCCGCCGTACCACGGTGAGCATCGTCAGAAGGCATGCACCTTCCGGACCCAGTCGGTTCCGGAGGCTCGACGGCGTCTCACGGATAGGGGGAACGACATGCTTGCCGCCGGTGGACTGCTTGGTTTGCTGCTGATGGGCGCCGCCGTCAGCGGATTGATGGCTGGCACCGAAGGCCCGGCCGACGGCGCGGACGACGACGATCAGGGGCGCGACCCCTCGCCTGATGCCTTGGGTGACAAGATCGACCCTTTGTCCGATGCGACATGGCAGGCGACATGGACCGGCGATTTCGGCACTGATGGCAGCCGTGAGGGCGCGCCACCGGCCGATGCCGCCGGCGCGCCGCTCGCGCAGCTGCTGTTCGGCGTGGCGGACGGTTCCGGGGCGGATCCTCAGGTCGATGCGGACGCGAACGGCGACCCGTCCGGCGCCGGGGACGACGACGCCTTCGCGGCGCTCGACGACCGTGCGGAAGGCCCCCTTGTTCATGGCCCCGTCATCCATGACGTCGTCGATGCAATCCCGTTTCCCGGCGGCCCGGACATCCCCCGCGTGGCCGACTTCGCCTGCGAAACGGACCGCCTGATCCTGGATTTCGACGGGACCGAGGACGAAGCACCGCTCATCACGGTCGACCTCGAAACCTCCCCGGGCAATGCGGTGGTGCAGGCCAACGGCGTCGCCATTACCCTGGTGGAAGCCGCAGACCAGCTGACGGCGGACCATGTCGACATCGTCATGTCCGGAACCCCGGCCGAAGCGCCGCCCCCATCGCGTCCCGGCAGTCCGGGTGAGGCCAGCTTCGGTGCGGATGATGACGGGCAGGCCGGCGACGTGGTCGGTACCGTCACGGATTTCGACCGCAAGGCGGACCAGATCGAAATTCTCTACGACCCCGAGGTCGTGCCGGACCCGTCCGTGGATGTCGTCGATTTCACTGATGGAACCGGCGCCAGCATCGTCCTTGACGGAGAGCCGATTCTCCATGTCCTGGGCGCGCAGGGCCTCGACCCCGCCGAGGTCGTGATGCGCGCCACCCCTGCGCTCGCCACGGCGTCGCCTGGCAATGCCTGAGCGTCATACACCCTTGAAATGGGGCAGGAACTCAGCGACCACCGCATCCGGCGCTTCGTCCATCGCGAAATGGCCCACGCCCGGGATCACGGCGCCGGTGACCTCCCGCGCCCAGGCTTTCCAGCAGGACAGGGGATCGCCGCTGCGTGCCGGAAACCCGGCCTCCGCCCAGATGAAATGGAGCGGCGCCGCGATGCGGCGGCCCGCGCGGCGGTCGGCCTCGTCAAGCTGCCGGTCGATGCCCGCGCCGGCGCGGTAGTCGCCGCACATGGCCGCGACGCGCGCGGGATCCGAGGCCTGCATCCGGTAGGAGGCCAGCGCGGCCTGCGAAAACGCCGAGAGATCGCCCGCCTTCGTCCAGCTCGCCAGCGTCCAGTCCAGATAGCCCGCGCCATCGGAAAGGATCATGCGCTCAGGCAGCGGCGCGGGCTGCGCGAGGAAGGTCCAGTGATAGGCGCTGAGCGCAAGCGAGGCGTTCCACGCGGCCCAGAAATCCCCCGTCGGCACCACCTCGACGATGCCCAGCCGCGCCACACGGTCGGGATGATCCAGCGCCAGCCGATAGCTCACGCGCGCCCCGCGGTCATGGCCGAGGACATGGGCGCGGCCGATGCCGAGGACATCCATAAGCCCCACGATATCCCGCGCCATCTCGCGCTTGGAATAGGTGCGATGATCGGGGTCATCCGGTGGCGCGTCGCTGTCGCCGTAGCCCCTCAGATCCGCCACGATCACATCGAAATGCTCGGCAAAAGCCGGTGCGACCTTTTCCCATGCCATATGGTTCTGAGGATATCCATGCAGCAGGATCAGCGGCTCACCCGCGCCGGCCCGGTGCACCGACAGGCGCACCCCGTTCGTGTCGACAAACCGCTGTTCGAACCCCGCGATCGCCATTCGACACCCCCACTACGCTCCCCTGCGACGCTGCCGCGCCGCGCGGGGCGGGTCAATCGCCCACGTGCCACGCCACAGGCTGCACGGCATAACCGATGTAAAGCGGATGCTTGGGATGGCCGTCCTTCGACAGGCCCAGATGCGTCAGCGCCGTCCCCGACGCGCGCAAAAGGCGCTCGACCTCGGGGCCGCGGTCCAGATGGGCGCCATGGGTGCCCCATGCGCAGATGACGCTGTCCGCCCAGGCTATGCTGTCGAGGATCGCAGCGTCGTTCCCGGGCCCCACCGGATCGGCGGCAGCCCTCATGTCACGCGGATCGGTGGCGCGCCAAGCGAAGATGTTGAGCACCCGAAACGCGCCGAAGCCGAGCGCCCGCGCCCGCCGCTCGCAACGTTCGACGGTCGGGTCATTCTGGATCTCCGTCGCCGTCGAGGGGTTGAGCATGATGAAGAGCGCCCGCGCGCCGGCTTCGTCCCATACCCGCGTCAGCGAATAGCGGTATCGCTCGCAATCGGAATAGACCGCGACGCTGGCCGCATCGCCCTTCTGGAAGCTGCGCGTGATCATGCGCGTCTCCTGCCAGAGGGCCGGCGCGGCGAAAAGCCGGTCACAGGTTGAACACCCGTTCGGGATGCAATTCGCCCGCGCGGAACCGACCGACCGCGACGGGCTGTCCGTTCAGCGAGGCCCAGGCGAGATCGCCGTACTCCACGTCTCCCGGCAACACATGACCCGGATTGCCGTTCTTCAGCCGCGCTGCGCCCTCCTCGGTGGCGCGCAGCTCCGGCAGATCGGCGAGGCCCAGCGCCACGGGCTGCAGCAGAGCGTCGATCTCAGGTGTTTTCGCAAGCGCCTCGACCCGGTCCAGCGTCACCGCCTCCTCTATGTCGAAGGGACCGACCCATGTGCGCCGGAGTGTCGCCACGTGGCCGAGGCAGCCCAGAACGCGCCCGAGATCCCGCGCGATGGCGCGCACGTAGCCGCCCGCGCTGCAGACGAAGCGGAACACGGCATGATCGGCATCCGGGCAGGACAGGAGCGTCAACTCGTCCACATAGAGATCCCGCGCGGCCAGCTCCATGGTTTCACCGCCGCGCGCGATATCGTAGGCGCGGTTGCCGTCCACCTTCACGGCGGAGTACTGCGGCGGAACCTGTTGGATGTCGCCGATGAACTGCGGCAGCGCGGCCGTGATCCCGGCCTCGGTCGGGCGGGTTCCGGACGTCTCGATGACCTTGCCCTCGGCATCGTCGGTCGTCGTCTGCGCGCCCCACTTGACCGTGAATTCGTAGGCCTTCAGCGCATCGCCCAGATAGGCGATCGTCTTGGTCGCCTCGCCCAGCGCCACCGGCAACAGACCCGTGGCATCGGGGTCGAGCGTGCCCGCATGGCCCGCTTTCTTCGCGTCGAAGGCCCAGCGCAGCTTGTTCACTACGGCGGTGGAGGTCAGCCCGGC
>Ga0209947_1000480_pt1 | contig 25096 bp, 24 predicted proteins | sample SalPonR2_B_D2_MG_FD_185706 | JGI IMG/M metagenome (GOLD analysis project Ga0209947, IMG submission 185706) | Salt pond soil microbial communities from South San Francisco under conditions of wetland restoration - Salt Pond MetaG R2_B_D2_MG... ...
TTATCTGCCCCAGGGGGCACTCGTGCTCATTTCCGGTACAGGGACTACTCCGGCCGTGACTCAATTCATAGCAATGGACGTTGGTACCGGTTGCTCGGCTCATAGCTGCGGAGTTTGCAAGCCTTATTTCAAGAGTCTCCACATCAATCACCAAAAAGGGCATCTCCAGTGAATCGATTACTGTTGAGAGAAAGCTTTCCGAGGGGGAGGGCAAGTGGCCTATCGAGGGGTTTTCCAAGGGGTTTTCAAAAAAAGAGCGGCTGAACTCGAGGCGAGATGGGGAGTTGGGCTTAGGAAGCTGGTGGGTAAGGGCGTTTTCAACCACCGATATAACCGCCGGCTCTGATACCGGACGTACGAGAAAGCCATAATGACTCCCCCCAACCCATGAACGGAGAAAGTTCTTGTTGTATGATTCTAGAATCACTATTTGGAGTATCTCTGTTTTCTCCTCACTTGTAAGTTCGGCAGAAAGGAAATGAAAAGGAGACGAGGTGATGTCTTTATCCCACAAAATAATGTCCGGAACAATATCAGTTTTTGAAGGTCCGAATGCTTTTTTTTCCCCTTCTTCTAAATCTATTCTGATGATAGAGTGACCAAAGGAGCGAAGAATATTTGAAATGGGTGAGTCCTTTTTTGTTTCCAGGAGCAGCACTTTTGCCATAGTAGTTGTACCTCTACCGGAAGCATAGATGATTGATTGAGCTCTGTCCAATCGCACTATATATTTATGTTTAGATATTTTATTAGTAAGGAGATTTTATGCGTTCAGTTGAATTTATTTGTAACTATCTTATGCATCCGGCCGGGTCCTGTTTGGTCTCTTTTGGTGACACCAAAGTTATTTGCACTGCAACGATTGAAGCCGGGGTGCCTAAATTCTTAGAGGAGAGTGGTTCCGGGTGGCTTACAGCCGAATACGCTATGCTCCCGGGAAGTACCGGGGGAGGCCGTAAGCGGCGGGAGTTGTTAAAGCGCGATGGCCGGAGCACGGAAATACAGCGCCTCATCGGAAGGAGTTTAAGGGCGGCGGTAAACTTAAAAAAGTTAGGCCCCGTTTCTATTCTAATCGACTGTGATGTAATCCAGGCTGACGGTGGAACCAGGACTGCTGCCATATCCGGCGGCTGGGTCGCTTTATACGATGCCCTAAGGGTGTTAGCGGAGCAGCAGGAAGCGGCTGGTCCGGAGTACTACCTGCAGGGACAGCTGGCCGCAGTGAGCGTAGGAGTGGTCAATGACCAGGTTGTCTGTGATCTCGATTACGCCCACGATTCCCAGGCCGAGGTTGACATGAATGTGGTGAAATTGGGAGATGAATTAGTTGAAGTACAGGGAACCGCCGAAAAGTCTACCTTTGGCCGCAACCGCTTGAATGAACTTTTGGATGCGGCGGATGCAGGAATTGAAGAAATTTTTGCAAGCCAAAGGCGTGCGTTAGAGATAAATGTGAGTTAGAATTAAATGTATGTCGGAGCTTTAGATTAAAAGAATCGATAAAAATAATCAAAAGGCAGAGAGAGTGAGGGTTTCTGGAAAACAGACTATGTTGTTACTAATTGTCGGTTCAGTTGGTGGGGCGGCATTTCTGTGCGCACTATCTCTGCTGCAGAAATTGATTATATCAGCTCCCCTCGGATTACTTGGCTTTATTATTCCAAGTCTTTTTGGCGGTGTCGCCGGGTTTGTAATTTCTTTATGGGGGGTGCGCCTCAAAAGATCGAACCGGCAGCTCAAAGCTTCTAATCGAGAAAAAGAGCGTCTGTTAAAGGAATTGGATCACCGGGTTAAAAATAACTTGCAGATAATCTCCAGTTTGTTCAGCCTGAGCAGCTCCTTTGCAGGTGAGACTATTCAGACCCAATATAAGCAGTCCCTGGTGCTAGAACAAATTAAAGAGAGGGTTTATCTGTTGGCTTATATTCATGAACAACTGTATGATTCCGTCTTGGTGGAACAAATCACGGCCCATGAATACCTGCAGTCGATAAGCGCTTATGTCCAATCCCAGTACCATCAAACTGGGGTGGATTTTGTGAGTAAGATCGAGAACGTGGATTGTAAGGTTAACGATGCCGTTCCGATTGGAATGCTGATTTATGAGATTGTTTCGAACGCTTATCTACACGCTTTTCCGGATTCTGTTGATCGTAACCATTCACGCTGGGAAATCCAATTTTCATTGAATCAAAATACACCTGAGACACTGCAACTCAAGATTTCTGATAACGGAGTGGGTTTTTCTTATGAGAAAGAGCTTTCGAAGGGCAGTTCGCTGGGTATCCAGTTGATCAACATTCTTACCAAGCAGATCGGCGGCGAGCTTAGCTTTACGGGCTCTCCGGGGGCTGCCTACTGGCTCACATTTCCTTTGAGCGTCTCAAATTTGTAAATCCACCTTTTTGAGCCAGGGTCATGAAGGCGCTATATTAAGTTGTGCTAGGTCCTGTCCACCGGATGGTCGGTATGAAACCGCTTTAGCCGGTCTGCTAAGTCCTTTTCCTGGTCAAGGCTGAACTGTGAAACACAGGCCCGCAAGCCTTCACTGTGGTCGCTGCCGGTAATCTCGAGGCTAATGGCACTGATCCCGTAGTACAGCAGCTCTTCCACCAGTTCTCCGCCGGAGAAACCGGGATAGGAGAAGGTGAAGTAAAAACCGTCCGCCAGGGGTTGGTCCTCATCGTGATCATAGACAATTTTGAAGCCGTTCTCTACCATGTGCTTTTTCATAACCCGCGCCCGGGTACCGTACTCCTTTACATTTTCTACAAAGTTGTACTCGCCATCGTTGACCGCCTTCAGCATCGCTGTTACTCCGTATTGAGCCGAGTGGCTGGTGCCGGCAGTCAGAGTGTATAAGGCACCGTAAATCAGAGAATGACCGAACTTATCGGTGGGATAGTAGCGTGTGAGGTCTGGATATCGTCGATTGAACAGTGTATCCGAGACTAAAATAAGGCCGAGCCTCTCTCCGGCATAGCTAAAGGCCTTTGAGGTTGAGAGCAGCAGTACATAGTTGTCGGTGTAATGGGCTACAGTCGGCTGGTAGGGGGGCTGACCCGGCTGTGAGTAGTCGTGGCGAAAGTCCATTGCAAAATAGGCCAGGTCTTCGATTACGGTTACATCGTATTTCTGCGACAGCTCTCCGATAATCTGCAGTTCCTGCTCGGTGAAGCAGATCCAGGTGGGATTGTTGGGGTTGGAATACATAATAGAGGAGATTTGACCAGTCTGAAGGTAAGACTCCAGTTTCTCACGCAGTTTCGGACCACGGTAGTTATACACATCGAAGCTCTCGTACTCATGGCCAAGAACGTGACACTGCTGTTTCTGTACCGGGAAGCCCGGGTCAATGAACAGGGTGCCCTTGCGGTTGTGATTATTACGGTTAGCCACCAGAAATGTAGCGAAGCCGCCCTGCATTGAGCCTACCGTGGGCAGACACGATTCGGGACTAATATCGATATTCAAAAAGAGCTTTCCAAACCGGGAGGCCTCCTCTTTTAGTGCCGGCAGCCCGTCTATCATCGAGTATTTAGAGGCGACTCCCTGCTTCAATGCCTCTATCTGGGCTTGAATGCCCACTTCCGGAGCGGGTAAGCCGGGGACTCCCATTTCCATCCGAATATATTTGGCTCCGGTTTCGTCTTCAATTTGATATACCAGCTTTACCAGCTCACGAATGCCTGCGGTAGCCATATCCTGAATACCGCTATTCTGAATCTTCTTTGAAACCACCTGTGCATCGATTGGAGTATTCTCTTTTTTAGCCATGATAACTCTCCTTGTCTACTCTTATGCGGGCATCCACCGCGCATACATAATTGGGGCTGCCGAGGAGGGGATTAAGGTCGAGCTCCGCAATTTCCGGGGCGGTTTCAACCAAGGCTCCCAGCCTAATGAGGATGTCGGCGAACAAGTATTCGTCAGCTCCCTCCTGTCCACGGGTTCCCTCTATCATTTTATATCCCTTCAGGCTTCGAATCATTGACAGGGCTTCATCCTGTCCAAGGGGCGCAAGACCGCTCTGTACATCCTTTAGCACCTCCACAAAGATGCCCCCCAAACCACACAATACCATGTGTCCAAATCCCGGTTCCAAGGTCACTCCTGCGAACAGCTCCAGGCCGCTGAGCATTGGCTGCAGGAGTACCCCTGTAGTCTCTTTAATCTGCATAAGGCGGTTGAACTCGCTGCGGACCCTCTCTTCCGTATCGACATTAACCACTACGCCTCCTACATCCGACTTGTGGACCGGTCCCACCACCTTCATCACCACCGGATAGCCCAGAGTTGCTGCCGCTGCAGCGGCCTCATCATCGGTACCGGCAACCTGCTCGCCCGCTCGGGGAATACCTGCTGCATCCAGAAGCTGCTGAACCGCCTCAGGAGGCAGATACCCGCTGTCGGCCACGGCGATAATTTCGCGGATAGCCTGTCGGTCTATCTCCGGGGGCTCCGGGTCGGCCCGGCTGACTGGAGGAGTTGCATATACCCGACTTAAAGCCCGGCCAAACTCAACCTCATCGGGAAAGTTGATATTTCCCTTTGAGAGAAAGTCGGTGATCTCGTTTTTTACATTGATAATAGAGGGCAGTACCGGGTAGATCGGCTTTGTACAGCTGCGCATTTTCTCGTGCAGCACCTGGTACACGTCGTATACCTCAAACAAGCCGGGACTGCCGAAAATTACTACCATTGCATCGACCATGTCGAAGCGGGTATCGCAGTAGTCGATTATCTGTCCCAACTGCTCGGCGGTACCGGTTGCCAGGAAGTCGATGGGATTGGCAGTTGAGCTGCCGGGAAACAAAAGCTTCTTGAGCTCTTCCGCCGCAGCTCCCTCAATCGGCGGAACTTCCAACCCGCCGTTGGAGAGGGCGTCCGTAAGCATTACCGCCGGCCCTCCGGCGTGGGTTATGACGGCGATTCGCCGGCCCGGGAGGGGAGGATGCATAAAAACAGAGGCCACGGTGGTCAACTCATCCCGTCCATAGCAGCGTACGATGCCGGCTTTTCGAAAAAGGGCATCGACGGCGCCATCTGAACTTGCCAGGGCGCCGGTGTGGGAGCTGGCAGCCCGGCTGCCGGCGGAAGATGAGCCGGCCTTTACCGCTGCAATGCGGCAGCCCTTACGGATAAGCGACTTGGCGTGTTTCAGCAGTTTTTGGGGTTTGTTGATGCTCTCGATGTAGAGCAGCTTTACCCTTGAACTGTGTTCAGGGTCATAGGTTTCATCAAGATACTCCAACACCTCCTCCACTCCGATTTGAGCGCTGTTTCCAACCGAGAATACCTGTGAAAAGGTAAGTCCCTTCGGTATCCCTGCCTCCATAATGAAGACTGCGGTGGCTCCCGAGCCGGAGATAAAATCGCAGCCCCGGGGATCGAGTTTTGGAATGGGAGTGGTAAAAACCCCGTTGTAGGAGGGGGTAAGGACCCCAATGCAGTTGGGGCCTATCAGGCTGCCGTCGTGGGCTTTGATAATATCAACTACCTCGTGCTCTATCTTAGCCCCGTCCTCACTCTCTTCGCTAAAACCGGCCGACAGAATGATAAAAGCCTTGGTTCCCTTCTTCTCAGCGAGAATTTTGACTGTGGCAGTACAGAGGGAGGCTGGAATTGCCAGGATCGCCAAGTCGACCTTCGGCAAATCGGCACTGCTGCTGTAGGCCTTCAGTCCTTGGATTTCTGCTTCCTTTGGATTTACCGGATAAATTGGCCCTTCGAAGCTTCCCGATAGGAGGTTTTTAATTACCTTGCCACCCGGTTTGTGAGTATTATTCGACCCGCCGACAACTGCAATTGAGGCGGGGTGTATGAGTTCTTTAACCAGCATTGCTTCCCCCAGTAATGGTTAGAATTCCTGTTATCCTGTTATGATGAGCGATTTTCTTCTGCAAACTTGCGACCTGCTTCGAGTGTGGCGATGTTGAGGTCGACAATTTCCTGTCCCTTGCGCCCGAAACTATAACGAATGCCCTCTTTAAGTTTCTCAAAATCGATGTCCATAAACAGGGACGCCGCCCCTGTCATTACCATATTCATCCCGCGACTGTTTTTTAGGTCCTTGGCCATCCCGTCGGCGTCTATTGCCACGTGGTGGGGAACCTTACCGACCTCTTTGAGGATTTTGTCCATGTCGGGATAATTCGGGATGTTCTTAAAGGGAGTGGTGTTAGTCACCAGCCATCCCTGCGGCGAGAGGTAGGGGATATAGCGCAGGCTCTCCATCGGTTCAACCGACAGTATAATATCGGCTGCCCCTTCGGGTACCAGATCGCTGTAGATAGTGTGGTCGGAGATTCGCAGGTGCGACTGTACGTCCCCTCCCCGTTGGCTCATGCCGTGGGTTTCGGCCTGTTTGAGGTCTAAACCGGATTGCACGGCCGCATAGCCGATAACGGTTGCGATTGAGAGAATTCCCTGTCCGCCGACTCCAGCTAAAATTATATCGAGTTTCATGCCTTACCTCCTTGTTGCTTCTGTTTGGCTCGTCGCAGCTGGGTTTGCACACATTCGCGTTGCGGGATGATAACAGATACCCCCTTGTAGGCTAGCTCCTCCTTAATAATCTGTACAAATTGATCGTGGGTATTGCGTTTGGGCATTATGCTGCGTATGTGCTCTGGATCCACTCCTAATCCCTCGCAGATTTGATGCAGCCTGCCGTTGGCGTGACTATTTTGGCCGCCGGTCATGGCGGTAGTGGAGTTGTCCAGAATAAAAACAACTATGTTGGAGTTTTCAATAACCGCATCGAGTAATCCGGTCATTCCGCTGTGGGTGAAGGTTGAGTCGCCGATTACCGCCGCACTCGGATACAGTCCGGCATCGGCGGCACCCTTGGCCATGGTGATGGAGGCTCCCATATCAACACAGCTGTTAATTGCTTCAAACGGGGGGAGCGCCCCGAGGGTATAGCAGCCGATGTCGGCAAATACGTGGCCGTCCCCGTACTCGGCTTTGATTGCCTCGTTGATCGCGTGGTAGGCGTCGATGTGGCTGCAGCCTGGGCAGAGCGCCGGTGGCGAGGTGCAATTACCTCTGGGGCGACTGTTGATGGATTGGCTTCCAGCCCCAGGGCTTTGCGTACCAGTCTCGGATTCAGTTCACCGTCCCGGGGAAGTTCTCCGGTCATTCTTCCCTTGACTACCGACGGACCCCGGTCCAACAGACCCCGCAGTTTTTCCTCTACCACGGGCATTCCCTCTTCGATCACCAGTACTTCGTCGCACTCATTGACCATACGTTCAATATACTTTCGCGGAATCGGATACTGGGAGAGTTTCAGCAGGGGGTAGGGGCAGGGCTGATCCTGGAAGTTTTCCATAACGTAGTTATACGCAATTCCGCCGGCGATAATGCCCATGCGTGTATCGCTGCCTTCGTAATAGCGGTTGTAGGGGGAGTTATTAGACTCATCCTCCAGGGACGGTTGCTTTTCCAGCAAAAGTTTATAGCGTCCCCGGGCTATTGCAGGCAACAGCACAAACTGCCGTTTGTCTTCCGGCATGGCTAGCTGATTCTCGTCCAATGGAGCGCCCCGCTTTACCCCTGAGCGGCTATGGGCGATGCGGGTTGTTAAGCGCAGCATTACCGGGGTTTGAAACTTTTCGGAAAGCTCAAAAGCGGTAAAACACATCTGGTATGCTTCCTGCTGGTTACTGGGTTCTAAAACCGGTACCATTGCAAAATTTGCCAACACCCGGCTGTCTTGTTCATCCTGAGAGCTGTGCATACTGGGGTCATCTGCAACAGTTACAATGATGCCTCCATTTGCACCGGTTATCCCGGAATTGATGAAGGGGTCGGCCGCTACATTCAGCCCGACATGCTTCATCATAGCCATGGTTCGCTTTCCGGTATAACTCATACCCAGTGCGGCTTCTACGGCAGTCTTCTCATTGGCCGACCATGTGCGATGAATGTTTTTTTCTGCGGCCTGCGTGGAGCGCTGCACGTATTCCATAATTTCTGTTGAGGGGGTTCCCGGGTAGGCGTAAAATCCTGAGACCCCTGCGTCTAAAGCTCCCTGGGCGACAGCTTCATCTCCTAATAGTAAGAGAGTATTATTGTCCAAAGTATCCTCCTTGGAAGATGTAAGGTTTTATGTGTAATTATACCATTAGTTTTTGATTATGTGAAAATAAAATTTGATATAATGAACAAAAACTGATGTCGACTCCATTCTAAGAATAGCTCTCACTTCAATATTCTAAGGCTCATCGCTTGACCTCGGAACTCTTACACCGTAATCTAGAGTCATGAAAAGTATGGCACGGGCACTGATAAGTGTGTATGACAAAACCGCATTGAACGGATTGGCATCGTTTTTGGCGGAACAGAAGCTTGAATTGATATCCTCGGGTGGGACTGCGCGGTTTTTAAGAGAGGTTGGTCTTGCGGTGACCTCGGTAGGCGAGATTACCGGTTTTCCCGAGCTGTTGGATGGACGGGTAAAGACGCTGCACCCTGTGGTACACGCGGGAATCCTCGCCCGGCGCAGCGTGAGTGAAGATATGCGTATCTTACGGGAGTTCTCAATTACAGCGGTAGATTGGGTGGTGGTGAACTTATACCCCTTTCAGCAAAAAGTAAAAGAAGTTCAGGATGAGCATGAGCTGCTGGAATTTATCGATATTGGGGGCCCCACCATGATCAGGGCTGCAGCCAAAAACTTTCACGATGTAGTGGTAGTGTGTGATCCAGCCGATTATTCATGGATCCAGAGTGAATATTACCAAAACGGCGATATATCTACCCACAGTCGCCGCTTTTTAGCGGCAAAGGTTTTTAAGTTAATGGCGGAGTACGATGCAGCGGTTGCGCGGTTTCTGAGTAATGAAAAATGAATTACAATGAAGTATGATTCCTGAGAATCAACTGCACACTACCCTCGATCGACATAATCTTGAGCATGCGCGGATAATTCCACTGCCGCAAGTGTCGCCGCAGCTTCAATCCCTCTATGAGAGCTGGATACAGGCTGGTTTTCATGGGGCGATGGAGTATTTAAAGCGACATACCCACTTAAAATATCAGCCCCAGGGCCTTCTGGCGGAAGCAAGGAGCTTGATTCAGGTAGTGCTGCCCTATTATCGATTTCGGAGGCAGGAAAAGCTTACCCCAGGGCAGGGCCGTATAGCGAGGTATGCCTGGGGGCGGGACTACCATAAGGTGCTGAAAAAGCGCCTTACCGCCGTGTGCCGGGAACTTTCAGAACAATTTCCGGGTGAAAATTTCCGAGCTTTCGTCGATTCCGGACCCTTGGATGAGCGCTATTATGCCGAGCGGGCGGGGTTCGGGGGGCAGGGCCGGAACGGGCTGTTGATTCATCCTCATTACGGCAGCTGGATATTTCTGGGAGAAATTCTTACTACGATTGCCGTTGAACCCGCCTTTTCACCCGAACCGGAAAGGAAACCGGAAAACCGCCCATCAGAGCAGCCGTTGGATGGCCCCGGATCTATCTGCCCAAAAGGCTGCTCTAATTGTAGAAAAAAGTGCCCCACTGGAGCTTTGCGGGCCGATGGCCGGTTCGATGCCCGGCACTGCATTAGTTACCTTACAATTGAGCATCCCGGAGGAATCCCGGTTGAAATGCGGCCGTTGATCGGAGATCGGCTATTCGGATGTGATATATGTCAGGAGGTATGCCCCCTGAATCATCGGGTGCCCGAGACAGGTGAAACAGACTTTCTTAATAATATTGCCGGCGAAGCCCTGGAACTATCGGCTGTGCTCCGGATACGCCGGCGAGAGGAGATGGTTGAGCTGTATGCCGGATCTCCGCTGATGCGTCTTGGGGTAGAGCAGCTGCTGCGAAATGCAGCTATAGTAGCTGCCAATACTGGCGCGGCACACTTGCTGCCGGAAATCCAGGAGCTTAGCACTCATCCGAATCCAATGGTAGCCGAACATGCGGACTGGGCAATGGAGAGGCTCAGGCAGTTTCTGGAACCGTAACAGCAATTCGAATTATAGATAGTGCAATGCACTATCTATAATTCGAATGCCTCCATCCGTTTAGAAATACACAATATTGTAAAGAAAATGAAGCAAGTTCAAAGTTTGGAAGTTTATGAACTTCCAAACTTTGAATTGCTGGAACCGTAATTGTTGATTTGACCCTGCTTCCGATTATAGTGTATTCTAATAGTATCTGAAGGAATTTTAAGAATGTTAGTTTAAAATTCTCAAGAGCAAGAAGAGGAACAGAGCTGTATGTCGTTATCCCTAAAAAAACCGCTATTAAAAAGAAAGCGCCGCAGCTATAGACACAAAGTTGGATTACCTCCGGGCAGCCTCTTTGATTCAGAAACCCATGTCAAACCGCAGTACGAGCTGTTTCATTTTAATGCTGTCGAGCATCAGGAGCGACAGGGTTATGGAATTCCGGAGTTTCAGGAGTTTGAAGATAAGTCTACAGTTACGTGGCTGAATATTGTGGGGGTAGATGATAAACAGCTGCTGCAGAAAATTGGCGAGAAGTTTAAAGTACATCCGGTGGTGCTGGAGGATATTCAGAACACCGAGCAGCGCCCGAAAATTGAAGATTACGGTTCTTTTCTCTTTTTTACGCTCAAAATGATGCGGTGGAGTGCGGAGGAAGATGAGATTATCAGCGAACAGCTGAGTGTAATAGTCGGCTCGCATTTTGTAATCTCCTTCCAGGAGCAGCCTGGAGATGTGTTTCATTCGGTTCGTACCCGCATCCGCGAAGGTAAGGGGCGAGTGCGGCATCAGGGATCCGATTATCTGGCTTATGGGCTGCTTGATCTGGTGATAGATAATTATTTTTTAATTATGGAGCAGCTGGAAGTTCAGCTGGAGGATATAGAGGAAGCGATAGTAGATAGGGAAGGCCATAGGGCTATCGAAAATCTGCAGGCTGTGCGCAAAAAACTTATTTTAATCCGGCGGGCGGTATGGCCTCTGCGTGAGGTTATGAACCAGGTGCAGAAACAGGAGTTTCAGTTGATAGAAGCCTCTACCCGGATATACTTTAAGGATCTGTATGACCATGTGTTGCACATAATCGATACTCTTGAGCTGATGAAGGAAACCAGTTCTGCTTTAGCCGACTCCTACCAGACCGAGCTGAGTAACGATATGAACAGTGTAATGAAGGTTCTTACCATTATTGCTACTATATTTATCCCCCTTACCTTTATTGCCGGTGTCTATGGTATGAACTTCGAGCATATGCCCGAATTAGCTTTTCCGTGGGCGTACCCAGCTATATTAGGAGTGATGGGAATCGTAGCGGTGGTGATGTTGTTTTTTTTCAAATATAAAAAATGGTTGTAATGATAATTTATGCAAAATGATGTATGAAAAGGAGGAATTTGAAGTGAATGGATTTATACCTATTACAGATGATGTATACTATGTTGGTGTGAATGACCGTGATACTCAACTCTTTGAGAATATGTGGCCCCTGCCTAAGGGTGTAACCTACAATTCCTATGTAATCAAAGATGAGAAAAATGTCTTGGTCGATACCGTGAAGGTGTCGAAAATAGCTCTCTTTCTGCAGAAGCTGCGGGGGCTTTTGGACGGGGGTACTATAGATTACCTGGTTATCAACCACATGGAACCGGATCACTCCGGAGCTATTCAGGAAATAATTCAGAATTATCCGGATGTGAAGATTGTCGGTAACAGTAAAACCTTCGACTTCTTAAAGGGGTTTTACGGAATCGAAGATAACCTGTATGAAGTAAAAGACGGGGATGAACTGAACCTTGGAAAACATACCCTTACTTTTTACCTCACTCCTATGGTTCATTGGCCGGAAACAATGATGACCTACGATCAAAACGATAAAATTCTCTTTGCCGGTGATGCCTTTGGTGGTTTTGGTTCCTTGGATGGAGGAGTTTTCGATGACGAGGTAAACATCGATTATTATGAAAATGAAATCCGCCGCTACTATTCTAACATAGTCGGTAAGTTCGGCCCAATGGTGCAGAAGGCCCTAAAAAAGCTTGAAGGTCTGGATATAGGTGTGGTTGCTTCGACCCATGGACCTGTTTGGCGGAGTAATCCTCAGCGGATTATAAGCAGTTATGACCGCTGGAGCCGCTACGAAGCTGAGCCGGGGGTTGTCATCGTGTTCGGTTCGATGTATGGAAATACTGAAAAAATGGCCGATTATGTTGCACGTAAGCTGGCAGAATACGGTGTGAAGAATGTGCGCATGCTCAGCAGCTCTACCACTCACGCCTCCTACATCATTAATGAGATATGGAAGTACAAAGGGGTGATGTTCGGCAGTGCGACCTACAATGTGGGCCTCTTTCCGCCAATGGAGTCTTTGATTAAGAACCTCTCCCATAAGGGAATTAAAAATAGGGTCTTTGGGGTGTTCGGCACCTATGGCTGGTCCGGGGGCGGTGTAAAAACTATTATGGAATATGTAGAGAAACATAAGTGGCCGATGGTAGCCGATCCTGTGGAAGTAAAGCTGACTCCTTCGGAAGAGCATTACACCATGCTGGATGAGCTGGCCAGGAAAATGGCCGACAGTATCCAAGAGTGAAAGTAGAGTAATCACTTGTAGATGCACTGAGATTTGTGTACATTATCATGTAATGACACACATATGCTTAGTTCGACATGGTGAGACCGACTGGAACAACCGCGGTCTTGTGCAAGGATCTACAGATATACCCCTGAACGAAAGGGGGTATTTACAAGCCGGGGCAGCGGGGGCATATTTGGCGGATAGTAATTGGGATTATCTATATGCCAGCCCCTTAAGCCGGGCTTATGAAACTGCGGTGACAATTGCTGAAAAAACCGGCATTTCTCATATATCCACCGACCCGCGACTGCAGGAGAGGCATTTCGGCAAGGCCGAAGGCATGAATGTAGCTCTACGCAAGCAGTACTACAACAAACTCCCCATCCCGGGAGCAGAAACCTGGGAGGCTGTGCAAAACCGTGCTCTGGAAGTAGTAGAGGAGCTTTCGCTGCGACACTCCGGTAGCCGGATATTAGTTGTATCCCATGGTGGTCTAATTGGCGGACTGCTCTCTTTGATAAGTAAGGGAGAAATAGTTCCAGGAAATCCCCCCTTAAAGAATGCCTGTATGAATTTACTTACTTACGATGGAAACTGGCAGGTAGAGTGGCATAACTGGGTTACTCCCGAGCTGGCTGCGGTAAGTGCTGCCGAATAGGGATTATTAATATACTCAAAGCACCGCGCACACGGGACAATTCATATTTCTAGTTACTTCGATTTCATTGAAATTTCCGCTTAAGCCTTCGTAGATCAATAGACGCTGAGCGTAGGTGGCCCCAACATTGCCTGCAATTTTTATCGCCTCTAGCGACTGTAGACTACCGATGACCCCAACAACTGCGCCTAGTACGGGGCTGGGAACTTGAGCCCCCGATTCCAGGGTGGGATCTTTCATGCCTGCGAACAGGCACTCGAGACAGGGGGTTTCTCCGGGGATAATGGTGGTGAGCTGGCCACTGAAGCTGTGGATGCCCGCGTGTACCAATGTAATTTTGCGAGATACCGCATACTTATTCAGCACAAAACGGGTGCTGAAGTTATCGAGGCAGTCTACAATCACATCGGTAGCCGGGATAAGCATATCAATATTCTCGGCGCTAAGTGTATCTGCTATGTACTCCAACTCAATATCCGAGTTAAGGGCGCCTATTTTTTCGGCTGCTCTTTGTGCCTTGTATTTTCCAATATCCCCTTCGGCAAACAGTATTTGACGGTTTAGGTTAGAGATATCGACTTTGTCCCCATCAATGAGCCGCAATTTGCCCACGCCCGCTGCTGCCAGATAGTACAGCACCGGCGAGCCTAAGCCGCCTGTACCTACAACGGTTATATGAGAAGACTGCAGTTTGCGTTGGGCCGCCTCTCCCCACTGCGGAATTTTAAGCTGTCGGCTGTAGCGTTCCTGGGTATCGTCTTGGGTATTTTTCGCCATGCACACCTTCACTATTCCTGACAGGATTAAATCGATTTTCAAGTATATCCGCTTGTTTCTACTTATTAAAGAGTAAATTAAATCTAATTATTTTACTGATGAAAATAATACAAATATAACTTAATTATATATATAAAAAAAAATAATTTATATGTTAGAACTAAAAATTGTGTTTAAAATAGCATAAATCATTACAATTCTAACTAATTGACATCTATATATATTTTCGTGTATGATAGGTGATGTACGTAAAAGGATAGGAATTATGGAAAATTATCGTTCACGTCACAATGAGCTTACAAAGCAAATCGATTCGGATGCCAACCTGACCAATTGGCAGGACTGGAAATGGCAGCTTCGAAATTCAATAAAAAAAATATCGACATTTGAGACCTTAACTGGAATAACTCTTGATGCCCAGGAGCGTAAAGCACTGGAGGAGACAATTGAAAAGTTTCCCCTAAGCATTACCCCTTATTACCTCAGCTTAATCGAAACCAAGGACTACAAAAACGACCCCATTTTTCTTCAGTCCTTTGCTGATCCTCGCGAGTTAATTGTCCAGGATTGGGAGAAGGCAGATCCCCTCTCTGAAGATGAGGACAGTCCCGTTCCGGGGATTACCCATCGTTACCCTGACAGGGTCCTGTTTCATGTAAGCAATGTATGCTCCATGTATTGTCGCCACTGTACCCGCAAACGCAAAGTTGGTGATAATGATTACATTCCGGCTAAAAATCAGGTGCAACAGGGATTGGATTACATTAAGTCTACCCCAAAAGTTCGGGATGTACTGCTCTCCGGGGGTGATCCGTTTATGCTGAGTGACGAGTACCTGGACTGGATTCTCACCGAGTTGAGAAAAATTGAGCATGTTGAGGTTATTCGAATTGGCTCCCGCATGCCCGTGGTACTGCCCTACCGTATTACCGACGAATTGGTTGCAATGTTAAAAAAACACCACCCGGTCTGGGTGAATACCCATTTTAATCATCCCCGTGAGCTTACCAGCAGTACCCGTAAGGCCTTGAGCAAAATGGCGGATGCCGGAATTCCTTTAGGTAACCAAAGTGTGCTGCTGGCTGGGGTAAATGACTGTCCCCGATTGATGAAGAGCCTGGTGCAGAAGCTGGTGTTTAACCGTGTGCGCCCGTATTATCTTTACCAGTGTGATTTGTCGGAAGGATTAAGCCACTTTCGCACTCCCGTGGGCAAGGGAATTGAGATTATGGAAAGTTTGATTGGCCACACCAGCGGCTTTTCCGTCCCCACCTACGTAATAGATGCACCAGGGGGAGGGGGAAAGATTCCGGTAATGCCGAATTACCTGCTGTCCTGGTCGCCCCATAAGGTGATCCTACGTAATTTTGAAGGAGTCATTACCACTTATCAGGAGCCCCACAGCTACGATGACCCGGGGTGCGACGGTAACTGTGAAGCATGCGATCTGCAGCTTAAATTTGACGACGCGAATGAGTACAATTCGGTGGGAATTTGGAAGCTCCTGTCCAATTGGGATGAAACCTATTCGCTTACTCCGGAGAATAATGAGCGCATAGAGCGTCGGGAAGAGACGACAAATGGAGTGGGATAAGATAGAAGAGTACGAGGGGGCCGAGATCCAGCACGGTCCCAATAACAAGCGTACTTATCTGATGAACCTGGGGAAGGCGGATCCTGTGAAGGTTGTGAAGTATCTGCATGAGCTATGTGTCCAAAATAGCTACAGCAAGGCCTTTGCAAAAGTTCCCAGTGTAAAAGCTGTATGTTTCTTAGCTGCTGGATGGAATATTGAGGCCTCGGTGCCCGGATTGTTTGACGGTGTGTTAGATGGGCTGTTTCTGGGCCGCTATTACGATCCTGCGCGCCGGGAGGTAGAACCGGGGCATTTTGAAGCCCTGTGCAGTATGATGAATTCGATTAGTCCGGAGGCGCCGCAGCCCCTGCCTGAATCGCTTTATACGAGGGTCTGCACGGCCGAGGACGCCTTAAAAATGGCAGTGCTGTACAGCGAAGTCTTCGAACGGTACCCCTTTCCAATCCATGAGGCGGATTACCTTCGCTCTACTATGGATGCGCAGGTTGAGTATTTTGGAGTGTGGGAGGGAGAAAACCTTGTTGCCCTTTCGTCAGCTGAAAAAGATTTTGAGCACAGCTATGCAGAAATGACCGATTTTGCTGTTTCAAGGGATTATCGTGGTTTAGGTTTGGGTCTGCTGCTGCTTTCGCAGATGGATACAGCCATATCCGAACAGGGGATAAAAACCGCCTACACAATTGCCAGAATGCGTTCGAAGGGTATGAACGCCACCTTTCTCAAGGCTGGGTATCACTATAGTGGGACCCTATTCAGAAATACCTTCATCTCCGAGGGACTGGAGAGTATGAACGTGTATTATAAGAAGCTACAGTAGCAGCCCCGACGCCGCTACCGCCAAGGACTGAGTGTTAGGGTTTTGCCGGCTGGAGAAGCTCGTAATAGCGGGATATTTTCTCTTCCAGCTGATCGATACTAAAGTGGCGGGCGAAACGAACCGTCTCTTTTCCCTGCACAAACAGTATTACCGCAGGAATGGTAAACACGGTGTAATGGCCGGCTGCCTCGGGGTGCTGTGCCAGGTCTACAAACCAGCCGTCAACGCCCGGATACTCATTTAGAAGTGCTTCAACCCTGGGACGAAGCGCACTGCAGACCCCGCAATCGGGCTGAGAAAAATATACGCATACCATTTCACTCTGCTGCGGGAGATCGGCCGCATTGCCTGTAGTAAATTCCTTCATTTTCTTCATTGCCATAATATAAACAAAAGCATATGTGTGGTCAAACCTCAATAAAATAGCGCTCCGGGGCCTGGGGCAAAAAGTAGACCTTTGCATTCTGTAGTTCCAGTTTTGAGGCGAAAGATGGCGGATAAGGCTCACTATAAAAGTTGAGTTCCTCGGTACCGCTCAGAGGCTTCCAGGAACAGTGGATGCGAATTGCCTGTATTTTTATTACCCATAAGAGCTTCACAGAAGTGCGTTCAATCTCTGTGGCAAAGGGTGTGATTTTTTTTCCGTTCTCCCTAATGAAACGTTCCTTGGCATGCTGAAAGAATGAAAGGATAAAGAGTCGAAACCCTAAGCCGCCAATCAATATGCCGAAAAATATAAGAAATTCCGGCTTTATCGGCGGGGGTGTCTGTAGGCTTATTTCATCCGGCGAGTAGGGGTTATAGTGCACAACGAGTCGGTCGCCTTCTACAACCACCTCCTCGCTCTGCACAATCCCTCGGGCGACAGGATTTGTGGAATCCGGTAGTGCATACTCAACGCTCACCTCGTAGTGCTCCGGCCCAACAGACTTTGAGGCCTGTACATATCCGTTCGTGCGGTGATAATAAGCCTCACTCGGTTGCACCAACTGTAACATAAGTACGCTCAGCCCAATCAGGATAGCTCCTACACATAGCAGAAGCGTATAAATTAAACGCATTAAACCTTCGGGAATCATATTTGACCACATTACTCGTTAAGTATAAGAGCCTTTTTTTATTAAATACAAGCCCTAAGGACATATCAAAGAAAAACCCAACGCATTTTTGATTTCAGGAAGTACTTTTATTATACTGGAACAAGAAGCAAAAAGAGAAAGGAGTTAAGTATGGATCTAAAACAAGCATTCGAAACAGCTATTAAAGGCGAAATCGAGGGGCGCGAGCTTTATAAGGCTGCGGCGGACAAAACCGATGATAAGAAGGCAAGAGAAGTGTTCAAAATGCTGGCTGATGAAGAACAAACTCACTTGGATACCCTGGTAAAATTAGCCACTGAGTATTCAGAAGGACGCGATGTGACGGTTCCGGACCTTCCAAAGCCAACCACCTTCGAAGATGCCGAGAGCCCTATCTTTACCAGAGAATTTAAGGACAAGGTTGGAAACAAAGATTTTGAAATGTCCACCATGTCAATCGGAATCAAACTCGAACTTGAATCTGAGAAGTTTTATAAAGAGATGGCCCAGGCAGCCGACCAGGCGAAGTTAAAGGAGTTTTTTAACTACCTATCTGATTGGGAACGGGGTCACTACGACTACCTGCAGAAACAGATTGGTTTTCTGGATAGTTACTATAAGAATAAATACAGCTTTTTCAGGTTCTAGGGAGCAGTGTAGAGTAAATCAACTGTGAGTGATTTTATTACTTACATGATTGATAATAAATACATTTACTCTATTAAATTAGTTAGCTCTAAGATTTGAAAAAAGGCTTGACTTAAGAGACCTCTCGTATTTTAATGATAATATCTATTTTACGGGAGGTTTATTGTATGACTACTCTCATTGTTGTAGTCGGTTTAGCTGTGTATGTTCTGTTGTATCTTACCTATGGTAAGAAACTTGAGCGGAGCGTAGTAAAAGCTACTGATGATGAGACTCCGTCGCAGCGTATGTTCGACGGGGTGGATTATGTTCCTGCAAAAGCACCGGTTCTATTCGGGCACCACTTCGCCTCCATCGCCGGTGCCGCACCAATCGTTGGTCCGGTCCTTGCAATGGCTTGGGGATGGGTACCAGGGCTTCTATGGGTCTGGTTTGGAAACATCTTTATAGGTGCGGTACACGATTATCTGGCTTTGATGGCCTCTGTTCGTTATGACGGACGGTCGGTACAGTTTGTTGCCTCCGATGTTATCGCAAAACGTACAGGAAAGACCTTTTATTGGCTGGTATTCTTCCTGCTGATTCTGGTAATCGGTGCCTTTGGTGCTGTCTTAGGTAATATGTTTATCGCAAATGGCCAAGTACCCAGTGCTTACATCTTGAAACTGGTAGCAGCTCTCATTTTGGGTGTGTTGCTCTATCGAGTAAAGATGAACTTTACCGCTGCCACCATAATCGGTATTATTATGCTGGTATTGGCAATTATCGGCGGACACCAGTTCCCAATAAACGCCAGTCGAGACGTCTGGATGCTGGTGATGTTTTTCTACATTATTATTGCATCGGCAGTGCCGGTTAACATCCTGCTGCAGCCTCGTGACTACCTGAACTCCTGGCTGTTGTATATCGGTCTTGCAATCGGTGGTATCGCCGCTATCTTTAGTTTTGCAGGCTTTACCGCTCCGGCATTTACTTCCTTTGCACCCATCGTATCCGGCGGTCAGCCCTCTCCATTCTGGCCGGTTATTCCCTTGATCATCGCCTGTGGTTCTCTTTCGGGGTTCCACGCATTGGTAGGTTCCGGTACAACTTCCAAGCAGATTGAAAAAGAGAAACACGGTCTGCCGATTGGATACGGGGCGATGTTGACCGAGGGTTTCCTTTCAACCATCGTAATCATTTCGGTCTCAGGTTTCGGCCTTTCCATAATTCAAGGTGCGGGTCAAGATCTTACTGTTGCTAACTGGGGCAGTGCATATGCCGGCGCAATGAACGCCAGCTTCGGAGCCGCAACAACTTTTACCAACTCTTATGCGGCAATGGTAGACAGTACCTTCCTCACAATTTTACCAACTGAGATTGTAAAGGTTATTGCAGGAATGTGGGTTGCCTCATTTGCAATGACTACATTGGACACTACCAACCGTCTGGGTCGTTACACCCTCTCAGAAATCCTTCTTCCACTGAAAGCCAAAAATGAGAGCATGTTTAACTTCCTGACCAACCGCTGGATTGCTTCTACAATACCTGCGATTATCGGTATCTATTTGGCATGGAGCGGTAGTTTTACTATCTTGTGGCCCTCCTTTGGTTCTGCGAACCAGCTGATCGCATCAATTGCACTACTGACAGGTGCCGCCTGGGTAATGAAACGGCAGAAAGCCAAGAATGCAAATATAGTTCTGATTCCGGCTTACCTGTTGTGGATCACTGTTACCGCGGCTATTATTTGGTTTTCAGTTGTCGTTCTGCCTGGAACCATTGAAGCCAATCCTACTACAGGAATTGTAGTACTGATTATTGAAATTGTGATGTTGATTATGAACTTTGTGTTCATCATCGACTTCCTCAAAAACAAAGACAAACCTCTGGCCTCAGAGGCATAGGTCCTATGCATGGTGGAAAAGGCGGCGTGTTCGCCAGAATCTTTGGATATATACGTTTTTTCTTTTCCACCATGGACCAATCCCATCGCAACAAGGTAACCGAGGTAACTGAGTTCGAAGTCAAGGAACTTGAGAACCTGTTTGTTTTGTTGCTGATGGGCTCGTTTACAGGAATTCCGTCGCCCCCATCCTTTGTGGCGGCGGAACTCTTACCTCATCTGGAGCACGAAATCAAAGTCCTGAACGAACGCGCGAAGAACTCCTTCGATTCTCTTGCCGATATGGCAAGTCTTTTGGACATTGATTAATTTTATGCATAACAAAAGGCTTTACTCATGAAAACGATCTTTTTCAGTGGGAAGGGCGGGGTAGGTAAATCTACTTTGGCCTCTGCAGTTGCCTGGCAGCTGATGGAAGCGGGCAACCGTGTCTTAGCGGTCTCCTTTGATCCGGCGCATAACCTTGGCGACATTTTTCATACCAAACTCAGTCACCGTAAAAAACGGTTTAAGAAAACAAACCTTTTTTTACAGGAGACTGATCTAGAGCAATCTGCGAATGAGTATATTGAGGCTAATATGTCCCTGTTGAACGAGGTCTATAGCTATATGCAACCCTTCAATATGGACAGTTACTTTAATGTACTGAAATATTCACCCGGGGTAGAAGAATATGCCGCTATTACCGCTATGGAAAAACTCTTTCGGGAAGAACAGGAGAACTACGATTATATTGTCATTGATACTCCGCCTACCGGGCTTACCCTTAGAATTCTTGCCTTACCCAAAATAACTGTAGCCTGGATTGACCGTCTGGTGAAGCTTCGCAAGCAAATCTTGGAAAAGCGTTACACCATTCACAAACTCAGCGGAAAGTACAGTGACAAGGGTACGAAACTGGCTTATTTGGAGTCGGAGGACACGGTGATGCGAAAGCTGCTGGATATGCGGGCGAGGTATCAGAATGTCCAGAATTGGCTGGCGGGTGACAAAAATAGCATCTGTCTGGTCTTTAATCCAGACTATCTCTCTTTGCGAGAATCCCAGCGGCTTATGACCGGAGTAAAAGACCTTGATTTGCCGATGCATACTGTGTATCACAATAAGCTTGACAATCCGAACAGCGATATAGCCCAAAAGGTAGAGCATGATCTTTTGAAAGGACGTTCTGATGTAACTATCGAACGGGTGCCCAACATGGCCGAACCGGAACCAACCTGCTACATAATGGATAAAAACCTAATACAAACTTTTCAGGAGAACAAATAAAATGGGCGAAGTAGAGGTAACACAACAGCCGATATTCTATCTTTTTATTGCAGCTACCATACTGCTTACTTTAGGCTATAGCTGGGGACATCGTGGTAATAAACGAATTTTTCTCTCTGCTTTCAATGCTCTAGTAGATACTCTAAAACCGAAGGATCAAAGCTTTACCAAAATTGGGGGAGAAACTGGATACCATGCCAATTTGATCCCGAAGAAAAACAGTTTTATACGCCGTGTAGATGCCACCATTACTCTGCTGCCGAGGCAATCATGGTTGTATCTGCCCTTTTCCCTTCTGACTTTCCGCTTTGATCGCCTGTTTCTGATGTTGTTCTTCTCAAAAAAGGCGATGGGCCTGGTAAGTGAAGGACATTTGATTGAGGAAAAATACTCACGATTCCGCGGACCGAAGATTACTAATGAGGATCAGCTTCAGAAGGAAGAACTTCGCTGGGGGGAACATGATTTTTTGCTCTACTATGGGGATGAGGAAATTAAAAATGATCTATTAAACCTCAAGCAGAAGCTGAAAGAACCGAAATACTTGCGTCACATTGCGGTGGTTCCGGATAGGGAACAGGCTTTCCTTTTTATGATTCCCAAAAGGGGCTATGTGTCGGAGGCTTTTCCGGTAATTTACAAGTGGCTCAACAATATGCTAGAGCAGAAGCGTAGCAAAAAGGCCGAAGCCCGCGGCAACTAACCGGCAACTAACCGGCAACTTAGCAACAACTATTCGGAAAATAAGCCGCCGCTCCTCAGGAATCATCTTCGCGCAGTTTTCAGCTGCTTTGCAAAGGAGCGCTGCCGACCAAAGATGAAGTCATCGTATTCGTTTACATGTCCGGCATCTACATGTTTGTCATAAATTTGGAGCTCTTTTATCCAAGCGAAGTTGCTGCGTTTGATTACTTTTCCATTCTCCATTACGAACAGCATCGATTTGGGAATGTAAATTAGCAGTTGCCCGTCCCGGTAACGCCGGCCGGTTTTTTCATCTTTGAGAATTGAAATAAGCGGCAGATGTGAATCTAGGTAGCTATGGACCTTTCCCACATAAATATGCTCGCTGCGCCTGGAGCCGGGGTATAAGAATACAAGTTCGCCCTTTCGATACGGTGCCAGTATAGAAATAAACTCCTCTACTAAATGAGAATCGAATTTGGCATGTTCTCCCGGAGGAGTTTTAGATGGTGCGTATTCGCCGCTCTGTTCTCGGAGATAACGAATTACATCCATCCGGTTATACGCAGTACGGCCCAGAACCGGATTGGTCATTTCGTCGTAGGTACGTACTATCTGAAAAAGCCGCACAAAATCGTGGAGAAAACGGTTTTTAAAGGGCGGCGGGTAACCGGTTGCATCAGGAAAATCGAACTGTAGGCTTACCATCATTCGCGCAAGGGAGGATATATCCTCGCGATCCAATAAATGTTGGCCCGCATACACGCTTCGCTGCAGGGTACGAATCCGCAGCTGGTCGCTGCGATTGTCCGGATTAAGTGTTGATGTAGGCAGAAGTCGATGGACGTCCTTGTGCGCGAGACCCAGGTTCATCAGCGCTACACCCAGGGCAGCCTCCTTAATAAAATCTTCATCGTAGCGATATACCTCATCAGTGCTCTTTTTAAGATCGGGGCGATATTTAGATTCAGAGAGCGGTTTGCCGGCTAAAATTCTCTTTTTATTGATATTTACCATGGCATGTAGAAACATCAGCATAGTGTCGGCAGCTTGAGCAGCAAGAGCATCCCCTACGGAATTGATTCGCTCGCCGTCGTAATGGCTGTGAAGTCGTACTTTGCTCAAGTGCAGCCTGTGTATAACTTTTCTTTTTTTGCGGGTTTCCGGTGTCAGTGCATCCCGATCGGCAAGAAAGGAATAAAAAGTGTTGATGAATTCACGGGTAAACCGCAGCACATTTGCATCTACTACCGCTGCGCTGCCGGCCTCTACATCATCTCTGACGAGGGGGTTGAGGCTGTTAGTAAGTAAATCGCCACGACTGATCTGTTTTTTTCGACCACGGCTGTGAAAACTGCGGTCTTCCTCGCTATAAGGCAAGTATAGGGACTTTAGATTTTCTATCAGCCGTTCCCTCAAAGAGTTAAATTGTTGCTGCTGTTCATTGAGGATGAGTTTTCCCATTTCCTCGATAGCTGCTTCTCGATCCCCCTCTGCAGCCGAGACTTCCTCTTGGGTTGGTCGGCAGGTTTCAACATAAGGAACCCGCCGCTTGGCGAGTTCGCCGATCACATTGTCAGTTACCGGTTGTCCGGCCTTCAGCAGGCTCCCGGCATTACTGTAGAGTATTTCTGTGGGAGTGAGGCGTTCTATGCTTTTTCTTTCTATCAGAGGCATACCTAGAATATAAATTAAATAACTCAATTTGTAAGTATCTATGCTAAAAAAATGTTATTCCCTTGAGGCTTTTGCGGATTTTCCATAAGCTGACTGTTGAAGGAAAGAACAAAATGGCCAGTATTCCATTAGATCCGATCGGATATGTGTCCACCGAGGCAAGCTCGGTCCCGCGTTTTTACTCAATATCGGATGTGAGGGGGGAATTGGTGATTGATGAACGGTATGAAGAGGGGCTTGCCGACATCGAGGAAGGCAGCTCTATTATCGTAGTGTTTTACTTTCACCAAAGTCCGCCCTTTAGCCGGGAACATTTGCGTGTAAAGCCTCCCAGTCGGGAAGTCCTGCGCGGGGTATTCAGTACCCGTTCTCCGGTGCGTCCAAATCAACTTGGTATTTCTAAGCTCAAAGTGACGGGAGTGAGGGGAAATCGGATAGGTGTAAGTGGACTTGATATGTTGGACGGCACCCCTATTCTGGATATAAAGCCTGAAAAGTAGGGGTTAATCAAATCGCTCCAGGCGCTATGCCTTTTTGGGACGCTTTCTTTAGCCGGTCATTGACTGCTCTGCCCAGCCCATGGTTGGGGGCAAATTCGGCAACTATTAAGTCAAGCTCCATGGCATCTAGCTCCTGCATGCGGTGATACAGGTTAATTGCGGCCTCACGGACATCCCCCCGCGGGCTGAGTATTCGCACAGCCTCGTCTGCGGCTTGTGGGAAACTTTGCTTCTGTTGAGAACTTTGCCTTTGAGAGTTGCTCTGCTTCTGTGGGCGGTTTTGAAAATAGAGTTTCCCCACTCTTGGAGAGCCCATATACTGTTCAATATCATCGACCAGTCGCAATGGAGTTGTGGGGGCATAATGGTCAGGCAGCATGCCCGGACCGTCGTACTTTGTTACTCCTTCCTCTTCGTGGCTCAGGACTGTTCCGATAGCTTCTTCTATATCTTCCCGAGCCAGTCCGCCCTCCCTTAATATGACAGGAGTTTCTGTAGTCAGAGAGAGTACTGTAGACTCAACCCCAACCCGGCACGTCCCCCCGTCGATCAAGGCGGCATAACTGCCTGACAACTGGCTTTTTACATGCCCCGCGGTAGTAGGACTAGTACGACCAAACAGATTCGCGCTGGGGGCTGCCACCGGTACTCCCGCTGTACGAATCAGCTGCAGAGCCAGAGGATTGGCCGGCATGCGGATGGCCACTGTGTGGTTACCGGCGGTTACTATGTCCGGCACCTGGTTGCTTTTGGGCAGAACAAGGGTGAGCGGGCCCGGCCAGAATGTCTCCATTAAGTGTACAGCCTTCTCCGAAAGATGATCTGTCAAAGCAGTGACTTGCTTAATTGAGGCTACATGAACAATCAACGGATCGTGGAGTGGGCGCTGTTTGGCTTCGAAAATCATGGCAACTGCATCGGGATTCCGGGCATCGGCACCGAGTCCATAGACTGTCTCGGTAGGAAAAAC
>Ga0209947_1000481_pt1 | contig 25062 bp, 23 predicted proteins | sample SalPonR2_B_D2_MG_FD_185706 | JGI IMG/M metagenome (GOLD analysis project Ga0209947, IMG submission 185706) | Salt pond soil microbial communities from South San Francisco under conditions of wetland restoration - Salt Pond MetaG R2_B_D2_MG... ...
CATTTCGTATAGTATCTTTTCAGTCTCTGGAGGAGTCCTTCTCGACGTTGTTATATAAAGACCGGCTCCGGCTTTTTCTGCCAGGCCCATGATGCCTGACAATCTTTTTCTGGCCCATTCCGGCCCTACTCCATAATTGGCATCGTCTCCGCCTATCAGTATCGCCCAGTATGAATCTTCTACTCCGCGGGGAAAGCTTTCTTCAAGCTTTTGTGCTTCTTCCTTGAGTGTCTCTCTGTCGATCGAATTGGGAGCTCCGAGGGTGGTAAGAACATTTGACCTTCCGGAAGGGGCGTCGTGTTCAGGAACAACAGCATAATCGAAATGATCTGTTCCCAGGAGGGAAGGAGTCATAATAACACAAGTCTTCATCCCCAGAAGCCTGCCAAGTGCGAGGTTGAATCGCGCTGGATCGCTTCCCGCTGATATAACAAGGCAGTTTCTCGGGTCAAAATTGTTTTCCCTTAATGTCTTTACTGTATCTTCAAGAAGACCGGCTGCACCGGTCTCTCGAAACCAGCGATTCAGCTGCCTTTTGCTCATCAGGTGCAGCCTGGAAGCTGCAAGTTTGAGTTTTGTTACTCTCAGGATCTTGTTCATCGGAGGAATAGCAAACTCCACAACAGAAGCTCCTGTTTCGGCCTTAAGCCACCTTGTCACGCCGCGGCTCTGATTAAGATGACCGCGGATCCCCTCTGTCAGAATTATGATCAATGATATTTTCCCGGACATGAATTTCACCTTTTCCTGTTAAAAGTCCATGCATAATCTTATATGACTCGAGGCTCTCAAAACCCTGTCCTGGTAGATAAAGAACATGCTTGTTCCTTCAGAACTGTTATTACAGTAGATACCCAACTTTTCAGGAAATGTATTTCATGACAAGATCCCAGGAAAGTTTTGAAGCCCCAGAAACTTCCTCGAAGAATTTCCTGCTCAGGTCTTTAACTACCTTTTTACGGGAAGGATCGAGAGCTTTCTTCCACTCACATGCAAGTTCTTGAGGAGTATTAACAATACAGGCAATTCCCAGACTGCCGAGTTTCTCAGATGTCTCCCTGAAATCTTCCATAAAAGGGCCATGAGCCACTGGTATCCCGAATAATGCAGGTTCAAGAATGTTCTGTCCGCCCTTTGGGACAAGGCTGCCGCCAACAAAGGCTCCGTCTGCCACCCCATACATTTCAAAAAGATATCCTATACTGTCAACCACCAGTATATCCCAGTGATCTCCCTTATTCTGAGACAGAAGAGAAACCTTGCCATATTCCAGGGCCATCTCTCGAACTTTATGCGATCTCTCTGGATGGCGGGGAGCAAGAATAAGCCTGGCGGTTTTTTCAGTCTTTCTGAGGATCCTGAAAGCTTCCAGTACAGCTATGTCTTCGCCTGTATGTGTGCTGCCAGCCATAAATACAGGAGAGGTGTCACCCAGGATCGATCTGATACGGGACAGATCAGTCCTTTCCGCCCTTCTGATAAGTGCATCGACCTTACAGTCTCCAGTTACAACAACCTTGTTTTCCGGTACCCCCAGAGCTTTAAATTTGTTAAGATCACTTTCTTCCCTGACCATGATAAGGGTAAAAAGTGAAAACAGCTCACACCAGAAACCGGATTTACCTTTTCTTTTTTCAAAGGATCTGTCTGAAAATCTTCCATTAACAAGGAAGACGGGGATCCCCCTCTTATGCATCTCATATATTAGATTTGGCCATATCTCTGTTTCCATAACTACATAAGCATAAGGCTCTATTGAATCTATAGACCGCTTTACTATCCAGGGTATATCCCATGGATAATAAAAATGTCTGACCTCAGGGGAAGGAAGGAGACGTTCGGCCATTTCCATGCCTGTAGTTGTTGTAGTTGAGAGAACCACCTGCCCCGGGAACCCCGCTTCGGTCACCTCATGGATGAAAGGAAGTGCAGACTGGACTTCACCTACAGATACAGAGTGAACCCAGAGTGGTTTTCCTCCTTGGAGGTATTTCCTGAAACCCTTCGAGTAGATCCCTCTCCGTTCATTAAGCCCCTGACTATATTTTTTCGCAAGATATGGATAGCTGATAACATAGAGGATGGAAACGATAATCCTGTAAAGATGAATTAACAGTTTAAGCCACACCTGCTTTCAAGAGTTCGTGAAGATGGATCATTCCTACGGGGACATCGCCCTTTACAACTACGATCACTGATATTTCGCTTTCTTCCATCATCAGGGCAGCCTCGGCGGCAAGTTTTGAAGGGCTGATAACCCTTGGATCTTTTGTCATTACGTCCCTTATTGGTCTATCCATACAGGAATATCCGTAAGATTCTATAAGTCTCCTCAGATCCCCGTCTGTAAAAATACCTCCAAGAGTCCCATCCTGGTTGATCACAATGGTTGCTCCATATCCCTTGCTCGTGATCTCGAAAAGAGCCTGCCCGACTGTCGCATTTCCCTGAACTACAGGAAGCAGGTCCCCTGAGCCCATGATATCTTCCACCTTCAGGAGCAGCTGACGACCCAGATTCCCTGCAGGATGGAAAAGAGCAAAATCATCATTTTCAAGGTTCCGGATCTTCGTGAGGACTCCAGCAAGGGCATCACCAATGGCTATCTGGACAGTTGTACTCGAAGTTGGGGCAAGGTTCAATGGATCAGCTTCGCTCTCTATGCGGGCATCAAGAAGGACGTCACAGTTCCTTGCCAGGGGTGAATCCGAACAGCCTGTTATTGCGACCACCGGGGCCCCTATCCTTTTAAAAAAAGGCAGGACCTTCAATATCTCCGAGGTCTTTCCACTATGGCTGATAAAGAGCCCAACATCTTCCCTGCAGACCATACCCAGGTCTCCATGAGCCGCTTCCGCTGCATGGAGAAAGAAGGATGGAGTTCCAAGAGATGCAAGGGTGGCTGATATTTTTCTGCCAATGATACCTGATTTACCCATTCCAACCACTACAAGCCTGCCTTCGCAACCCTGGACTATCCTGGCTGCCCTTACTATCTCCATACCTATGCTTTCTGAAACTCTTAAAAGTTCTTTTGCTTCTTTTCTTATTACCTTCCTGCCAGTTTCAAGAAGCTCTTCGTCACTTAACTCAATACATTCACGATCTCTTGGAAGGCACACCATCTCTAATCCTCCAGCCAATCCAGGGAAGACATCCCTGTGTGTTCCCTTACCAGTTCATTTAAAGCAGCCACCTGGGAAAGCAGCTTACCGAGTTTTGCCAGAGGGACCATATTAGGACCATCGCTTCTTGAACTGTCTGGATCTGGATGGGTCTCAAGGAAAAGTGCATCGATACCAATTCCTGCTGCAGCTCTTGCAAGAGGCTGGACAAAACGCCTGTCCCCACCTGAACTGTTCCCCTTCCCCCCCGGCATCTGGACACTGTGGGTCGCGTCAAAGACCACCGGACAGCCGAGTGATCTCATGATGACTATTGAACGCATATCCACAACGAGCTGATTGTAGCCCATTGTAGTACCCCTTTCACACAGCATTATACTTTCGTTACCGGATTCTCTGCATTTTTCGACTACCGAAGACATATCGTAAGGGGAAAGGAACTGTGCTTTTTTTATATTTAAAGGTTTGCCTGTCTTTGATGCAGAAACAAGGAGATCGGTCTGCCTGCAGAGAAAAGCCGGGATCTGAAGAATATCAGCGACCTTTGAGACAGGCTCCGCCTGCCAGGGCTCATGGATATCCGTAAGAACCGGGACTCCGGCTTCCTCCTTTACAGCTTTAAGCCACGCAAGGCCTTCTTCCATTCCTGGTCCTCTGTAACTGCTTATAGAGGTCCTATTGGCTTTGTCAAAGGAAGCTTTGAAGATATAGTTGATCCCAAGTTTTTCACATACATCCCTTGAAGTTACCGCGATATCTTTTGCTGTTTCATAAGTTTCCAGAACACAGGGGCCTGCGATAACTGTAAGTTTATCTTTGCCGATGAAAAAATCACTGACCTTTATCTCTTTAAAAGACATTTAAATACCATCTCCATATTTTACAGATTTACTGATGTTACAGGGTCTATATTTCAAACTCAGGTTCCCATTGCCGGTTTTTCGAAAACAGTTACATCTTCAACCTCTTCTGCAAGTCTTAAAAAGACCTTTTCCCTTATGTCCCAGCCTGATTCTTCCAGCAGGGAATCTATAACATCGTCAAGAGCCCCTGGAGATCCAAGTCTTGTCTTTCCCGCATTGGACATTTTCTCATAAACTTCAGGGGAATCGAGGATCTCGCGGACCTTTCGGGCGAGCTCATTCGGATCTCTTCTTACCAGCACCTCGGAATCTCCAAGAAGTTTTTTCTGTACAACTTTTCCTTTCTCGTGAACAGATACGACGGGAATCCCCAGACCTGCGCATACCTGGTTTGCTGTACCGCCCAGACCTATAAGGATATGAGCCCTGCTGGCAGCTGAAACCAGGGATCCCTGGTAAAGCTTTATTCTGGTCCCATCCCTTTCAAGAAGATACGGCTCACCGGAAATACCGGACCAGCCTGAACTTGATGCAAGGATCCTGTCAAGTTTCAGGGTCGGTGCTATCACAGCTACGAATTCATTTCTGCCGTTTTTGTCAAGAATCCCTGCTGTCTGAAGAAGCAGGGATATATCTTTGTATGCCCTGTTCCTGCTCCCGGGAAGAAGAAGTACCCTGGTGACATCCCCTGAAATGTCCCATGGATCCTCTCCATGATTATTATCACAGATCAGATCCATGATTGGATTGCCAGAGAAAACCGCATTTCCTCCAGAAGCACATATTTCTTTTGCTGTATCCCTGTCTCTTGTCCAGACCTTTCTGCATCGATTCCTTATGATAAAATGTTCAAGCTTCCAATGTCCCGTCAGATAAACCGTCTTGGCTGTAGCAACAAGGACAGGGCTTTTTCCCTGTCCCCAGAGAGCATGAAGAAGAAGGTAAACATCCCCCACGCATATAACTGTTCTGATATTTCCCCTCAGGCCCTTCCATATCTTCTGCTGGGAAAAAATATTACGTATAAGACCTGCTCTGAGATCCTTCCAGAGATCACTGAGACTATACTTGATAACTCCACCAGACGGTGAAACATAGGGGTTTGAAACTACTCTTATATTATTTTCCCTGTAATGTTCACCTGAACCTACTATTGGAAATGCTGTTATATCAGCACTCCGGAATTTTACTGAAAGCTTTTTTGCAAGAAGAGATCCTATACTGTCTTCACCAAAACCATTGGAAGTCACAACAACCTCTGGTCGAAATATCCTGGCAAGTTCAGCGAGAAATCCCTGCATATTATCGAGCTCCGTCTTTATACGGGGGACAAGCAGTCTCAAACCATCCCTGCTCATTTCGGGGATATTATGAACATCCTTCTCTGTGCAGACCAGAATATCAGAACCCGTAGCCTCTACTCTTTCTGCAAGTTCATTCATATCCCCATTGGTAAAACGGTGATGATCCTTGAAAAAATGGCTTTCCACCGGTGGGAAACCCTGTTCAACAAGAAAATCCCAGAAACTCGAAGGACTGCCAATGGCCGAAAATGCCACCATATCCCAAGCTGCTATACTTTCAGGATCTATATCATGCCACTCTCCATCCCATAAGGCCCAGTTGGCAAGTTCAAGTCTTGAAATAAATATCTTTTCAGGAGAAACCCATTTTTTAAGACCGGAGCGAACTTCTTCCAACTGCATTTCGGTTACCTGGTTTGATTTGGTTACGATAACCATATCTGCCCTGGAAAGTGATCTCGGCGATTCCCGCAAAATACCTGCAGGTGCAAAAAGATCATTCCCGAAAGGACATGTAGCATCTACGAGTACTATATCTACATCCCTGCCAAGTTTGCGATGCTGAAAGGCATCATCCGCTATTACCACATCCACGTTTTCAGAAACAAGTGCCGTTACATCTGCAAGCCTGTCCCTTGAAACAGCAACAGGTACCTCCGGCAATCTGGTTGATAAAAGGAGCGGTTCATCACCAACCACATCCCTGGATGCCTCTCCATTTCTTATCACTACAGGCTTTTCTGTCCTGCCTCCATAACCTCTGGAAATAATACCCGTATTAAGTCCTTTTTCCAAAAGCTCCCTGGTCAGCATCTCCACGAACGGGGTCTTGTTAGTTCCCCCGAATGTAATATTTCCTACACTGATAACAGGTAATTCAGGTTCGAGAGAGGGAAGGATGCCATGGTCATAACTGAAGTTACGAAATGCTACCATACATCTGGAAATGATATCCAGAGGGAAAAGGAATATCCATGGGCTGATTTTTTTTCTGCCTTTTGCAAAATCAAGATAACTTCGGACCAGGCTTCGCATAACCTTCTCCAAACTGTAGTTGATAAAGCCGGTAATAGATACCCTCACTGGCCATCAATGTCTTATGATCCCCGGTTTCAGCTATTCTGCCTCCCGAAAGAACTATTATTCTATCCGCTTCCCTTATGGTCGTAAGCCTGTGCGCTATGATAAAAGAGGTCCTTCCTTCCATTGCTTTTTTCATTGCTTCCTGGATCTGCTTTTCAACCTGAATATCAAGCGAAGATGTCGCCTCATCCATTATTAGTATCCTGGGATCCCTTATTATAGCTCTTGCTATAGCTACTCTCTGCCGCTGTCCGCCACTGAGAGTAACACCTCTTTCTCCTACCTCTGTATGGTAACCATCGGGGAGAGTCCGGATATAACCATCTATTCCAGCGACTTTTGCTGCCTGGATAACCTGATCCATTGCTGCATTTTCCAGTCCATAGGATATATTGAATGCTATGGTCCCTTTCATAAGGACGGGATCCTGAGGCACTATTCCTATCTGGCGACGAAGAGATTTGAATTGAAGAGTTCTTACGTCATGACCATCGACACTTACAGTCCCTTCCTGCGGATCATAGAACCTGGGGATAAAATCCATCAGCGTGGATTTACCCACTCCGGTGGGACCTACAATGGCAATGTTCTCTCCAGCCTTTACAGAAAGATCTATACCTTTAAGGATCCACTGATCCTTTTCATACCTGAACCAGACATTCTCAAAATCCACATTACCCTTCATCGCACTTATTATGATCGGATCTGCAGGCTGTTTCACCTCTACTGGAGTATCAAGAAGGCTGAATATCCTGTCACATGCAGCAAGACCATGCTGCATCCCGCTTATTATCCTTGTATAGACCCTTATGGGCTGAACGAGAAAACCAAGATAGCCAAGGAATGCTATGAGTTCACCAGGAGTTGAATTTCCTTTAACCACTTCCCGTCCGCCTATCCAGAGAATAAATGCAAGTGCGGAAATAAGAACTACTTCTATTGTTCCCGATAATGCCGCCTGGACCTGGGTCCTGCGCATAAGGGCCTTGAAATTGGCCTGGTTCTGCTGCCTGAATCTTTGAGTCTCCTGTTCTTCAGTTGCAAAAGAAAGTACTATACGTATTGCTGAAAGGGCTTCCTGCGCTATTGCAGAAAGCCTGGCAAGCTGTTCCTGTATATCATGCCCCACTGTCCTCAGTTTTTTAGAGGCACGGCCCAAAAGCAGCGCCACCAGAGGCAGTATGGTAAATGTTATCAGGGTAAGCTTCCAGTTGAGGTAGATCATAAAACCAAGCATACCCAGGAAAGTCACACCCTGGACAACCAGATCGACAATAACTGTGGTGACCATGTTCTGAAGTATATTGGCATCATTTGTAATCCTCGACATAAGGTCTCCAACTCGTTTGCCGTATATATACTTCAGGGACATGCTCTGGACATGTTCATACAGCCTTGCCCTCAGATCCATAACTACCTTCTGGCCTACCCAGTTCATAAGATACTGCTGGCCATAGGAGGCAAAAGCCTTTAAGACATATATCGCTACAAGACCGGTGGCGAGAAAGTTCAGGATCATCATTTTCTTGGCGATCAGTACATCATCAACAATATTTTTGAGCATCCACGGCGGAACGACTGTACAGGCGGACGAAATGATCATGCACGCCAATGCTGCTATTATTCTTGGCATATATGGCCTTGCTTCGCCTAACAGTCTTTTATATACACCTGAACCCGTTTTTTCTTTTTCCGGCATTTAGATCAGCCTTTCTACAACATCACAGACATTCCGTGAGGGATCTTTTTTTGATCCGGCACTTGTCTGCAAAAGCTCTTTTCCCATTTTTCCCAGTAACTGCTTATCCTGAAGCACTCCAAGCGCCTCTTCCGCTACCATTTCAGGAGTAACATCTCCCCTTATCTCTATCTGTATCTCCTTTTGTGCAAGCCGATTAGGCCATCCCATGAACCCTGTACCCGGATCAGCCTTCCGAAGCATGAACTCCTTCAAGCTTAAACCTGCATATGGGATCTTTTCTATGAGGGACTTTAAACCCGAAAGCGGGACATTCCTCAAAAAAGAGAATGGTAACACAATGATAGTTGGTATTCCACAGTGCATCATTTCAAGATTATTGGTACCAGGAGGAGCGATGACCATATCTGCTCCTCGTATGAAATCCCCTGAATTACCCTGATATGGAGAAAGCCCCGCTTTTTGCCATAACTGCAATTGTTCAGAAGTCGCAAAGAAAGGAAGCAGTGTTTTTATTTGAAGGTTTCCTGCCTTTTTTTGAGCATGCTCAAGAAACCTTCTGAAAAATATTCTTGTTTCGTTCAGCATGTACGATCTGCTTCCAGGAAGAAAAAGGACTTTCCCGGCCTCATCTGCTGACCATGGATCTTCTGCCTCGTCAAATGAGATAGAGTCAAGGACCAGATCTCCTACCACAACAGGATCAACTCCAGGCCTTTTTATCATTTTTTCCATTACATCATAGGCGGTTAATACAGCACTGCATCTTTCCATCCCTTTTTTATAACCGTATGAATATGAGACAAGCGGAGCACTGGACAGGAAAGACAGCACCCTTCCGAACATCAGGTCACCCCCGAGTTGAAGGACTGCATCGACCTTCTCTCCAAAGAATGATAAAAATGTCGAAACAGCACCTGCGGGACCTGAGACCTGATCTGAATATATAGACTCTGCTATCTCTTTTTCATTTCCACAGGAAAATTGACAGGGAAGTATGATCAGATGGATTTTATAACCTTTTCTGCCAAGATCCCTGCAGACAGGCCGGGCCCATCCAAGCATCTCACCCGGGCCATTAACGAGAACTCCTACTTTTTTCATTGGCCTGACGTCTCCAGTATTTTCCTGGCCCAGAAGGCCCCAGCTCCTTCATTACCCATACCATTACGGGTCTCGCAAAGAAGGGAATGTATCTTTTTCTGATAGACCTTATCATTGAAATATCTTTTGAGACAACCTGTCATTTCTTCAGCATTAGCATGATCCTGTAGTAACTCCGGATAGATCTGTGTTCCGCTCATTATATTGGGAAGAGAAAAGAAAGGCACGTTGATAAATAACCTGTATAACAGGTAGGAAAGCCAGGATCCCCTGTACCCGACTACCATAAAGCGGTCAAGCATCATTGCCTCGACAGAAACTGTTCCACTTGAGGCCAATACAGCTTTTGAACAGGCCATCAGGTCTTTTCCCGAACCTTCAAAATATTTTTTTGAAGTCAGGCGGCTCCTCATATCCTCCTTAACATCTTCCGGCAAACCAGGTGCAATTGAAAAGACAGGACAAAAACCCATTTGTTCTATAAGATCAGCACTGGATATAAAATTTGGCAGCATCCTGTTTATCTCACTTCGCCTGCTTCCAGGCAGGATCGATATAATTCCCCTGTCAGTTTCAAACGGCAGGATATCTGCCGGAGCATAATAGTTTTTCATTTCTTCCAGAACAGGGTGCCCCTTCCACATTGAAGGCAATCCCTTTTTAAGAAGAAAGTCATGTTCGAATCCAAAGAGAGGAAGACAAAGATCACACAGTCTTGATAGTAATTTAGTTCTGCTCTCTCGCCAAACCCATACTGCAGGAGGCACAAGATATACAATTCTGCCTCCAAATCCTTTTTTTTTCAGAGAACGAAGCAGGGGTATGTGAAAATCAGGGCTGTCAACTACAACAACTGTTTCCGGTTGTCTTTCAATGATCATTCTGGATATCGAATCTTTAAGTCTAACAAGCCTCGGGATCGCAGGTATAACTTCCGAAAACCCCATAAGACACAGTTCATTCATACTCTTTACAGCAAAACAGCCTTCTTTTTCCGCCTCAGAACCTGCCATACCCCATATTTCATCATGATAACCTGCTTTTACAAGTTCACGAACAAGGATAGCTGCATAGTGGTCACCGGAGGGCTCTCCGCAACTTATGAAGATCGACAAGGCTTGACACCTGTCACGGATATACCATATCCATCCGCTGTTTCTATAAAATCTTTTCTGTTAAGGATTATTGTCCTGCAGGCTTCTACGGCGAGACATTTCAACCCGGCTTTTTTCATATTTTCAAGTGTTTTATTTCCGACTGTCGGGATGTCATATCTTTCATCCTGTCCGGGTTTCATCATTTTGATAAGAATCCCTCCGGAACTTATCTTTCCGGCTCTTATGATCGTTTCATCAGTACCCTCCATTGCTTCCACAGCTACGACTGAACGATTGTGGGTCACTATAGACTGGCCAAAAGAAAGGGGGAGGAGAACCTTCATTATGCGGAGTCCGTACTCCAGATCCTCCAACTGACCTTTGTCAGGGACATTTTGTGTCATAACCCCCTCATCAGCCATAAGGGAGGGTATCAGATCAATATATCTCATTACTGAAAGACCGGCAGCTTCAAAAATGGATACTATTCCGCCCAAAAGAGAATGATCATCCATCTCTGACAGACCTTTAAGCAGTTTTCTGGTCGAGCTGCCCAGCTTTTCAGGAGCATAGACAAGGCTCTTGGGAATAAGTCCCGCCATCATAAGCCTGGTTATTCCACTGGAACGCATATCAAGAACGATACTCTCAATATCAATACTATTGATCTGATAAATATCATTCTTTTCAGAACTGAAAAATGAATTATCCTCTCTGAGAGAGTATAGTTTTGTATTAAAGCCAGCTTCTGAAAGGGACGAAAATATTTCTTCCGGCAATTCCCCCTCGCCAGCTATCAGACCTATCCTTTTTCCCATGGTTTGCTCCTTTGACCCCCCGTTATCAGTGGTTTCCACGTTTTGCAAAAAAACCTCCAAGAACCAGGAAAATAATGTTCGGTATCCATGCAGATATGACTGGAATCAGATTTCCCGATTGCCCGAGAGCTCTACAGAAGGACATTACTACATAGTAGGCAAAAACAATGAGTATGCTCATACCAAATCCCAGTCCAGCACCTGTCCTCTGCGGCCTTACTCCAAAAGCAGCCCCGACCAGAGCCAGAACAACACTCGCCCAGGGTATGGCAAGTCTCAGGTGAAATATCACCCATAGAGGTGCAACGTTCGCTCCCTGTTTTTCAAGAATTTTTATATGTTCGATCAGCTCAAAGATACCCATATCTTCTGGATCTCTCGACGCACTGGCTATCTGCCCGGGGGTCAGATCAAGATCGACAGTTTGCTGCTCAAAACGAAAAAGGAGCTTTACAGACCCCTTATCATCCACTTCAAAGACTTCACCATTGCTGAGGATCCATTTCCCATCCTGCCATAATCCATCCCTGGCCGTGGATATTCTGTTAAGTTTGCCTTCATCAAACTCCTGGATAAGGACATCACTCATGTGCCCATCCCTGGGACGGAGGCTGCTGATATAAACTACCCTGTGAAGATCCCCCCCGCTTTCTTCCCTGAGGAAAACCCTCTCCTTCAACATGGATGGCTTTTCCCTTGCTATTTCATACCTCATAAGGTTATCCGCAGCCATATTGGCAACAGGGACAACGGTTTCATTGAAAACAAGGGCTGCTATAGCTACAGTCACAGAAACCAGCAGTACCGGTCTCAGGATCCTCTGAAATGCAATTCCAGAAGATTTCAAGGCTATAAGTTCACTGTTGCCCGACAACCTTCCGAAAGTCAAAAGTGATGAGAGGAGACAGGCCATAGGAAGGGTCAGAGTTATAACAGAAGGCAATTTATATAAAAAAAGGCGAGATACGACCCAGAAGGAAACACCCTTTTCAATTATAAGATCCGCTATATCAAAAAGCAGGTCTCCTGCTACCAGGATTATGGTAAATGACATAACTCCAAAGACGAAAGACCCTGCCAGTTCTTTTGCTATAAAAGTATCAAGTATCCTGAGCTTCCTGTCCCTCATAAAAGACCTCCAGAACTTTCCGCCAGGTTACGGTTATACTCAATGATCCAGTCACATATCTCCCGGACAGCTCCGTGTCCACCATCCTTAACTGTTACATGATCCGCAGTTTCCTTAACTTTCTGAATTGCATTATTCACAGCAAAACCATTACCAGACCAGGCTATACAATCAATATCATTTATATCATCACCCGCAAAGGCTACCTCTTCTTCGACAAGCCCAAGACCTTGAGCAATTTCCTGGAGAACCTCTTTTTTATTTACCACACCATTATGAAGGATCGATATTCCAAGACCAGATGCCCTTAGTGCCGTAGGCTCTGAATATCTGCCGCTGATTATGGCAACAGTTACACCTGATCTCTGAAGCCGGGAAATGCCCATCCCATCATGAACATCAAAACGCTTACTCTCATTGCCATTGGAATCAATATACAGACCTCCGTCCGTCAATGTTCCGTCAACGTCAAGAGCAAGGAGCCTAATCACTTTTCCCACTTCCCCGTTTAAAGGAAGGCCAGGTCTCTATACCACGTCTTGTGTCTCTGGCGAAAGTCAGGATCTCCTCTGCAAGTATATCCTTTCCAAAAGTCGACTCACATTTCTCCAGGGATCTTTTAAAAGTAAGCCCGGAATGAAATATGCTACGGTAGATCTCCTTGATCCTGGACCTTTCTCCTGGAGAAAAACCAGCCCTCTTGAGACCGATCCTGTTTATACCATATATCCTTCCAGGGTGACCATCTACAAGAAGGAAGGGTGGTATATCCTTTACTATTTTGGAAAGTCCTCCTATCATGCAGAAACGTCCTATCCTGACGAACTGGTGAACTCCTGATATACCGCCAAGAACTGTGCTGTCACCAACTGAACTGTGTCCGGCCAGACCTGTTTTATTTGCCATTGTGACATTATTGCCTACTTTGACATTATGGGCCAGATGAACGCCTTCCATAATGAAACAATCATCTCCAACATCAGTAGAAGTCCCCTCACCCGAAGAGCGGTTTATAGTCACGTTCTCCCTGATGATATTTCTATCCCCTATTGTCACCCATGTTTCCTCTCCCTTGAAATCATGGTCCTGGGGTTGTCCTCCAATGACTGAATTTTCGTGAAAGGTACACTCACTGCCTATCTCTACATAGTCAAGAATATTTACAAAGGCTTTAAGAACTGTACCCTTACCGATCCTGACTTTGCCAGAGACAATGCAATAAGGGCCAATTGTCACATCATTTGCGATCTCGGCACCTGGAGCTATGATCGCCGTGGGATGAATATTGGGCGTCAATTCTCTTCCTCCTCATGAAGGCTTCTGGCAAGGAGAAAACTGTAATCAGCTTCTGCTGCGATCTCCCCGTTCACTGTTGAAGTAGCATGTACCTTGCCAACTCTGCTTCGGATCCTTGTCATTTCCGCTGTTGTAATAAGCTGATCTCCAGGTTTTACTGGACGGCGGAACTTGGCATTGTTAACACCCGTAAGATATGTGATCATACCTTTCATTTCCGGTCTCATAACTATCATCATAGCAGCGACCTGCCCCATGGCCTCAAGGACAAGTACACCCGGCATAACCGGTTCTGCCGGAAAATGTCCCTGGAAAAATGGCTCATTGATAGTTACATTCTTGAGACCTTTAGCTTTTCCTTCTTCAACCTCAATTATCCTGTCTACAAGAAGAAATGGATATCTGTGGGGCAGATTTTCCAGTATCTTGTGAATATCATACATTTACCATTCATCCTCTCTGTCTGCTAAAAATTCTTTTCAATCTCTCTGTAAATTGAAGATTCAGCTCATGGCCGCTCTTGAAAGCATAGATATTTGCCTGGAGGGGAACTCCCAGAAGTGAAAGATCACCTATCAGATCAAGAAGTTTGTGCCTGACAAATTCATCAGGGAAATGGAGCCCTCCCTCTGCCTTGATAGATTTTTCTCCAACTATAACTGCATTTTCGGGTGTCCCGCCCTTTACAAGCCCCCTGCGTTTAAGTTCTTCTATCTCATTTTCAAATCCAAAAGTCCTTGCTGGCGCGATCTCCAGGCTGAAATCCATTTCAGAGGGTATAAATGTAAAAACCTGCCTGCCCACAAGCGGATTTTCAAAGTCTATGATAAAAGTATAACTTGTACGCGTTGAGGGGAAAGCCCATATACATTTATCTCCCTTATCTGTATCAACGCCAAATGGAAGAGAAAGTATCGCGGGTTCAATTACTGAACTTTTGGCAACAATACCAGCACTTTTGAGTGATTCAGTGATATCCCGTGCACTGCCATCCAGAACCGGGATCTCACTGTTTTCTTCCATTTCTATCTCAATATCGGTTATACCTGTCCCAGCAAGGGATGCAAGCAGATGTTCAACAGTGTATATCACAGAACCGTCGGGGAAAAAAAGAGTTGTACCTCTTCCTGTCCCCTCTGCCGAAACTTCTTTTATATTGTATTTTTTACCTTTAATGACAAAATAGATCCCTTCGTCTTCACAGGGCCTTATCATAACTGAGGATTCCTGCCCTTTATGAAGACCTTTACCTGATATCAGGATCTCTTCTGCAATGGTTTTCCTATTTATCATTATCGTTTTCCCGAATAGCTACATATTCTTTTTCGAGTTTTTTGACCCTGTCGAAAAGTGAGGGCAATTTCTGGAGAAGAGCTGCTATTTTAAAATTTTTCCGGTGATCCCTGGCAGGAAAACCCGACACAACAGAACCTGGAGAGATGTCCTTGATAACTCCGCCAAGGGCTGCGACTGTAGATCCTTTTCCTACCCTGACATGATCACTGGTCCCGCTCTTGGCAGCCATAATTACGTTATCCTCCAGTATGGAACTGCCGGCAAGTCCAGTCTGGGCAACTATTATGCAATTGTTACCGACTTTAACATTGTGACCAACCTGTACGTGATTATCAATTTTCACACCATTTCCAATGACTGTATTACCTATGGTACCCCTGTCTATGGTAGTGCAGGCACCTATCTCAACTTTGTTCCCGATACGTACCCCTCCGATCTGGGGGATCTTGCGGGGTTCTCCCTCTCCATCAGGGATAAATCCAAAACCTTCAGCGCCTATGACAGATCCACTGTGAAGGACACATTCATCCCCTATTGAACAATCATTGTAGATCACTACACCAGGTTCAATTCTTGATCCCTTCCCCACAGAGGAACCATTTCCAACATAGACATTAGCCCTCAGGACTGCCCCTGCTTTGATCTCGGTGTTTTTACATATAACACAGTGTGGACCAACATAAGATTCTTCTGAAACGGTCGCACCGGGCTCGATAAAGGCAGAACTGTCGATCCCCGGCTCTAAATGAGCCCCGGGCCTGAAATACTCAAGAACGTTTATCATGGCATTTCGAGGATCATCTACAGCAATCCCAGCATACCCTTCAGGGAAATTACTCGGTGCAGTTACAATAAAAATATCTTTAGATATCCTGGAAAGTTCCTTCTTTTCCCAGATGAAACAGATCGAACCTGTTTCAGCTTCATCCGGGGATGCAATAGAAATGACCCTGTTTTCAGCTCCTCCATGGATCTGACCTCCGGTGTGGAGGACTATAGTGGAAAGCTCTACAGGATAAGATAATTTGAAAATTTTTTACCACTCCCGTCATAGTTCACTGATTATCCTTACATTGAAAGAATCTTCATATCTTTCATCATAGTTAAGCTCTATTGAAAAATACTGGTTAAGAGGCCACCCTGCCCCTATAATACCAAGATCGGTCTCACTGTATCGCAACCAGATGTAAGGAGAGTCCGGTGAAGGAGAATAACGGCACTTCCACCAGAAAGTATCTTCTTGAGAAGAATATTCCGCTCCCACCCATAACTGTTTCCATGGCTTCCATCCTGCACCCCATCTTGTCTCGATATCAAGATCATTGGCCCCTGTAATGAACTCTGCATATATTTCAAGATCCCAGAAAGGAGCTGGCTGAACTATCCTTCCGAGATGAAGATGCAGTTCTGGATATCTCTCCTCCGCTCCAACCGGCACAACAAGTCTGGCTGATGCGGAATACTTTTGACTTTCCACTTCTGCCGTGACTGATGCTATTTGTGCCGGTTCAAACTTTACGGAAACTTGAGCCCTGGAATTTTCTACTGTATTTCTTTCAAGAAGTTTCTGCCGGGTAAAGCGCTGGAGGTCGACTTTGTGTCTCTCAAGCCATACGACTGGCAATCCGTTGAAGACGTATAGATCTTTCAGCATGGTCTCTCTTAGATCCGAGCGGAATATAACAGGAATCGAAGAAGATTCTATCTCGGGTTTAAATGCAAGGACAAGGGGCTGTACTCCTGAGAACCGGACCTGCAGTTCATTTTCACGGTCTGAAAGATTAACAAGGATCGAAGGATCCCATCCCAGAACATATTCAGCGGAGATATCATTAATTTTCCTTCTCAACGCAACATCAGCCCACGAAAGAGAATCTACAGGAACATCTCTAACTATCTCAATTAATCGACCTTTCATTCCCTGGATATCATCCCTGAACCAGGAATCAGCTGGAGACCTCAGGGATGGTGCAATGATCTGGACCTTCCATTTCGTCACTCTATCCGGAACAAGATACATTATTAAACAGGACTCTTCAATTTCAATATCTACTACTTTATAACCGTCGAAAAGTCTCGATGCTACTATCTCCATCATTTCAAGCCTCGATGAAAGGCTCCTCTGCGGATCCATGCTGGACCACACCTCGCTCAAGCTCCTCTGGGCAACAGGTGCAAGCCATTGTGGAAGTCCAGCAGTCCGTATATTATCCACTGCCTGGACAGGGTAAGGGACAGAAACAAGGGCTGCGGCGATAATAACAGCCACAGCCCTTGTTAAAAGGCTTTTCATATTACTTAAAGATCTCTTAGAACATTTCTCCAAATCCGAAGTGTGTCTTGGATTCATCTTCTCCCTCGCCATAATCGACCCTCAGGTTACCAAGGGGAGTCTTAACCCTTATACCGAAACCGTAGGAGTCATAAAGATCAGAAAAGCTGAAATCTTCTCCATCATTGCTGTTCCATGCATTACCTGTATCATAAAAGACCACTGCTTTAAAATTATCGTCTATAGGAACCCTTATCTCAAAGTTACCCAATATCATTTCATCACCTTTACGGTAATCATCTTCATATCCTCTGAGAGTTTTAGATCCGCCAACTTCATAAAGCTCGACAAAAGGAATAGTACCAGATGAGAAACCTGCCCTTATTCTCGATGCAAAAATGGTCGGGTTATCTTCTGTCCCCAGAGAAAGATCAAAGATATCTCCGATGCCTGTAACAGGAACATAGTATTTTACGGTAGCCCAGTATTTTGTAAAGTCATATTCCCCGCCAAGGACTTCCCAGGCTTTCTCAATGTTCAGTTCCTCAACATCCCCGTCTGGATAGCTGAGATATGGATCCAGGTTGTTATGCGTAAAAGTTACTGGAGTTGAGAATATCGTTCCATCTATGAAATTCTCTTCTAAATAGTCTTCCTTTTCCTCTTCCGTTGCATTGACAAGGATCACATTGGATATCTCGGTATCTCTCCAGTCAAGGTTCAAGTACCAGCTCAGCTTCTCATCGTTGGGGAATTTCTTACCGAATCCGATATATCCACCTGTCCTGTCCTCATCGAACTGGAACTGTTCCTGGTTTTCATCCCAGAACTCTCTCTCATCAAAAAACTTGTTATAGGCACCGATCCTCCAGGCAAAGTGATCACTGTCCATGTAAGGTTCCTGGTAATACACCCAGTACTGCTCAGTATCTCCAAGCTCAAAACCGATTTCGGCCTTGTGTCCCTTACCAGCCCAGTTAGTATCACCGTAACTGATACCCCCACTCCACCCGCTGCTGCTTCCATGGCCTATTGTCAGACCAATATTTCCTGTTTTGGTTTCCTGAACTGTAATAATAATATTTGTATATTCGGAACTTTCCTCTGAGGGCTCAAATCCTACGCTTACATCCTCAAAATATCCGAGTGAATTTATCTTATTGATCGAATGTCTCAATATGGTAGCGTTGAAAAGATCACCTTTTTCAAACTTTATCTGCCTTTCTATAACGAATGTCTTTGTCTTTGTATTTCCCTGGATAATGACATCTCCGATCTTCGGTTCAAGGATTGAAACATTGATATTTCCCTGTTCTATCTGAACATCAGCGATTTTCATCATCACATAGCCGTCATCGTCATACTTTTCCTTTACCCTGCGGAGGTCATGTCGAAAAAATACCCTGTTGAAAACTGTCCCTGGAGCTGTAAAAACAAGCTCTTTTAATTGTTCATCGGAATATACTGAATTTCCCTCAAAATTTACTGACTCGACAATGGGGTTTTCCCTGACAACAAAAGTAACTGCAACACCTCCGGAACTGGGGTTAAAGCGGGCATCCACGAAAGAGAAAAAACCCAGATCATAAATAGCTTCAACATCTTCTTTGACCTGTTCCTGGTCCAGAGTATCTCCAACTTTCGTTCTCACTGCACCCAATATATGCTTGGTTACAACCTCCTGGTTACCTTCAACATTAACTTCTGAAACAAGGGCAGCAGAAGCAACCCCTGCACCAGCCCATATGAACATTATCATTACGCAGCACAGAATCAGGAACTTCGGTCTCAAGTACAACCCTCTCCTTCCGGGGATATTGTAAAATTATTTTTTGATCTCGATTGCAGACCCCGGGTCCCTCAGTGATCTCTCTCCTATCTGGATCAGCGCTATCACTTCTTCTACGGGTAATTCCGGTTTCTGTTTTTGAACATTTTCTTTTACCTGTAACCTTTTCTGTTCGTCAGTTGAAGAAATTTTACCGGCTGCAGATCCTGTAACGCTGACTTCTGGTTCTATCTTTCCAGACTTCTCAGCAGGACCCTGATCCGTATAAAGGGTCTGCCTGAAACTGTTTTCGCTCAGACTTTCTCTCAGGGCCATTAGAAGCTTGTGCTCGTCGCTCTTAACCCATTCCAGAACAAGCTTCTCCTCGTTGCCAGCTACATCACGGCGAAGTTGGGCATTATTCACAGAAAGCGGAACAGCGCTGGTTATTAAAATAACAGCGACAAGTACACCTGTCCTTAAGGCCGGCATAGATCTGCTTAAAAATCCCGGTTTTTCAACTGCCTGGTTTGCTATTTCTTCCCAGAGCTTTTCTCTTGCATTCCTCAGCTCTGCATTTGCACATTCCATGTCAGCAAGTGCATTGTCCCAGGATTTCGCCCGGCATGCTTCGAGACACCGATCAAGCCATTTCTGGATCTTGCTTATGCGTTTTTCCAAAATACCACTCCCGGAGAAAAGGGTTATTTATAACTATTTATCCCTTTTCAGACCTTTTTTGTGGCATTTGTGTAGCCCATCCATTCTCTTAATGTGGCTACTGCCTTTCTCTTAAGACGATAAATATGACTTATATCCATACCACTGGCCCTTGCGACATCCTTGACTTTCTGCCCCTTTAATACAACTTCGGAAATGATCTCGGCCTCTTTTTCGGGAAGGTTATTTATACCCTCCCCAAGGGTAATTATCGAATCCAGAAGATCAGGACCCATTGGATCAGATATCAGCTGTTCATTGATCTCCACAGGAATGGGTGATCTTGCTTCTTTCCTCTGGATATAGTTGACCATGTGTCCCTTTATACGGTAAAAAGCGTAGGTTGAAAACTTGATCCCCCTGTCAGGGTCGAATTTATCAACTGCCTTGAGGAGAGCAAGCATTCCTTCCTGCACAATGTCCGGATAGACATGGTGCTGAACGTTGAATTTACGGGCTATCCAGAATACCAGGGGCCTGTGAAAGACAATTATCTGTTCCCTTGCTTCATCATCACCATCTGCAATTCGCTTCCATAGTACTGATTCCTCATGAGCAGAGAGCTGATGGTCTCTGTAGGGTGTCTGGATCATAGGTACCTCCCAGCTGTAACGACAGGATATAAAGCCAAGGTCATTTTACCAGTTTGAAGGCATTGTGTCTAAACAGGAAGGGGAATACTGGCAACCAGGGAAGGCGGGATCTCATTATGAATATGATCATTCCATGTAACAAGAGTCGAAGTATCATTCCAGATATCAAAAATTGATATGGAGCAGTTGTCAAGCCTGAGTTTCCATATTAATGAAGGGTCAATACCGAGAAGGATCTTTGCTGCAACACGGATAATACCTCCATGACTGACAACAAGGATCCTGGTCTTTTTTGATGCCAGGATATGGGAAAGTGAACGAGAAACACGACTGCTGATATTTTCAAAGGATTCTCCGCCTGGAGGAACTACACCTAAGGGATCCTTCCTCCATCTTGAATATCGGTCATTATCATTTTCTTTCAATTCATGGAGTGTTTTACCTTCCCAGTCCCCAAAATCTATCTCGGAAAGATCGTCCAGTTTTTCTATAGATAACAGTCTTTCGTTATGACCGTTAATTATCTGGGCAGTAACTAATGCCCTTTTCATAGGACTTGAAAAGATTATATCGGGACTGAAAGAAGAAGAAAGGCGGTAAGCTGTATTTCTGGCCTGGTCAAGACCCTTTTGATTCAGGGGGACATTGCTTTTGCCCTGATATTTCATTAGGTCATTCCATTCTGTTCTGCCGTGTCTGATAAAAACGATCCTCTGTACCGATAGATCTATTTTAACCTACCCCCCTGAAACACAAAAAACCACCCTCTGGAGTGGTTTGATCAACTGCTGGAGCCGGCGGGCGGACTCGAACCGCCGACCTGCGCATTACGAGTGCGCTGCTCTACCGACTGAGCTACACCGGCAAAAAACAAAAAAATGGCGGTCCCAACGGGATTCGAACCCGTGTCGCAGCCTTGAAAGGGCTGTGTCCTGGGCCACTGGACGATGGGACCGCGTAGTGGTGAGCCGTGTGGGATTCGAACCCACGACACCCGGATTAAAAGTCCGGTGCTCTGCCAGCTGAGCTAACGGCTCATAACGAGCCTAAGAAGTATAAACATGGTTGGCCTGTTGTGTCAAGTAGATTTCAAAGTTTGTTCATTATTCTCAACCCCGCGACAGGAACAGGAGATATTTTCCTTGTTCCTGCAGGCATTGTCAAGACCTTTTTTTAGAAAAACCAGATTTTTTAAGGACATAAACAAAATCTAACCTGTTTTTGATCCATAGCTTTCAGGAATAAAAACAGATAGAAAATTGAAATAAATATTTTGACAAAAACTATTCTGGATCCTGGTATATTTTTTAGCCTGCGGATCTTCCCAGAAATTCCCTTTAAAAATATTTGAACACTTCGAATGTCAACTGTATTTCAAAATATCTTCAGTTATTGAATGTTATCCTGGAGATGTTGATCCCTTTTCGCCTCAGGGAAAGTGCAAGCAATCCCCACATGATACCGCATTCACTGTGGAGATATTCCTCAGCCCCGGCTATTTCCATAACTGCTTTTATAACAGTCATACCTGCCAGAATAATATCCGCTCTTGCAGGTTCGAGGCCTGTAATTCTACTTTTATCCTTACCAGATAGCTTTACCCTGCTGATCAGTTCTTCAAGCTCTGCAGTTTTAACCCGTCTTCCGTTGACCTTGAGGGGATGATATTCATCTACAGGAATATGGTCCCGCATCATGATAATGGAAGAAGAGGTACCTCCGATCCCTGCCAATAACCCTTTCGGGAAATTGATCCCGGAAAGTCTCTCCCTGACCGCATCACTTACAGCCTCAAAATCTTCTCCAAAAGCATTTGTAAGCCTTACCGCACCAAGTGGGAATGAAAACGACCCCGTCTCTCCCGATATCTCAAGGCTGCCTCCTCCCAGATCAAAAAGAAGACCAATATCAGGAAAAGCTGATCGGGCCCCGAAGAAACCTGCACGTGCCTCTTCTTCTCCACTGAGTATCTTTAATGACTGTCCAAAGTCCCTTTCTATGGCTTTGATAACATCATGGGAATTGGTGGCCTGTCTGAGAGACTCCGTCGCGAAGATCACCCTGTTCTCAACTTTGATGTCAAATCCATCCAGACGTTTTTTCAGATCTTTAATTACAGCAAGAGATCTAGCTATCCCCCTCTTCCCAAGCTCTGAATCGCCAAGGCCCATTCCTTCAGTTATCCTTGTGATATTTGAACTGGACTCTACATATCCGAGCACTCCATCATTAATATCAACTACAATGTGCCTTATTGAATTTGATCCAATATCAACAGCTGCATAAAGCATTTAGATCACATCCATTATCAATTATGATCCTGGCATCCACATATTTGACTACAGGCTGATCCACAATCAGTAGATGGGAATCTTGACCTCAGCCAGTCATTACCAGGATGTCCCTTCAGGGATAGCCACGCAGCGACCTGAAGATGCAGACATTTCATTGTCGGTATTTCCTGAGAGGATATCCCACCTATCATTGTCCGCTGTATTACCTTAAAGATAGCCGGATAATAACAGCGCAGGAATTTCCTTTGATCAGGCGACAGGAGCTGCAGTCTTATTATGGAAGCCCTTATATTGAATTTTTTCCATTCATTAGAACTGGACTCCATAAATTCCTCCAGAAGAGGAATACCTCCAGATGACTCCTCTATCGCACATTTCTTTACAAGGTAGGGACAGCTTAACCAGAAAACAGTGGGGAAAGGCTTAAGATCCTTGAGAGGACTGCACACAAAAACCTGTGGATATCCCCATATGCATCTTCTGGAAATACCTCTTATTATGGATCTGTCAAACTTTCTCCCCCTCATCTGGGAAACAATGGTATAGATATCCGGGGGAAGTGCCTTCTCAAAAAGAGAAAGGGGGGCAAAAGCCCCCCTGATCGTTCTGTCCGGGTTCCTCACTGGGGCTTTTTACTCTTCTTCCGCCCGGAATGGGCAGCATTAGCCCTGTTATTCAGATCCGTTATCTTGGTCTCACTCTGCTTAAGAAAATCTGAAAGCTTTTTCTCGAAATTCTCTTCCTTGTTGACACCCTGACCACCCCTGTCCCGGGATGGTTTTTTCTGTAACTGCTTAAGAGAAAGATCGATCCTTCCTTTTTCATCTATCTTTATGACTTTAGCTTTTATCTCCTGATCCACCTGTAATACATCGGTTACCTGCTTTACGAACTTGTGGGAAAGTTCAGATATATGGATCATTCCCCTTTTACCATTAGCTAACCTTACAAAAGCTCCATAAGGCATAACCTGCTCTACCTTGCAATCAACTGTCTCGCCAATTACGGGAGTAGAGTTATCCTTAACACTTTCTTCAACCATACTTAGTCTGGCCCTCCAATAATAATTAAAATATAGTCTTTTCAGAAAAAAAGGAACAGGATTTTACAGGTTATACCACCTCCGCAGGCAATTAACGGAAGATATCCGCTTACGCCATGCAGACCCGCGGCTAAGCAGGCCTTTTACCAGATTATAACAGAAGTCAGGAACCGTATACCCCAGAACTCTGGGAAATAACAGCACATTACTTCTATTATTTCTTACTCGTATATTATACCAAGTTCTTCAACAAAAAGTGAACTGAGAACTTTTATATAAGTTCCCTTCATGCCAAGGCTTCGACTCTCTATTATTCCTGCGCTTTCAAGTTTCCTGAGAGCATTAACAATGACACTTCTGGTTACGCCTACCCTGTCAGCCACTTTGCTTGCAATTACAACGCCTTCAGGTCCGCCAAGTTCTTTCATAATGTGCTTCACGGATTCAACCTCGGAATAAGACAGAGCTCTCATGGCCATCTGTACAACAAGCCTCTCTCTTGATCTGTCCTCAATGTCCCTTGTCCTGTCATGAAGAATTTCTATGCCGACAAGAGTTGCAAGGTATTCAGCAAGGATAAGATCCTTGACTGCAAAATGCTCAAAAAACCTTACCAGAAGCATCGTCCCAAGTCTTTCAGCTGATCCATATATAGGAACATACAAGGTATGTTTCTCCGGGGACTGATCTGAATCCACATCATCAAAGAGATAACCGTCAGTCTCGCTAATAAAAGCCTCTCTGTGCTGATTCATCTTTTCAACGAAACTTTCAGGCATATAACCACTTTCAAGAAATTTGTGCACAGTAGCGGATTTGTACTCGCTTACCCAGGAATAACCAAGAATATTTCCTTCCCTGTTAATAATATAGATGTTTGCTGTCATAAATTCGCAAAGCAGTTTTGAAAGTTTTGTATAATCGGGTTTTAATCCTTCTCGCCTGCTCTGAAGCGCACGGCTTACAAGTCTTGTCTTCTCAAGAAGGTCTCTCATTTCTTTTCCCTCACCAACAAACTTGTTTTCTTCCAGAATATTTTTCTCGTCATAAGTCATAATTTATCCTCCTCGAAAACTGTAATTTTCTGAACAAAAGATCAGAGTAGATAACGTCTCATATCCGAATCTTTTACAAGAGAAACGAGTCTCTCTCTCACAAACTCAGCATCAATAATGAAACTTTCACCGCTCTTTTCAGGCGCAGAAAAACTGATATCTTCGAGCAATTGCTCCATCATGGTATGGAGCCTTCTTGCTCCGATATTTTCCATCTCGCGATTCATTTTCTCTGCCATTTCCGCTATAGCCTCTACTGAGTCATCAGTAAACTCAAGAAAGACTTCCTCTGTCTGAAGAAGTGCCTTGTATTGCTTTAAGAGGCTATTCTCAGGTTCCACCAGTATCCTCGAAAGATCAGCACTGCTGAGAGCCTGAAGTTCGACTCTGATGGGGAAACGCCCCTGAAGTTCGGGGACAAGGTCTGAAGGTTTTACTTTCTGAAAAGCACCTGCACTGATAAAAAGTATATGGTCCGTATTAACTGAACCATGCTTCGTCTGT
>Ga0209947_1000482_pt1 | contig 25023 bp, 21 predicted proteins | sample SalPonR2_B_D2_MG_FD_185706 | JGI IMG/M metagenome (GOLD analysis project Ga0209947, IMG submission 185706) | Salt pond soil microbial communities from South San Francisco under conditions of wetland restoration - Salt Pond MetaG R2_B_D2_MG... ...
ATAATAATGGCGGAGAGACGGGGACTCGAACCCCGACACCTTTCGGCTTCACCGGATTTCAAGTCCGGCTCCTTAGCCAATTCGGACATCTCTCCATTTTTGGCACATCTTAAATTTTACTATAATATACCCTACTTGTCAAGATATATAGGGAATTCATTTATATTTTTTTACTTTATAACATCCATTCCCATATATGGCCTTAAAACTTCAGGTACAGTAACAGTACCATCTTCATTTTGATAGTTCTCTAAAATAGCTGCTACAGTTCTTCCAATTGCCAAACCAGAACCATTTAAAGTATGGACATACTTTGTACTTGCATCTGGTTCAGGTCTATATCTAATACCGGCTCTTCTAGCCTGAAAGTCTAAAAAGTTACTACAGCTAGATATTTCACGATAAGTATCATAAGCTGGCATCCAGACTTCTAAATCATAAGTTTTAGCAGCAGAGAAACCGAGATCACCACTACAAAGAGTTACTATTCTGTATGGTAGTTCAAGCATTTGCAATACATCTTCCGCATCTTGTGTTATCTTTTCTAATTCATCGTAGGATGTTTCAGGTTCAACAAATTTAACCATCTCGACCTTATTAAATTGATGCTGTCTAATTATACCTCTAGTATCTCTACCATGTGCTCCAGCTTCAGCTCTAAAACAAGCACTGTAAGCTGTATGGTAAATTGGTAGCTCCTCTTTATCTAAGATCTCTTCTCTATACATATTAGTTACCGGTACTTCAGCAGTAGGAATTAAATAATAAGGTAATCCTTTTAATTTAAACATATCCTTTTCAAACTTAGGTAGCTGGCCAGTACCTGTCATACTTTCTTGATTAGCTATAAAGGGTGGAAACACTTCTTTATAATCATGGTCTCTAGTATGAACATCAATAAAGAAGTTAATTAGACTCCTTTCCAATCTTGCCCCCGCATTTTTTAAAAATGTAAAGCGAGCTCCTGTTACTTTACCACCTCTTTCAAAATCAAGTATATCTAAATCTTCCCCAATATCCCAGTGTGCTTTGTGATCAAAATCAAATTCGCGAGGTTCTCCCCACTTCTTAATTTCACGATTATCTTCCTCATCAGTACCTACTGGTACAGATTCATGAGGAATATTTGGTATTCTAAGTAAGATACTATCTAACTCATCTTCAATTTCAGCTAGCTTTTCATCATATTCTTTAATCTTATCGGACACTTCTTTCATTTCATTAATTATATGGCTAGCATCTTTACCTTCTCGTTTTAATTTCCCAATCTTATCAGAGTTAACATTCCTTTTGTGTCTTAATTGTTCATTTTCATATAATAAATCTCTGCGCTCTTCTTCTAATTCTTGAAACCTATCTAAAGGACTTTCCACACCTCTGTCTTTTAAAGCCTTTTCAACCTTATCAATATTTTCTCTAATAAATTTTCGATCTAACATGATAATTCCTCCCTACTTATTTTTTGAATTAAAAGTTTATATAAAAATAAAAAAACCCTCATTCCCTATACTAGGGACGAGAGCATAATACCCGTGGTGCCACCCTTATTAACCATTAATTTATGGTCCACTTACAAGAATAACGGTCTGCGCCGGGCAGAGTTACTATTAGTTCCCCCTGCCTATCATGGGTGGATTCAATTATACTTCCTGTTAATTTCCAGCAACCATTAACTTTCTAAAAAAGAAATATAATTTACTATTCCCAATCAGCTATTTTACAAGATTTTATTTTTACTTATTATAATATATATTTAATATAAATGCAATATATTATGAGAATTAATTACCTTTATCAGCAAAATATTCATCTTCTAATATTGACATAACAACCATAGTTATATACTCATCATCATAGTAATACTTATCTCTAAGTACTCCTTCTCTTTTAAAATCATGCCTTTTATATAAAGATTCTACCCTGGTATTTGTATCAAAAAAGTCTAACCATATTTTATGAAACCTTAGATCTTCAAAAGTATATTCTTTCATCAAATTTAAAAATTCAGTACCATAACCCTTGTTTTTCTTATCTATAACAACTCTTCTTAGTTCAATACTTTTATTATTACTTTTAAGTCCAGCAATTATTGCATATCCAACCTCTTTACCTGACTTATTTTCAATAATCATATGAAAAGTATCATTACCTTCAATAATTTCAATATGCTTCCTTTTTGACCACTGAAAAACATTTACACTATTTTCAGGAGCACTTTCTATTCTTTTTACAAAATCAATATCAGCTGCTTCTGTCTCTCTAATCTGTATTTTATTGGACCTTTTAATATATTTCCCCATAAAAACACCTCTATAATCATAAAAATTGTTAAATACTTACTATTTTACTCGGGTATATTCCGTTAAAATTATAAGTGTAAAATCAAATAAGTAAAAACCGATTCTGGTTAAGGAGTGATATGATGTCCAATCGAAAAAACAATATTTTTAATGACTTATATGATCAAAAAAACAATGAAGATGAATATTATAAAAATTATAATAGTTATTTTAGCATATTTAGAGCTAATTTCTTTAGTAATTTATATTAATATAAAAAACAACCTGTATATTAAATATAAAAAAAGGAGTGATATTAATGTTTGATCATGGTAGTAGAGATTTTAGAGATTTCTTCAATAAATCTAAAAAAGATGTAAAAGGTAATAGAGACTTTAGGGACTTTTTTGAAACTAAGAAAAAGAAATAGATGATATATTAAAAAGGAGGTGGATTACCACCTCCTTTTTTATTTGTATTTACTTATATATTCTGGGAACTCTTTTAGTTATATCACAGGTAATTTCATAATTTATTGTTCCGATTAAATCAGCCATTTCTGTAGCAGAAAACTCTGCATCTCCTTGCTTACCGATTAAAACAACTTCATCTCCTATTTTAACATCATCAATATGGGTTACATCTACCATGAATTGATCCATACAAACTCTACCCCGAATAGGAGCACGTTGACCATTAATTAAAACTTCCCCTTTATTAGAAAGAAGCCTTGCATAACCATCTGCATAACCCATAGGAATTGTCGCTATCTTTGCTTTCTTTTTTGTTATATAGGTTGCTCCATAACTTATGCCAGTTCCGGGTGGAACTTCTTTTAGATATACTATTTGCGCTTTCCAGCTTAAAGCTGGTTTTAACTTAAAGTCTTGATCTACCTCATGCGATGGGCGTAAACCATACATCATAATACCAGGTCGTACCATGTTTAGAGCCATGTGAGGTAGATCAATGATTGTTGCACTATTAGCCGCCTGTTTAATTGGTATATCAATATTTTCTTCTTCAAGACGATCTATAACCATTTGGAATTGATCCCACTGATTATAGGTGTAATCTTTATCTTCTTCATCTGCTTTTGCAAAGTGAGTCATGAGCCCTTCAACTTTAATATTTTCAAAGCTCATTACCTCTTTTATGAAATCTAGAGCATTATCTGGAAATACTCCAATCCTACCCATGCCTGTATCTACTTTTACATGTACTTTTTTGGTAATCCCTTTTTTATTTGCAAGTTCATCTAATTGTTCGACTGTCTCAAGTTTTGAAATAGTAGGAATTAAGTCATTTTCCACTAATATTGAAACTTGTTTAGGTAATACTTCGCCTAAAATTTGAATAGGCAATTCAAAATCAGCTTCTCTAAGTTTTCGACCTTCTTCCGGCAGGGCAACTGCTAACCGGTCTGCACCTGCCTCAACAGCAGCATGGGCTACTGGAAGTACTCCATGCCCATAGGCATCAGCCTTTACTACTGCCATTACCATTGTTTCTTCCGGTACATTTTTTATAACCTGATTAAGATTAAACTTGATATGATCTAAGTTTACTTCTGCCCAGACGGGTCTAGTAAGTTTACTCTTTTTCATCATAGTCTCCTCTTAATGTTTTCACTAAGAATGTAGCAACATCATCACCGTGAGTACCGCGGCCGTAACCAGCATCTAAACCTGCCTTAACAGCCATATCATTATTAACCTGAGTACCACCGGCTACTAATATTACATTATCTCTAATACCTTTCTCTACACAAAGGTCATTAAGTTTCTTCATATTAGTTCTGTGTACTTCATTGTGACTAATAATAGTACTTATTAAAATTGCATCAGCATTAGTTTCAATTGCTGCATCTACAACTTTTGAAATTGGTACTGAAGTTCCTAAATAAGTAACATCTATACCATACTTTTCAATTCCACCATGTTTGATATCAATGATCTCTCTCATACCAACTGAGTGTTCATCTTTACCAACAGTAGCAGCTACTACACTAATTGGGTTCTCATCAACAAAACCTCTGATTTCATCATATGGTAAGGATTCTTCTTTTTCTGGAATTTCTAAATCGTTTTTATCTATTGAGAAGTCTACTTGGCCCTTAACTTCACAGAGTGTACCTTCTGCAGGCTGCATAACCTCTTTATGAATAACTTCCGGTTTATTTAAGTTCATATTCTTGGCTATTTCTAAGGCTGCATATTCAGCAATAGCTTCTTCTTCTGGAATAAACATTGTTACATTTACCCAGCCGTCTCCTAGCCATTGAACTTCTGGTCTTATCTTATCATTTTCTCTGAAGTCTTTGGTGTTTTCTAACCTTTTTTCTACATTATCTTCCGGATCTAATTCATCAATAAAGTCTATTTTATCTGGATTGTGTAATGTACAACCACCGATTAAATCACATGGTTTATCTATATCTTCAGGTAAATTATTATATCCAAAGTGGTCACAGACAGGTGCCATGTAGTCATCATCTCTTGGCACTATGGAATTAGCAGCAACTCCGCCGTCTAACTGTCTTACAATACCATCACTATTTCTTTCGGGATACTTACCGGAGTCAACAAAGAAACCTTCTGAAACAGCTTTAAAGTAGCCGCCGACATCCAGGATTTCTTCCATAAATAATACAGATCTTTCTTTAAGTTCTCTGGACTGCTCTTTTAGATAACCTTCCTCGGTTTTTAGTTCTACAAGCTCTTTAAGTCCATCCATTCCTGCAAAAGCCTGTTTAGCTGTATCTACTGCTTGAACATTAAAGTAATGCCATGGTACATTTCTACCTTCATCAGGTGTAATTGTACTTTGCAAGTCAGCTGATGTAAGTTCTGATAAGAGTAAGTTTAAGGTATGAGTCACAGTTGCTTCTCTAATTGATGATTCCATATATTTAGTATTTTGCTGTGCCCTAAACTTATATTCATCAAATAACTCTCTTAAGGCAATTGCATATGGTAAATTTAACCTTAAATCGGGAGCAGGTGAAGCAACTGGTGGTACTGTAGATAAGGAAATCTTATCTTTTGGCATTCCTGCCTTAACAGAAAACATTGAGTTAATTGCATGCTGTACAAAAAGTTCAGGCATAACTTTCCAGGCCTGACGAGCGGTTGCATTTGCATTATGAGCTCCATCGATTTGCAACATACCAGTTGAAGACATTATCTTTTTAGCAACGGCTGCATCAACAAAGGATCTATACATATTTACATCTCTATATAGTACATTATACTGTGGATCCTGGTGAGCCCCATTTACGCCTTCTTCAGCAAATAATACAGCAATCTCAGAACCGGCTACTCCACTGACATAAGAGTGAAAGTTAATTGGACGGCCAACTTCATCCTCTATATAGTCTAGAGCCTTACGAGTTGCACGTATCTGTTTTCTGGTAATAGGAATTCCGCCCACACCTTCTGGTGTACCTTCAATTAAGCCATCAAAGTGACTTTGACCAGCGGTTCTAATAACCATAATATGGTCGGCACCATGCCAGGCAGCCATTCTCATTCTTCTAATATCATCCTCAAAACGGCCGGAAGCAATTTCAGTTGTAATTACCGGTTCGGGTTGGGGATCAATATTATTAAAACTTCTGGCTGCTGGTAAAGGAACACTATTATCTAATCCCTCAGACATCTCTTTATATTTAAAAGGTCCAATTTCCTGATTTTCAACCTTGTTTCTCCAGGTCCAGCCTTTACGACGGGGACGATAATTTTCTATATCTTTGAGTATCTCCTTTATATTAAGCTTTTCATCTGGTTTTAAATCCATTACTCTGCACCCCCATCAAATAAGACCTGTAATTCTTCTTTTTCGTATTTTTCATCTTTAATATCTAAACCTACTTCTTTCACTGGTCTATCTTCTTTTTGCGCTAATTTATAGACAACGTGACCTGCTCCCTTGCTTAAAAGATCTGCTTTTACTACCTGGTTAACAATTGCTTTCGCATCTACACTGTTAAAACCCATTCTCAGTAGTACTGATCTTTCTATAGAAGCAGAGGTATGTGTTTTTGCTAAATCAATTAAAGGATCTACTATTTTTTCTGATAGTTCCCAAAATCTTTCTTTTAATTCCTCATCCGATAAATCTTTAAGATGACTGCGTCTTTCTTCAAAGTCATCTTCTCTTTTAATCGGCATCAGATCACTTCCTTTCCTCTAAAATTGCTCTAATTTTTAAAATCAAGACTATCTTTCAGTAAAGCTAAAGCTGCTTTCGGATATTTTTTGCTCATCAAGCCCATTGATGCCATTATATAGTCCTGGTCAATCATGGCTTCTGCCGATTTAGGCGGCAGGAGGGCTCTTTTATTAAAATCTTTTAGACTTTCAAGTATATCTTTACTATTTTTCAGTCGTGTTAAAGCACCACCGGTTCCAATAAGCCATTTTACAGCAGTTAGGTCTTTACCTTCTGCCACAGTCGAACGGCCGCTAGGTCCGTATAAATCTCTAAACTTACCGGAATGTCTTTCAATAGCAGTAAGAGCAGCCTGTTTTGCTAGATGGAAAATATATCTTTCTTCTTTTTTATCACGCGGAACTGGTGCTAAATCTTCTCTTTTTTCAAGGTCTATTCTATCATCAAGTAAGTCAAATACATGAGAAGCATTTAAATAAACTCCTAAATCTCCTTCTACAGTTCTTTTTGCCTCTGGTTCTGGACTAATTAAAAGTTCTCTAACATTTAAGGAATCTTCAGTTACAGAATGAACATCTGTGGTAGCTCCCCCTACATCGATAGTTACTAAATTGCCAATCTCACCTTTTAATAATTGGGAAGCTTTCATCACTGCTCCAGGGGTCGGCATCATATCAATGGATAACATCGGTTTAATCTTGGACATGCCAGGAGCCCTTACAATATGTTCAGCAAAAACATCATGTATTATATTTCTGGTTTCTTCAATATTTAAAGTATCAATTTCAGGATAAACATTCTCCGCAATAATAATCTGCTTACCCTTTTTTTCAAACAAATCTCTAATTTCATTTTGTAAAACCATATTCCCCGCATAAATATAGGGTACATCAATATCAAGCGAACTCAACTTTTCGGCATTTTCTAGTATTACTTCTTCTTCACCATAATCTACTCCACCAGCTAATAGTATTATATTCGGTTGAATTTTTCTTAATTCTTCTAATTGTGATTCTCTGAGCCTACCAGCAGTGACCTGCTTTATTACAGCTCCTGCTCCTAAAGCAGCTTCTTCAGCAGCTTTAACGGTCATATCTTTAACAAGACCGTGGACAGTCATCTTGAGTCCACCGGCTGCACTACTTGTAGCCATAAACTCTTCCCATTCTAATTTCGTTATCCCCTTTTTCTTTTCTAAATCTGAAATGGCACCTTTTAATCCTACCGTTACATCTCCCTCTAAAACAGAAGTAGGTGCAAAACCCTGACCGACAAAATCAGGGCTCGCACTATCTATATTATCAAAAGCATTCACTAAGGTAGTTGTACTGCCTATTTCAGCTATTAATAGATCAACTTTCATCTTTTAACCTCCAAGTACGGTCAAATCAAATTCCTTTTCTAATATATCTTTGGTTTCTGCTTTTGACTTATTAATCTCATCAGCTAAAAACTCAAGATCAATTTCTTTAACTTCTTTTACTTTAGTTTCTTCAATTACTTTTCTCAAATAGGATCTTTTAAGTTTTTCTAAATCAACATCTCTGGCTTTAATTTGTGAAGGATGTTCAGGAATAATTACTGACTTACCGGCTTCTTCTTGATCTGGATCTCCATTTCTAACATCAATACCATTTTCTTTTGCAAAGTTTAACTGTGCCATTGGATGTTTACCAGCACCGGTATACTCAGTTTCCTGTACTACAATTATTTGATCTTCATCCATCTTTTGGGCTAAATCAAAGGCAGCTGCCAGTGAGGTATTACCAGCTGGCCCTCTTTCCATACCTTCAATTTGAGCTAGTGCTTCTGTGATATAGAATACTTCGCCCTGTTTAACGGTTACATATTCATCCATATATCTTAAAGCACGGGCTGCATTACGAGGCACGTCTGCCCTATCCGGCCAGGTTGCAAAAGGAACACCAAAACCGGTATGCCCAGTAGTAAATGACTTCCTGTTAAAGTCATGATCACTTGCCATATGCAGACCACTTAAGTCCACACTAGCGGCTACAATTTTGGTATCATCTGCACCTGCTTTGATTAAGCCGCGTGAAGTACCTGTTAAATTACCTCCACCCGCATGGGTAATAATAACTGCATCGGGATTTTTACCTTCTCTTTCCTGTAGTTCCTGCACTATTTCATAACCTAATGGTTCTACACCTGCAATACCAAAAGGGGTATATAAAGAGGCATTAAAATAGCCGGTATCTTCTAGTACTCTTAAAAAAGTATAGAAAAGTTCCGGTCCTACACTTAACTGAAGTACTTCTGAACCGTATGCTTCACATTTTCGACCTTTTTCTAATATTTCCGGTTGACCCACTCCCCGACTGTCAAAAACTTCCTGTACTATTATTGACTCTAGGTTGCGCATCACTGCCTGAGAAGCAACGGCTGCCCCGTAATTACCACTAGTTGCAGCAACCACACCGGGATAACCTTCTTTCTCAGCGTGATAAACGGAAATAGAGGCTCTTCTGGCCTTATAACTACCAGAAGGATTAGCAGCTTCATCTTTTAGAAATATGCGGGCTCCTTTACCAGCAGGAGCTAATTTCCTAGCTAACTTTGTGATGTTTTTTAGTTCAATAAAAGGAGTTTGTCCAACAGCAGTTTCTTTTTGAATCTTAATTATCTCCTCTAATTTATAGCCGACTTCTGACATCATTCTTTCATAGTCAAATCCGACATCCCCAGTTGCAAATCTTTCATAATCAATGCCAACTGCTTTTTTCATAATCTCATTTTTCCTGTCCATTACTGAATTATAGTCATTTGCTGCCAATCTCTACACCTCCTCTTCCCTTAAAATCTCTCTAATTTGAGGCCCAACCTGTAAAAGTTCCGGTATCATCTTGCCAAATTGATGTTCATAGGGTGGGTTTACCTCAATTAGTTCTCCCTTATGGGTCCTACCAATAACTGTTTTGACTTCTACTTCATCACCCAGTTCAGCCTCTTCTTGTAAGAACCCTTTAACCTTTAATTCTAAAGGAACTTTTTTTGTATCTTCAGGTACCTGGGGAGCTCTCTCACCAGCAGGAAGAACGACTTGATAGATTTGTACCCAACTTCCAGCTTTTATTACTTCTCCCATAAAAATACCTCCATAGTTAATATATTTTTATTCCATTAATTTACGCGCATCACCGATCATTGCAGCAGGTACTGGTAAGTCTTTCATTGTAACTAAGCCAGCTTGTGCTTCAACGATAACCGGAATCATATTAATTGCTACTGCCATTGTACCGATTCCACCCGGAATTTCAGGTTGAATTGACATATTAATATCTGGTGTACCTTTGATGTTAATATAATCTCCAGTTTCTGTGCCTTCTTTACCCGGATGAATTTGTTGTGGATGTTCTAATAATATAACTTCTTCACCATCACTGTATCCCCTTGCAACGTGTCTACAACCGGCTACCATGCCAGGCTCAACCTTAACATGTTCGGTTTCTCTATGAGTTTCAGAAACAATAGGTTCTCTAGTTTGCTCTACCTTATCTAAGTCAATCCCTAAACGGTCAGCAATCATATTAATTGATTCTAAGAAACCAATATGGCCAACTATTGAACCATCTTTAACACCTTTTTCAAACTCTTCAACAGTTGTTCCTACACCCTGAGTTCTCATAACTGTAGGACCAAAGGGTGAAAGGTCATTAATTCTGGCTGCTTCAATTTTATCAACTTTAGCACAAGCACCACTTAAAGCAATAATCATTAAGTCTAATACAAAACCAGGGTTAATACCTGTACCTAATACAGAAACACCATATTCCTTAGCTAGTTTATCTATCTTTTCACTTAATTCTTTTTCCTGTACTAAAGGATAAGCCATCTCTTCCGCAATTGAAATAACATTAACTTTCTTTTCAACTATCTTTTCAATCTGTGGATAGACATCTTTAACAAAAGATGAAGTAGCCTGTAGTACTACATCTACATCTTCAGTAATAACGCTCATTGGATCATTAGTTACTTTAACACCATATTCTTTATCTAATCCAAAAAATTCACTTACATCTTTACCGGCTTTTGATTCTCTATGAGCTATTGCACCTACTATTTCGATACCTTTCTTATCAATAAGGTACTTACCCATGCCACTACCCATAGAGCCCATGCCCCATAGGACAACTTTAATATTTTCCATTTTATATCTCCTCCTGGTTAATATATTTTTAGAATTTCTTTATAACATCTTCCAATGGTGTATATTCCATATCAAATGCTTCAGCTACTGCTTTATAGGTGATATCGCCTTCATAAACATTGAGGCCTTTTGCTAGAGCTTCATCCTCTAACATAGCCTGTTTATATCCTTTATTAGCTAACTTTAAACCATAAGGTAATGTACAGTTAGTTAAGCCAAATGTAGAAGTCCTGGCAACTGCACCTGGCATATTTGCAACAGAGTAATGTACTACTCCATGTTTGGTAAAGACAGGGTCAGTATGTGTAGTTGGATAAGTAGTTTCAATACAACCACCCTGATCTATTGCAACATCAACAATAACAGAACCCTCCGGCATCTCTTTGATCATATCTTCAGTTACTAAGTCAGGTGCTTTTGCGCCTGGTATTAAAACAGCTCCAATTACTAAGTCTGCATCCTGAATTGCATATCTAATATTATGTTCATTAGACATTAAAGTTTTCACTCTGCCGTTAAATACATCATCAATATATCTCATTTGAGCAGGATCAATATCTAGAATAGTAACATCTGCCCCTAGACCAACAGCCATTTTAGCTGAGTTCATACCAACAATTCCGCCCCCGATGACAACAACTTTAGCTGGGGTTACACCTGGAATACCACCTAAAAGTACTCCTTTTCCACCTTGTGGTTTTTCTAAGAATCTGGCACCTTCCTGAGTTGCTAAACGACCCGCAACTTCACTCATCGGAGTAAGAAGTGGTAAAGATCCATCTTCTAATTGAATGGTTTCATAAGCAATGGATACAACATTTTTTTCCATTAAAGCTTTAGTCAACTTCTCTTCTGCCGCTAAGTGCAGGTATGTAAAGAGAATTTGCCCTTCTTTAAAGTAATCATATTCTTCTTTTAAAGGTTCTTTAACCTTCATGATCATATCAGCTTTATCAAAGACATCTTTCGGGGTATCTAACATTTCTGCCCCAGCACTAATATACTGTTTGTCACTAATTCCACTGCCTTCTCCAGCATTTTTCTCAATAACTACCTTGTGCCCCTCGTTTGTAAAAGCTTTTACGCCGGCTGCTGTAATAGCAACACGATTTTCATTTGTCTTAATTTCCTTAGGTACACCAATAATCAATTAAATCAACTCCTTTTAATTTTTAAACTTGATATTTTTAACAAAATATTCACATATAAATATATATGCAAAAATTATGCCAGCCATCTTATATTCTACTATATTTTAGCCCCAACTTAAACCCAAAATTCTAGGAATCCATAAAGTTAATTCAGGAATGTATGAGATCAAGAGAAGGGCACCTATCTCAGCAAGTATAAATGGGGCCACTTCTTTTATGGCTTTTTCATAGGGAACCCTCGCAATCTGGGAACCGACCATCAATGTCATCCCCATCGGAGGAGTTGCATTCCCAATATTAACATTAACCATCATAATCATAGCAAAGTGAAGTGGATCAAAACCAAGTTGGACCATAACAGGAGTTACAATAGGAGCTAAAAGTACAACTGCTGGTCCAATATCTAAAAACATTCCTACCATTAAGAATAAGATATTGACCATTAAAAGTTGAATTATATGACTCTGACTAAAATTAATCATTGCAGTTCCTAAAACCTCTGTTAAACCACTATAAGTTACAACCCAACCTAAAATATTTGCAGAACCAATTAGAAAGAAAACCACACCTGAAAGTACAACACTATTTTTTAAGGAATCATAAATTTCTTTCCAGCCTAAGTTCTTATAAATAAATACACCAACTAAAAAGGCATATAAGGCTGCTAGAGCCCCGGCCTCTGTAATAGTTGTTACTCCAGTCAAGATGGCTCCCAGGATAATAATAGGTGTTAAAAGAGCCCAAATTGCCTGTTTAGTAGCCTCCCATCTTTCTTTCCAGGTATAATGTTTCTCTTTAGGATAGTTTCTTCGCATCGAAGTAACAGTACTAATAATTAAAAGTGCTAGACCAATAATAATACCAGGTATAATTCCAGCTGCAAACATAGAAATTACTGATACTTCTTCAAACATACTGGCATAAACGATCATAATTAAACTAGGTGGAATAATCGGTCCAATAACAGATGATGAAGCTGTTACGGCTGCACTATAAGCTGCTCCATAGCCTCTTTTTTTCATGGCCGGGATTAATATATTACCAATCGCGGCAGTATCCGTTACGGCAGTACCAGTCAAACCGGCAAATAAAATGCTGGCACCAATATTAACATGAGAGAGTCCACCTCTAAATCTTCCCATAAAACTAAGTGCAAAATTTACAATTTTTTCAGTCATACCACTTCTATTTAAGAACTCCGAAGTTAAGATAAACAGCGGAATTGAGATCAAAATAAAGTCTGAAACAGCTGCTAATAACCTGGTAGACATAATACTAAAAAAGCTTGTACCGCCAGCCATAAATAGGCCAAACATACCGGTTAATCCTATAGCATAAGCTATAGGTACACCGATTGCTATAATGATGAAAAATACTACAAATACAATCAGCATAACCTTTTATCTCCTTTCATATTTAATTGCTCGCCTCTTCCATAATTTCATCTGATAAATCTAATTTGATTCTTTCTTCTATCATGCTTGGTGCTGTGAAAAGATGTATTAAATGTATTAAAGCACTAACTGGAATTGCTGCCACCAGCCATTTAGAGCTAATTCTAATACTTCTTGTAATCATATAGGTATCATTATTATTAATTGTTTCCTGTAGACCATACCAAAATAATGCACCCATGAATAAAAATATCAAAGCAAAAATTATATAACGCATAACTCGTTCAAACTTTTCGGGCATTGCTTTAATAAAACCTTCTACTCCCATATGTTGATTTCTTTTAAAGGCGGCCGCAATCCCAAATAAAGCACTCCAGATCATTAAAATCCTTTCTACCGGTAAAGGCCAAGGAAGAGGACTGCCTATGATATAACGAAAAAACGCACCATATACAGCAATTATTAATATTAAGGCTACAAAAAATGATGCAATCCTTATCGTGAGTTGATCTAAAAAATCACTTAATTTCTGTAAAAACTTCAAAACTTTCACCCCTTCTCTACATGTTAGCAGGGAATCCCCAAAATGGGGATTCCCTATCTATTAATTATTGTCATTAATAGTTAAAACTTACTCAACACCATAATTAGAGATTATTTTATTATCAACTTCATTACTAATTTCATCTGCTGCATTCCAGAATTCATCAACTTCTTCAGCTGCAATACCATAATCTTCTGTAATCCATTCATAGAAAGCAGGTCTAAGTGCTTCTTTCCACTCTTCCATTACTTCTGGTGGAGGATTATATGTTTCTTCAAAGTGTTTACTGGCTTCATCCCAGTCTAACATCGACTGTTGAGCATTAATACCCCTTGCAATGTCAATAGCTTCTTCTGCAGTTGTTAAGATAATATTTTGTTCTTTTTCTGGTAGAGTCTGGAACCATTCATCACTGACTGACCAAACAGCAGTATTGAAGATAAACTTAATCCAAGATGTATAGTCATTTACTTCCCAGAACTTAGCAAAAGCATTTACATATGGAGCATTAAACTGACCATCTGCAACACCACTAGCTAAAGCTGTTGTTACATCTCCCCAAGGAAGTGGAACTGCTTCAGCACCAAGCGCTTCAACCATAGCTAACTGAGCTGCGTTTCCGCCTTCAGTTCTAATTCTTAAACCTTCCATGTCTTCAGGCTTTTTAATAAGTTTTTTGTTATTTGTAAAAGCTACAAAGCCACCGCCATCATCATAGATACCTAAGTGTCTTAAGCCTGTTTCTTCTCTGGCTTCATCCATGAATTCAGCAAAATAGTCACTGTCCATGAACTCCCAAGCAGAACGATAGTTTTCAAATAAGTAAGGTGAATACATTAATTGATATTTTTCAAAAAAGGTTGCAAATACACCGCCATAAGCGATTGAAGATTGAACGGTGTCTCCTTTTACAGTCTGTCTTGTTACTTCCTGTACTCCACCTAAGGAACTATTACCAAATACTTTTACATCAATAGAACCGCCAGATCTGGTTTCTACCATATTTTCAAAATATACTAAAGAAGCTGCAATTCCACTAACTTCAGCATCAGTAATAGTATAGTGAGAAACTACCATTTCATATTCTTGCGCCCCCGCAAGACCACCAAATACTAATAAGAAAGACAGAACTAAAGATAGAACAATCAACTTTTTACTTTTCAACATTATTTATTATTTCCCCCTTTTTATATTTGCCTAATTATATACTCAACTTCTCTTGTTAGGTCCAAATTTGCCATAATCACCCCCTGCGCACCGCAAAATTTACTATTAATTATTTAAAATTTTTGCAGTGCTTTATTAGTTATGGTCTTCATTAATTCCGGTAGAACTTTCATAGTATAGGGTATATGAACTCTTTCTAAATACTTATGGGCACCTTTTCCATATACTCCTACATCAACTACCGGTAAATTTAGTTCCCTAACAGCTTCAATATCTATTCTCCATCCTTTATTCCAGTACGGCATATTGCTCTTTAAGGTTTCTTCATCTTTTTTATCACCTTGAAAGGCCGCATAACTGGCATCAGATAGAAATGGGAAAAAGTCTTTTATTATCATATTGTAATTATAGTCATCATTTATTTTGTGATTATTAATAGTCTCTCTCGCAATTGAATTAAATCTATTAAACTTTTCATCATCTACATTGGGATTCTGGGGAGGATAAAAAGGTGGTACTAAAAAGACAACTACAGCTGGACCTTCCAACTCTGATAACTCCCACATCCTCTTAATAATCCTTAGGGAATGAACTCTAAGGTCTTTAATTCCCTCATTTTTTACTTTTGATAAGACATTTTCAATTTCAGCCTCCACCTTATCTTCAATATATTTATCTTTTACTATCTCTAAAAGCTCTTGATAAGTATAGCAGTCAATATCTAAATCAAGATTCATCTCCTGTTCAGGATGGTAGCTTTTATAAACTCTAAAATTACCTTCTACCCAATCAAGTGAAGATCTTATACTATCTGCTACTTCCTCCTTAAAGATATCCATTACCTCAGTCACGCCTCGATTGAAGTTAAGGAAGTTATAGTAAGCAAAACCTTCATAAGGTAGTTGGCCGTTATATTCTAACTTTTGGTCTTCCTGTTTTAAAGAAACAGGTGGATTAGTTATCCGGTCATTATACTTATCTGCTAACTCCATATTATTATCAATACGAGAAGTTAATTCTGACATCAATAGATTAACATCAAAGCCACCGAAGACATCTCCTACATGTGAACCTTTCCCTACAACATATAAGGCAGGTACAATTTTACCAAGAGTTCCCATGTAAACATATCTATTTTGGGGATTTGTACCAATCTCATCGGTTGTATAATCTGTATTGAGCCCACCAATATAATTTAATTTTTCTTTTTTAGCTAACTCTAAAAGTGGTTTAGCTATATTTAACATTCCTAAAGAATCCGCTTCTTCATTTACAGTAATAATTACCAGGACATTACCTTCTAAATCTTTAGTATTTTCTGAAAATTCTTTGAGCAGTTCTAACTCAACAGCGACCCCAGACTTCATATCAGCTGTACCACGTCCAAACAACCACTCACCTGAATTTAAATCTTCTTTAACATCTTGATCTAAATCCCTTGACTTAAATTTATCCATTAGTTCATAAGGTTTTGTAGCCAGATCTTTTAATTCCCTGTACTCTCCTATATCTACTGTATCCATGTGACCAATATATACTACTGTATTTTCACATGAATTATCTCCCTTCACTAAGGCTGCTAAATTAAATCTATTCATCTTATCATTTCTTAACGGGAGTTTTAAAAGATGGTCAGGGTTTTCTTGAAAATATGGCCATTCCTCTAACATGTCATGAATATAGTTACCTATTTCAATTACACCATCTGTATTGCTGACACTCTCAATATTAACCAGTTTTTCTGTAAGTTTTAAAATATTTTTTCCTCTATTAATCAGATCAACACCATTATTCAATAAGACCACACCCCTAAGAAAATATTTTGCAGAAAATTATCATATTTATATTCTACCTATATAATTATGCATATGTTATGCCAAACTAGCATTTTTAGCATAAAAAAATTGTGATACTGATAACAATCAACCTTCAGCACCACAATTATAAACTTTATACATCTATTAATAATTAAATTTGATCAATTTCAATATTATATTTATTCATCCTATACTGTAAACTCTGTCTTTTAATGCCAAGATATTTTGCGGCAGTAGTAATATTTTTACCATTTTTCTTTAAAGCTTCAATTATATACTCTTCTTCTAACTTCTCCATCTTCTCAGGCAGAGTCTTTTTATCATCTATTTTGTTAGATTCTTCCTCAGGATGATTAATATCAATCAAAAAAGGTTTTACATGTTCTTTTTGTATATAGTCCCCATCACTTATTATATTAATAGCACCTTCAATAACATGTTCTAACTGTCTTACATTTCCCGGCCATTTGTAGTTATAGAAAATTTCTTTAACTTCATCACTTAAACCTTTAATATTTCTATTAAATTTACGGTTTATTCTTTCAATAAAATAATTAGCTAATAGTAAAATGTCATCTTTTCTTTCTGATAATAAAGGTAGTTGTAATAATACAACTGCCAGTCGGTAGTATAAATCTTCTCTTAGATTTCCTTCCCGAATAGATTCTACCGGGGATTTATTGCTGGTTGCAATGATTCTTACATCAACCTGGATGTCTTCTTTACCACCCACTGGTCTAACTAAGCCTTCTTGTAAAACTCTTAATAATTTTGCCTGAAGGGCTTTTGACATCGAATTTATTTCATCTAATAAAAGGGTTCCCCCATTTGCCTGTTCAAATAGTCCTTTTCGATTAACCGCTCCTGTAAACCCGCCTTTTCTAGTTCCAAATAAAATTCCTTCCAGAAGATTTTCCGGTAAAGCGGCACAGTTTTGCGCAATAAACGGTTTGTTTTGACGCCTACTGCCACTGTGAATACTTTGAGCGAATAACTCTTTACCGGTACCTGTTTCACCTACTATTAATATAGAAGAATCAGTTCTAGCTGCCTGACGGGCATAATTTATGACCTGTTTTAATTTTTTATTATTACCTTTTATATCACTAAAAGTAAAATACTTATTATCTTCTTCTTCGAAATCTTCATCGGTATATAATTTTTCCTGTAAAGATACTATCTTATTATACAGTTTTTTTGTTTCAGTTATATCACGGGCAATCTCTAAGGCCCAAACTGAACCATTTTCTAAATACAAGGGGATTGTACTATTTATTGTAATAATTTTATGTCCATATTTGTTAAGATATTCTTGCTGATTATTTTTTATCTCTTCTCTATTTCTTAAAGTTAAAAGAAGTGTACTGTTTTCTTCATTTAGAGAAGGAAATACTTCATCTATTTTTTTACCTAAAACAATATCCTTATCCATTCCTTCTAATTCAGACATCTTTTTATTGTATATAATGGTTTTGCCGACTTCATTTACAACATGTATTCCTTCATTGATATTATCAAGTATTTTATTTAAATTTTCAGCTATTAATTGATCCCTGTCCATCAACTTTAAAACCTCCTTCTCTTGTTTATTAATTCTCTATATAGTAGCTATATCCTTCTGAAATAAAGATAATATTGGATGAAAATTCACTAAACTGATTATACTTTTAATATAATAAACTTCCCTAACTCACAAAGAAAAAAAGGTTATATGTATAATAATTATTTATTTTCTTGCTTTATTTTTAATATATTTCTATACATCTCAGCTGCTTTTTTAGCCATATTTTTTATAGAATGTTTTTCAGCCATTTGATAGGCATTTTCTGCCAATTCATCCTTTAAATCCTTATTATTAACTATTTCAATAACTTTATCAGTCCAGGCGCTTATCTCTTCTTCAGTTTTAAAACCATTAAAATTATTTTTCACAACATCATCAATACCGCTTGATCTAACAGCAACAACTGGATTATAGCCAGCCATTGCTTCTAAAAGAACCATTCCCTGAGTCTCTGTTGTAGAAGCAAAGACAAATATATCAGAAATAATATAATACCTATTAATCTCTTTATAATCAACCGCTCCTACAAATTCAATATTTTGTCCTAAATTATTCTCTTTACTATATTCTACTAAATTATCTTTTTCAGATCCATCTCCAACTATTAAACATTTAAACTTCTTATCTAATTTTTGTTTAATAAGTTTAAGGCCCTCTAATAGGAAATAAAGGTTCTTTTCTTTTGATAATCTCGAGACTGTTATAAATAATACTTCTTCATCTTCAATATATTTTTCTTTTAATTGTTTAAGTTCATCCTCATTATGCTCATATCGATCTATATCAATTCCGGTCGGCATTATTTTGATATTGCTTCTTACCCCAACCTTTCTTAAATATTCTCGGGTTGAGTCAGTCGGTGCAAATATCCCATCACACTTATTGGCAAATCTTTTTATCATAAAATGAGAAATCCTGTTTTCAAATAATCTTCGGATAAAAAAGAATCCCGGTATATAATGAGCATACTTTTCTAATCTGGTATGATAAGTAAATACGGCTGGTTTTTCATGTTTTCTTGCTAATGATAATCCTTTTGAGCCTAATAAAAATGGATGATGAGTATGTACTATATCAAAATTATGTTTTTTAAATTCTTTTTCGATTTCTTTATTATATACATTAGGAATGACCATATCCATTCCCTCTTTTTTAAAGTGATAAAGCAGTTTACACCTTATCACATTATTATCTTTTTCTTTATAGTCAGGATAGTCAGGAGCAAAAATATAGACTTCATGACCTAATTCTCTTAATCCTTTCGATAATCTATCTATTGAAATAGGTACTCCCCCAATTACTGGAAAATAATTATTGGTAAACATCGCTATCTTTAATTTCTTTTCTTCTAAAAATTCATCAGTATATCTAAAATCTCGGTAGTAGTTTACTTTTCGATTCAATTCCCAGTAAAATAAAAAGCCTGCCATTGTAACTATTAAAGCTATAATTATTAATGTTAAATAATTAGTAAATAAAAAGGACTGTACAGCTATCCAGACATTAACTAAAGCTTTTTGAAATATATTTGGACTACCTTCTAGTTTTTCAAGATTGTAACTAATTTCTCTCGGACTAACATTAACCCTTATATAATGATAAAAACTGTCAGGACTTTCTACTATAAGTTCCCCACCAGCTCCACCACTTATTATATAGTTTACTCCTTTTATTTTCTCTTTATGGTATATTTCTAGATTAGAAGTGAAAACAGAGTCTACATTATATTGAGCAAATAAGTTTTGGTAGTAACTTCTTTTTTCTAGACTTCCAATATATTTAGTTCTATCTTCAAGTAAATAATCTGCTTCAATCTTTAAAGGAGGCTTATTCATAACTACAAAAGCATTTTCATAATCTAATGAAGCCTCTAATTCCTTATTAAGCCATTCTCTCTGCCAACTTTCAGTACTATGACCGGTTGTATCAAGAAAGATGAAATAAGAATTGTTTAAATTAAATGAAAAATAAAAAGGTCCAAAGTATTTATAGAAATTTTTATAACCCTCTTCTTTAATCTCATTTTCTCCTACACTTGTGATAAAAGGAATATCCATTCGCTTTAAGGTCCTGTATAAAACTCGGTATTTACCTTCTCCACTGTCTACAACATTATTGCCAGTAGAAATTATGAAATCTGGTTTATTTGATCTTAACTTTGGTAATATACCTTTATCAAATATACTAATTGAATTCTTGATATTACCTAATACTACAAAGGAAAAAGATTTATCATCTATTTCTCTTTTTACTTGATTAATACTTTTATAGTTAACTGCATTGAAATCTTCAATAGAAAAAGGAGCATATATTTTATATGTAAAAAGGATAATAACTGCTGCTATTAAGATTATGAAAATTAACTTTGCCCTATTTTTCATCAGTATTTTCTCCCTTAAATAACATTATATAAAATACAACTATGCCAATTGCAATTCCAATATACTTCGTAAATAATCGCCAGGAGAATATTAAAGGAAGAATGTCACCTTTCTCAACAATGCGAGAAAAGAGAAGGGAAAATCCACCTTCAGCAACTCCTGTTGCTCCAGGAGTAGGTGTGAAATACATAAAAAAGATAATGACTACCTGCATTAAAATAACTGAAGTATAATTGATTTGATATCCCATTCCTTCTAATAAAAAAATTGCAAAGGTAAACTCTGCTAATAAAAATAAAGCGGTAAAAAGAAAGGAAAGAAACACATATTTAGAATTTCCCCTTATAAATAAGGAAAGTTTTTCTCCAAACATCTCTATATGTTTTAATAAATATTTTAAAGAACTACTGTATCTATCCTGTGAAAGTAGTTTTTTACTCTTCATATATCTCATCGATACAAAAACTGTCTTTTTAATTAAACGGTTTTTAAATATTGCTACATAAAAAATAAAAAGATAAAGAGCAAAAAATACTAACAATGATAAAAATATAGGAGCACCTGAAAACATAGCAAACATGCTCTCATTTGTTAAAAGAATAATAGGCCCACTCACAAAAACAAACATTGAAGCAAGTACTGTTCTTATGGTTGTTGCAGCCGTTGCATTTCCTAAAGGTACCCCTTTTTGAGTTAAAAAATATACTTGTGCAACTCCACCCCCACTGGCAAAGGGAGTAATATTTGAAATAAAGATATTAATAAATACTATCTTAAAAATATGCCCAAAACTTATTTTTATCTCCAAAGACCTGAGAATAAAATAAAGCCTTAAACCATCAAACAAAAAATATATTATTAATGTCGAAAATAATCCAATTATTATATCAGCAGGAAAGTCTTTAAAAATTAAAAAACTAGTGGTTTGACCAAATACTCTATATATGTAATATAGAGTTAAAACGGAAATAGCTATAAAGATAAGAAGGTATATTAAATATCTTTTTATATTTAATTGTTCCGATTGGCTTTTTGTATTTGACATAAGTACCTCCCTATCATCATCCATATATTATTTCTTGGTTTATATTATCTATTTTCTCCAATTAAGCCTTTTAAACCTGCAAAAAATTGATTTAATGCTCATTAAAAAAGAGGTGCCCTTGCAGACACCTCCTTTTTTAAATATTATATTATCTAATTTGTTTGTTTTTATTTATAGTTTCTTTTCTATTTGGGCTTCATCTCTGAGCTTTCTTACAAATTCATCCCAAATTTGTTGGCCTTTTTGATTTTGAAGTTGTTGTCTAATCTGATCTTTAACCTCTTCAAAACTTTTTACTCCAGCTTCTTTTCTGTCAGTAGCTTTAATAATATGGAAACCATACTGAGTTTCTACAATCTGGCTCATTTCACCAGAATCTAAAGCAAATACAGCTTCTTTAAATTTCTGAGCAATATTTTGATCTTTACTGATAAAACCAAGGTCTCCACCATTTTCAGCAGATGGTCCGGTGGAATATTCTTTAGCTAATTCAGCAAAGTCTCCGCCTTCTTCTAATTTAGTCATTACTTCTTCAGCAGTTTCTTGATCTTCAAGTAAAATATGACTTGCTTTTACCTGTTCTTGGTATTCGAAATTAGATTTATTATTATTATAGTATTCTTGCATCTCTTCTTCAGTTATTTCCGCTTGTCCTTGAACATTTTCCTGTAACTTATTAATAAGCAAGCTTTCTTGATTTACCTGGAAGAATCTTTCTCTATAGGCATCTATAGATTCAATACCTTGCTGTTGTAATGCTTCTTCTAACTGAGTATCATCTAAATTATTCTGTTGTTTAATGCCTTCAAGTTGTTTATTAAAGATTTCTTGTTTTTCTTCTTCTGATAAAGTAATTTCTCTTTCTTTAGCTTCCTGTGCGAGAAGCTTTTGAGTAATTAATTGGTCTAGTTTCACTTTTTGAAATTCAGTAATTACATTCTGCCCAGCTTCAGTCTGTAATAGAACTTGGGTAAATTCAGGATTCTGTCTATATAAAGTCATTACTAAATTTTGAGTTCCCGCAAATTGATCAAGTTCCTGCATGGTGATATTTTCACCATTAACAACGGCAGCTACTTCGGGCTGACTGCTGCTTTCTTCACCTGTATTTGATGTTTCTCCGTTATCCTGTGCTGCAACTGGAAATGCAACTAATAGGGTTAATATCATCACTATTGATAATACTTTTTTGAAATGCATAAATTTAATTCACTCTCCTCATGAGTTTAATTAATAAATATTATTTAGTTTTTTATTGCATGCGGTCAAAAAAATGGCTCCCCGAGCAGGACTCGAACCTGCGACTCGATGGTTAACAGCCATCTGCTCTACCAACTGAGCTATCGGGGAATCTTATTGCGACTTTCATTTTTTACATTATAACAATAATATGGTCCTTTGTCCAGTTATTTGATTTTAAAAAAAATTAAAATAATACCTGCTTTTATTTTAAGATATATATTCCATAACTATCTAAAATTACTGTTATTACACCATTTTCAACTTTACAATTCTTTTTGCTTAATAAATCTAAAACTTCTTTTTGTTTTAAATCAAATTTAATTTCAATTTGTTTAGAAGTAGTATTTATAAGACCTATAATACTTTTCCCTTTCAACTCTCTTTTAATCATAATTATACTTTCATTTTCACCAACTGATTTTATGTTTGCTCTACCTTGTGTTAATACTGTATTTTCTTTTCTAATTTTAATTATTTTTTTATAAAATTCTAATAGTTCTTTACTTTGATTATAATTATCACTGGTTTCTTCCCAAAGCATAGTCCTTCTATTATCGGGATCACTACTGCCTTTAATACCTACTTCATCACCATAATAAAGCATCGGAGAACCAGGTAACATAAACTGCAAGGCAACAGCAATTTTTAATTTTTCTTCATTATTTTCCACTGTAGTTAAAAATCTTTCTGTATCATGACTATCAATTAAATTTAATAGAGAATTATTAGCCGGTTCAGGATACTCAGCTTTAATTTTATTAATGGTGCTTATAAATTTATCTACTTCCCAATTTTTTGTTAAAAGATTAACTACTGCCTCTCTGAAACGGTAGTTCATTACTCCATCAAATTCATTACCTTTTAAGTATTCACCAGCATCACGCCAAATTTCACCGGTAATGTAGACATTAGGATTAATACTTTTAACATAATCACGCCAATTTTGCCAAAATTCAGGATTTCTATCTTTAACTTCATTAGCAACATCTAAACGCCAGCCGTCAATACCATCAGCTGGATTACCATCATCATTTGGATCCATCCATTTTTTAGTTATTTCATATATATATTTTTTAACTTCTTCATTATTAACATTTAACTTCGGTAATGAACCAAAACCAGCCCATGCCTCATAATTAGGCTGCTTATTGGTAGTCCTTTGTTCATATAAAGTTATTATCGGATAGCTATCTATTTAATACCAGTCCCAATACTTAGAATCCTTACCATTTTTAATTACATCCTGAAAAGCATAATGTTCATATCCGGTATGGTTAAATACTCCATCCAAGACTACTTTTATACCATTATTGTTTAATTCACCTATTAAATTTACAAATAACTCATTAGATGCTGTCTGATTATCTTTAACAGCAAAGTTATCTTCAATGAATTCATAACCAGAAGTATTGTACTTATGATTTGAAGTAGCTTCAAAAACAGGATTTAAATATACTACATTTATACCTAACTGATTTAAATAATCTATTTTTTTCATTATGCCCTGGAAATCGCCGCCAAATAAAACATGCCAGCCTGATTTCGGATTAATTTCTCTGATGTTATCAGTAAACTTTGCAGGGTAAATATAATGATGTTCACTTTCCTTTATCCCCTGATACCAATCTGGTACTACATTTTCATACGGTTCAGTCTTATTTTTATAAGTTTCTATATACTCAGGGTCATTTGCCTTATTACCATTATAAAACCTATCCGGGAAAATTTGATAAAAGACTGCTTCTTTTACCCAGTCAGGTGTTTTAAAAAGAGGATAATTACCCTTATTATATCTAAACCAATCAGCCATCGTAATTGCAAGTCCTGCTCTATCAAACCAAAATCTTGTATCAGCATCATCGATTACAAAACGGTACCTAAATTCATTATCTTTAACCTCAATTTTTTTATTCCAGTAATCAAATTGCTCGTCTGAAGTAAAGTAATTCATCAAAAATGTAGCAAGGAAACTCCATCTAAAACTTGCCTTTGATTTAGATGGAGAGGAAGTGCTACGTTCTTCACTTTCCTTTCCATTTTTTTCTATATTTTCTTGCTAATACTAATTATGTCTTAAGAAATAACTTTAATCTACCTT
>Ga0209947_1000487_pt1 | contig 24962 bp, 21 predicted proteins | sample SalPonR2_B_D2_MG_FD_185706 | JGI IMG/M metagenome (GOLD analysis project Ga0209947, IMG submission 185706) | Salt pond soil microbial communities from South San Francisco under conditions of wetland restoration - Salt Pond MetaG R2_B_D2_MG... ...
ACCTCGCGACCGAGGTGCGACATGCGTTCGGGAACGGCTGGCAGGTGCTGACCCACGTCAACGGCGACGCCGCCATCGATCAGTTCCTGGCGGCCGTCGGCGAGGCCACCGAAGCGCTCGGGCCGGATGACCGCCGGCCGGTGGCCATCCACGCCCAGACCGCCCGCGAAGACCAGCTGGATGCGATGGCGGAACTCGGCGTGATCCCGTCGTTCATGTCCGTGCACACGTTCTACTGGGGCGACTGGCACCGGGACAGCGTGCTCGGGCCGGGGCGCGCGGCGCGCATCTCGCCGGCTCGCTCGGCGCTCGAGCGCGGCATCGTCTACACCAGCCACAACGATGCGCCGGTAACGCCGCCGAACAGCCGGATGATCCTCTACAGCCAGGTGAACCGGCTGACCCGTTCGGGCCGGGTGCTCGGGCCGGAACAGCGCGTGACCGCCCGGCAGGCGCTCGAGGCCATCACGAGCAGCGCCGCACGGCAGCTGTTCGAGGAAGCGCGCAAGGGCACCATCGAAGCCGGCAAGCTGGCCGATCTGGTGATCGTCGATCGCAATCCGCTGACGATCCCGCCGGAGGAGCTGATGGAGCTGACCGTGCTCGAGACCATCAAGGAGGGCGAGACGATCTGGCGGCAGGAGTCGGCAGCCGCGACGGCCGCGCGCTGAGCCGGCGCTTCCCCGCGCGGGAAACCGGAACGTCCCGGCCGGTCGGACTTCATTTTCCGGGTCAGGCGCGCTGCAGGCGCGCCTTCAACCTCTGCGGCGCCACCCGCGCGAGCAGGCGGAAGCGGCTGGAGAGGCGCGACAGCCGCCCGCCGCGGCGGCTGCCCGGCAGCGACAGCCACAACCTCAGCAGGTGGCGCCGCTCGGCCGGGTCCGCGTGATCCTCGTAGGCCGTGCGAGCGTGCAGCACGGTGTGGTTCGAGACCAGCTGGATGTCTCCGGGCGCCAGATCCATCTCCAGACGATTGCCGGGATCCTCGGCGATGCTCTCATAGAGATCCAGCAGTTCGCGCTCGCTCTCACTCATCGGCGGCACGTGCTCGTAGTCGAACGCCGAGCGAAAATAGTCGCTGTGGTAGAAGGTGCGCAGATGCCCGCCGTGGTAACGGCAGGGTTCGATCGGCACCGTGGGCACGTCACCCTCGCCGTGGGTATCCAGGTGGAAGGGACGATAGAGACGTTCCACCAGGTCCGGCCGCCGCGACAGCAGCTCGTTGTAGACCGTCACCGAACTCACGATGCGGCTGAGGCCGCCGGCCCTGGCCTTGCGCAGGCACAGTAGCCCGACCGCGTCCGCCGCGTCGCAGTGGTAGGCGATGTTCTTCGCCGTCTTGTAGTAGCGGCCGGACTCCCGGTCGGCGGCGGAGCGCGTATCGGTGACGTGGCCGAGCAGGTCTCCTTGCGGATTCTGGGTGCCGGGAATGCCCAGGTGCAGGCCGAATGCCCAGAAGAAGGTCTGCGCCTCGCCCTCGCTCCAGTCGGCGACCGGCACGCCGCGAATCAGCTGGAAGCCCCGGCCGTCGGCCAGTTCCCGGCGCCACTCGTCGATGCGCGGCGCCAGCAGGGGCAGCGGGACATCCCGTCGACGCAGTCTTCGCGGCTCGATGCCCGCGGCACGCACGGCCGCGACGGTCGCACGCATCTCCGCCACCTCGGCCGCCGTGAGTTCGTGCACCCAGTCGGACCGATGCCGCAGCTCGCTGCCGCGCCAGGCAGCCGGCCCGTCCATCGGCGCCCGCCGTATACTCTCGTGGGGCCGCGCGAAGTAATGCAGGGTCTGCGCCTGCAGGGTGTTGTAGGAGCGGCGCTCGAACATCGCTGCCGGATCGCGGGCAGAGGCCCGGCTGCTCTCCGCGGCCTAGCCCAGCGAGGCGGCCGCGTCCTTGATGGCGCGGCGGATGCGCACGTAGGTGGCGCAGCGGCAGAGGTTGCCGTCCATGGCCTCGTCGATGTCGGCGTCGCTCGGCTTCGGATTCTTCTTCAGCAGGTCGACGGCGGACATGATCTGGCCGGACTGGCAGTAGCCGCACTGGGGCACGTCGATCGCCTTCCAGGCCGAGCGGACGGCGTCCGCCTCGGGGCCCTCGACGCCCTCGATGGTGGTGATGCTCGCATCGGCGACGCTGCCTACGGGGGTCACGCAGGCGCGCCGCGCCTTGCCGTCCACGTAGACGACGCAGGCACCGCACTGGGAGATGCCGCAGCCGTACTTCGTGCCGGTGAGCTGCAGCCGGTCGCGCAGCGCCCACAACAGCGGCATCTCGCTCGGCACGTCCAGTTCGACGGATTCACCGTTGACGGTCAGTTTGGTGCTCATGACTGTTCACTCCCGCTGCTGAGACTGCCCAGGCTGTCCGCGTTCGGCCCGAAGACGGGCAGGCGGCGGATGCGCTTGCCGGTGGCGGCGTAAATGGCGTTGGTCAGTGCCGGGGCGGCCGGCGGTGTCGGCGGCTCGCCCACCCCGCACGGCGGGGCGTCGGACTCCATGATCTTCACCTCGAAATTCCGCGGCGCCTCGCTCATCTTCATGATGCGCCAGGAGGGGAAGTTCTCCTGCTGGATGGCGCCGTTCTTCGCGGTGATCTCGCCGTACAGCGCGTTGGAGAGCCCGTACAGGCAGCCGCCTTCCATCTGCGCCTCCACGTGCCGGGTATTCACCACGGTGCCGGCGTCGATGGCGGACCAGACGCCCGGTATGCTGAGCCGGCCCTCGTCGTCCACTTTCACCTCGACGACGGTGGCCACGTAGGCCAGGAAGGAGCGATGCGCGGCGATGCCGAGCCCCCCGCCGCTGCCCATCGTGCGGCCCCAGCCGGCCATCTCGGCCGCCATCTTGGTCACGTTGGCCAGCCGGCCGGTATCGATGGGATATTCCTCGAACGGGTCGCCGTAGTTGTCGTACTCGGCGCCCTCCTCCCGCGGGTCCACGATCCGCGGCGGCCCGATCAGCTCCAGCAGGAAGTCCTTCTGGTCGCGCCCCGCGGCCGCCGCGAGTTCCGCGGCAAAGCTCTGGATGGCGAACGCGTGATAGACGTTCGCCACCGAGCGCAGCCAGCCGATACGCACCTTCGCCTCGGCCGGCCCGGTCTCCAGCTGCAGGTTCGGCACGATGAAGGGGTTGTCCGAGGCGCCCAGGCGCAGCTCGCCCCAGGAAGGCTCCGTGACACCCTTCTGGAACGTCGACGGGATGGGCGGGAACACGGTGCGATGCAGGAACGCCGTGCAGCGGCCCTCGTCATCCAGACCGCCCTCCATGTGCTGGCCGCTGACCGAGTGGAAGTAACCGTGCTTCAGGTCGTCCTCCCGGCTCCAGGTGACTTTCACCGGCTTGCCGATCTCCCGCGCGAGCAACGCGGCTTCCACGGCGAAATCCGGCTTGGACTTGCGGCCGAACGCGCCGCCGAGCCAGGTCGGCGTCACGATCACCTTTTCCGGGTCGACGTCCAGCGCGCCCGCCACCGCGGACCGGGTAGCCTGGGGCGCCTGCACGCAGGCCCAGACCTCGCACTTGTCGCCGTCCCAGCGCGCGGTGGCCGCCGGCGGCTCCATGGGTGCCTGGGACAGGTGCGGCACGTAGTAGTCGGCGGATACCCGCTTCGCCGCGGCATCGAGCGCCTTCTGCACGTCGCCGCGGCTGCGCCGCACCTGGCCGGGCTTGCGTGCCGTCTCCAGGAGCTGTTCGCGGAACGCATCGGAGTCGTAGTCGCCGTTCGGGCCCGCCTCCCACTCGATCTCCAGCGCCTCGCGGCCCTGCAGGGCGGACCAGGTGTTGTCGGCGATCACCGCGACGCCGCCGAGGGGCTTGAAGACCGCCGGCGGTTCGGGCGAATCCAGCCGCACGGTACGCAGCACGCCGGGCACCTCGAGCGCCTTCTCGTCTTTCACGCTCTTCACGCTGCCGAACACCACGGGCGGGCGGGCGATCACCGCGTAGACCATGTCGGGCACCTGGACGTCGATGCCGAAGGTGCCCTTGCCGACCACGATGTCGGGAACCGTCAGGGAAGCGACGTCCTTGCCGATGTAGCGCCAGTCGCTGCGGTCTTTCAGCTGTACGGCGTCCTTGTCGGGAACGTCGAGACCGGCGGCGTCCGCGGCCAGCTCGCCGTAGCCGAAGGTGCGCCCGCTGGGTCCGTGCACCACCCGGTGCAGCTCGGCGGTGCACTCTTCGGCGGGCACGCCCCAGCGGTTCGCCGCCGCGGTCTCCAGCATGCGGCGCATGCCGGCGCCCGCGTAGCGCAGGCGGGTGAGATTGCGGCGCACGGAGCGCGAGCCGTCGGTGTTCTGGTCGCCGTATTTCGGATGACCGATCGCCTGGACGATCTGGATGCGGCTCCACTCGGCCTCCAGTTCGTCTGCCATGATCTGGGCCATCGCGGTCCAGGTCTGCTGACCCATCTCGGAGCGGTGGCAGGTCAGCTTGACCGTGCCGTCTCTCTCAATGCTGATGAACAGGCTCGGCGTGGCGTCTCCGCCCCGCACGTCGCCGAGTCCGCCGGCCGTCTGGTCGGCCCGTGCGCGGCCCGTCAGCGACAGCGCGAACGCGAAGCCCGTGCCCGCCGCGATGCCGGCGAGGACGTCCCGCCGGGTGACCCGTGCGAGGGGGATCTCCGTGAATGCTGCGTTGCCGTCCTGCCGCCAGCTGAGCGGTCCCGCTTCCATTTCCGGTCCCCCGTCCGATCCCATGCTCGATCCGATGTCCCTCGCCATGCCAGACTCCCTGTGTCGCGGTGCAACAACGCGCCTCTTCGCTTCCTATCAACATAACACGGCAGTGCGGTCCTTATCAGTCACGCATTCACTCACTCAGCGGCGACGCACGCTCGATCAGCGCGCGGGCATCGAGTTCCAGCCCCGGCGCAAATGCGCCCCAGGTATAGCCGCGCTCGGAGCGCAGGCGGGTGGCGGCGAATCCTTCGGCCACGACAGGCGGCGCGGTGCGGACGAGTTCCGCGCCCTGGAATGCGAGCGCCACCGACTCGACGAAATGCCGGGCCGTGGCTTCGCCCAGCGCTTCTTTCACGTTCAGCGTCGTAACCGTGTGGATCAGGCCGTCGAGGTAGCGATCGGCGCCGCGGGCCTCGTCCAGTTCCGCAAACAGCGCCTCCAGCACGCCCGGGTCGCGCTGGATGGCGCGCAGGGTATCCAGCGCGATGACGTTGCCAGAGCCTTCCCAGATGCTGTTCAGGGGCGACTGGCGGAAATAGCGCGGCATCGGCGACTCCTCCACGTAGCCCGCGCCGCCGAGACATTCCATGGCCTCGTAGACGAAAGACGGCGCGCGCTTGCAGATCCAGTACTTCGCGATCGGCGTGAGGATGCGCGCGATGGCAGCGGCGTGCTCCGAGTGCGGCGCGTCGTCGAAGGCGCGGGCCACCCGGAAACTCATCGCGAGCGCCGCCTCCTGCTCCAGCGCGAGATCCGCGAGCACCTGGGCCATGGCCGGGTGCTCCACCAGCCGCGGGCCGAAGGCACGCCGGTGCTCGGCATGCCACAGCGCCTGTGACAATGCTGCGCGCATGATCGCCGTCGAGCCCACCATGCAGTCGAGCCGCGTGCCCTGCACCATCTCGATGATGGTGCGCACGCCGCGGCCCTCCTCGCCGACCATCCGCGCCCAGGCGTTGTGGTATTCGATCTCGCTGGAGGCGTTCGAGCGGTCGCCCAGCTTGTCCTTCAGGCGCACCACCTGGATGGTGTTGCGCGTGCCGTCCGGCCGCCATTTCGGCGCGAAGAAGCAGGACAGGCCGCCGTCGGTCTTCGCCAGCGTCAGGAAGCCGTCGCTCATCGGCGCCGAGCAGAACCACTTGTGGCCCACCAGCTCGTACTCTCCGTTTGCGCCCAGGGGTACGGCCCGGGTGGTGTTCGCGCGCACGTCGGAGCCGCCCTGCTTCTCCGTCATCGCCATGCCGAGGGTGACGCCCCGCTTCTCGCCGGCGGGGATACAGCGCGGGTCGTAGGCCGCCGCCGTCACCCGCGGCTCCCACTCGGCCGCCAGGTCCGGCTGATGGCGCAGCGTGGGGATGCAGGCATAGGTCATCGAGAAGGGGCAGCACACGCCCTGGTCCGCCTGGCTCAGCACGTACATCAGCGCCGAGTGGGCCGCGTGGCCGCCCTGCTCCGCCGTCCAGGCCACCGAACTCACCCCGCTCTCGAGCCCCAGCGCCATCAGGCGATGGTAGTCGGGATGGAAGTCCGCCTCGTCGATGCGCTGGCCGTAGCGGTCGAAGGCCTTCAGGACCGGCGGACTGGCATTCGCCCGCGCGGCCCAGTCCTGGACCTCGGCCGAGCCGACCCGCGCACCCAGCCTGCCGAGTTCGGCATCCATCCAGGCGGCGCCGTTACGGCTCACCGCCTCCTTCAGCGCGATGTCGTTCTCGTAGCAGTTGACGCCTTCCAGCGGCGGCGCCTGGTTGATGACCTCGTGGGTCGCGAGTTCGGTACGCGGCTTCAGGTGTCCCATCGTTCGCTCCGGTCGGTGGATCTGCCCACAATGTAACGCCGCCGCGGGGCGGCGTCAGCCGTGGATGGACCGGATGAGCGTGCGGGAGCCTGCGCGCTCAGTTCTTCTCCCGGTCCACCAGCCGGTTCGCCGTGATCCAGGGCATCATCTCCCTCAGCCGCGTGCCGGTGGTCTCGATGAGGTGCGCTTCGGTGTTGCGCCGCTGCGCCGTCATCGACGGGTAGTTCATGGCGCCCTCGGCGATGAACGACTTGGCGTACTCGCCGCTCTGGATGCGCTGCAGCGCGTTGCGCATCGCCGCCCGGGACTGCTCGTTGATGACTTCCCTGCCGGTGAAGTATTCGCCGTACTCCGCGTTGTTGGAAATGGAGTAGTTCATGTTGGCGATGCCGCCCTCGTACATCAGGTCGACGATCAGCTTCAGCTCGTGCAGGCACTCGAAGTAGGCGAGTTCCGGCGCATAGCCCGCCTCCACCAGCGTATCGAAGCCGGCCTTCACCAGCTCCACGCAGCCGCCGCAGAGCACGGTCTGCTCGCCGAAGAGATCGGTCTCCGTCTCGTCGCGGAAGGTGGTCTCGATGATGGCCGTGCGGCCGCCGCCGATGCCGCAGGCATAAGACAGCGCGACGTCCTTCGCCCGGCCGCTCGCGTCCTGGAAAATGGCCACCAGGTCCGGGATGCCGGCGCCCTTCGCGAACTCGCTGCGCACCGTGTGGCCGGGCGCCTTCGGCGCGATCATGACGACGTCGAGATCCGCGCGCGGTACCACCTGGTTGTAATGGATGACGAAGCCGTGGGCGAACGCGAGGGTGGCGCCCTGCTTCAGGTTCGGCTCGACCTGGTCCCGGTACAGCGCCGCCATGGACTCGTCCGGCGCCAGCATCATCACGAGATCGGCGCCGGAGACGGCCTCGGCCACGCCCTGCACCCGCAGGCCCGCCCTCTCCGCCTTCGCCACGGAAGCCGAGCCCTCGCGCAGCCCCACGGTGACCTCCACGCCGGAGTCCTGCAGGTTCAGAGCATGGGCATGACCCTGGGAGCCGTAACCGATCACGGACACTTTCATGCCCTGGACGATGGAGAGGTCGCAGTCCTTGTCGTAGTAGATGTTCATGGCGGGCTCCTGTCGATGATGTGGAGGCATGTGATGATCATGTAGGAGGGCCTTCAGGCCCGATCCGGTTTACTGGATCGGGCCTGAAGGCCCTCCTACGCGGGATGGGGCACCATAGTGCAACGAGTGTATTTTCTGAAATGAAATATTTAAAATCTTGCGTTGCGTTTTTTGCAACACAGGAGCCGGCATGGACGATCGCAGCCTGCGTGCCTGCCTGAGCCTGGCCGACACGCTGCACTACGGGCGGGCGAGCGGGGCCTGCCACATGAGCCCTTCGACGCTCAGCCGCATCATCAGCGGCCTGGAGGAGGAACTCGGCGTCCGCTTGTTCGAGCGCGACAACCGCAGCGTCAGGCTCACCCAGGCGGGCGAGCGCTTCCGGGCCTGGGCCCGCGGAACGCTGGAAGAATGGGAGGCGCTGCGTACCGGCCTGGCCGCCGACAGCGACGAGCTTGCCGGCGAGATCAGCATCTACTGCTCGGTCACGGCCAGCTACAGTTTCCTGTACGACCCGGTCGCCGAATTCAGGCGGCGCCATCGGCGGGTGCGCATCACGGTGCACACCGGCGACCCCGAGCAGGCGGTCGCCCGGGTGCGCGCGGGTGAGGAGGATCTGGCCATCGGGGCCCGCCCCCGGCGGCTGCCCGCAACCCTCGCCTTCGAGCCCATCGCCGTCTCGCCGCTGGTGTTCATCGCCTCGCGGGAGGACCCGGACGTGGACCGATTCCTGCGACCGCGCATGCGACCCGCCGACTGGGCGGCGGTGCCCATGATATTGCCCGAGCGGGGACTCGCCCGGGAGCGGGTCGAGCGGTGGTTCAGGGACAAGGGCATTCGGCCCCAGGTACTGGCCCAGGCAGCCGGCAACGAGGCCATCGTCAGCATGGTCGGGCTCGGCGGCGGCGTTGGTGTCGTGCCGCTGATCGTGCTGGAGAACAGTCCGCTGGCCGGCAGGGTGCGGCAGGTTGCCGCCCGGCCCGCGCTGGCGCCTTTCGAGGTGGGGTTGTTCGCGCGCCGCAAGCGGCTCGGCGACCGGCTGGTGCGGGCCTTCTGGTCTGCGCTGACCGCCGGCGGGCCGGCGCCCCCGGCGAATTCCTAGCCTGGGACGATACCGGCCAGTTCGGCGGGGGTGATCTTGAGCGACTTCGCCACCATGTCGAAGAAGTCCACCTCGCGCTCGCTGATGCGACAGTCGCTGTGGATCACGTCGGCGAGCGCTTTGGCGACGGCGACCCGCTCCGACGACTGCAGCCGCTTCGCCACGCTGGACAGATAGTCCGGCAGCGGGGCGTTCTCGTAGATTTCGGACTTGGCGGCGACGCGGATGTCTGCGGCGTCAATGTCCTCGTCCAGCGTGCGCTTGAGGATGGTCTGCACCGTATCCACCTCGGCCGTGTCGATATTGGCATCGGCGCTCGTCGCGCGGGAGAGAGTCATCAGCAGCACTTCCTTGAACAGGGTGCGCCGTTCTTCCTCGGTCGGCTCCGTGCCGCCGAAAATCTTCAGTACGTTACTGAGATCCGCTATCGCCATGTGAGGTCTCCCGCCTTGTCCGGACGGCCGCTGCAGCGGCCCGCATTGTGATTGTGGGCGCAGTATATACGCATGGGAGACGATCTTGCACGGCCATGGTGCACCCGGGCGCATCAGCCCACGACACGATCTCTTCCCCCGCGCTTGGCCCGGTACAGGTTTGCGTCGGCCCTGCCGAGGACGGCGGCCCGGTCCTTGCTCCGGCCGCTGGCAGCCACCCCGATACTGACGGTCACCCTCAGCGAGGGCGCCAGATCCGACCAGTCCATCGAGGCCACCGCCACACGGATGGCCTCGCCGATGGCGGCGGCGGCAGCCGCGTCCGTGGCCGGGAGGCAGATCAGGAACTCCTCTCCGCCGTAGCGGGCCACCATGTCGGTCTCCCGGCAGTGGGACTCGAGCAGCCGCGACAGCCGCTCGAGCACCGCATCGCCCACGGCGTGGGAATGCGTGTCGTTGATCAGCTTGAAATGGTCGACGTCGGCCAGAACCACGCCCAGCGGGCGCCCGAGCCGCTCCGCGAGTTCGAGCTGGCCGTCGACGAAGCCGTCGGCATAGCGCCGGTTGAACAAGCCGGTCAGCTTGTCCCGGGTCGCCTGCCGCTCGAGCTCCAGCGTCTTGGCCCTGAGTTCGCGGGTGCGCTCCTCCACCAGCGCCTCCAGCCGCTGGCGCATGTCCGCGAACTCCTTCAGCGCCAGCATGCCCAGCGAGAGGACGAACAGCAGGATCATGATGACGGCCACCTCCATGCGGCCGAAGACGATCGCCACCAGAACGGCGGCCGGCACCGAACCGATCTCGATCATCGTCTGGAACCCGCTGAACATCCGCGCCCGGTCCATACCGCGCAGGCTAACGTAGATGCGCATGCCGATCTCGTTGATGGCCTGCATGGTCAGCGCCAGCAGCGCGATCAGGGCAGCGCTGCGCCAGTCGACGGTGGTCAGGGGCACCGGGCCGCCGAGCCTGAGATAGAACAGGCCCGAGACCAGGACCATCAGAGACATCAGGCCCGCGTTGTGCAGCGAGGCCGTGACGGCCCGGCGGATACTGCCGCGGCGCAGCCGCTGCAGCGGCCACAGGAGAGAAGCCAGGCCGTTGATGACGGCGGCATCCACCGGCCCCAGCAGGAGCAGGCTGGACACCTGTGCCACGCGGTCGAAGGAGACATGGCCGAAGGTCGGGTGGGGATAACCCACCGTGATCGTGAACAGCCCGAACAGCAGGAAAAACCCCGCCAGCGGCAGCTCGTCGCCGGTGATGGAGGCGCCCGTCGCCACCGCGGCCGCGACGATCGCCGTCACGGCGACTGCGAACAGGGCGGCGGCGTAGACCAGGTCCGCCGGCGGCCGGGCGTTCAGCGCACCGCCTCCAGCAGCTCTTCGGCGAGGCGCAGGTGGTCGGCGACACTGCGCGGCTCGAGGAAGCGCTCGCTCACCCGCTCCCTGGCGGCGGCGCCGAGCCCGTCCCGCAGCTCGCTATCGCCGACGAGGCGGTCCAGCAGCCCGGCGAACGACTCCAGATCGCGCGGGTCGTCGAGCAGCAGGCCGTGGCGGCCGTCCTCGATCTGGTCCTGTATGCCGCCCACCCGGGTCGCCAGCACGGCCGTGCCCTTCCACATGGCCTCGGTCACCGTGAGGCCGAAACCCTCGTGCAAACTCTTCTGCACGATGACGGCCGCGTGACGCTGGATGGCATTCACCATGGCGGCGTTCTCCTCGACGTCGACCATCGGCAGCATGGCCAGGTGGATGCGGCTGCGCTGGGCGTGGGGCAGCTCACGCCAGACCCGGAACACCTCGTGGAACACCTCGATGCCTTCCGGATCGTCGGCCACGCCGGTCACGCTGGGCCCGACCATCACCAGCTCGGCGCCGCCGTCGCCGCCGTGACCCATCCAGGCTGCGAAGCCCTCGATGACGCCGCAGGGGTCTTTCAGCGGATCCCAGCGCGAGACCTGCACCACCATGGGGACGTCCGGCGGCGTCGGCTGACCGCAGCGGATGAGATCCGCGTGCCGGTCCACGCGGCCGCGGCTGCCGTCGCTGCGGAAGAACTCGTAGTCCGGTGCCGCAGGCAGCGGCCCCGAGATCAGGCCGGCGTGCACGAGCAGCGTGCGCACGGCGTCCTCGTTCATGCTCTGATTCTTCGGCGTGAAGGCATCGATGCTAGGCGGGATGATCACTGCGCGGTCCCGGTCGATGATCGGCGGCACGTAGGCCTGACGGGAGAACACGAACCGGCGGGGATAGGCCAGATAGGGACTCAGGAACTGCCAGGCCCGGTCGTACTCCTCGTTCCAGTCGCTGTGGCCGATGTGGCAGCGCCAGGCGACAGCGGCGCCGTGCTCGACCAGGTAGCGGGCCAGCCCCAGGGTCTGCGGGTCGTGAAGCAGGACGATATCGCCCGGTTTCACCAGCGCGAGCAGCTCCGCCGCATTGTCCTCGAGCGTCTCCTCGTAGATACGCCGTGCCTCGTCGTCCAGGGGCGTGCCGTCCCCCGGCTCCCCGTGCAGCCCGTGGTGCAGGCGCTTTGTGACCCGGAAAAACGCGGGGTTGCCGCCGATCACCAGCCAGCGGGAGTCGATGTCGAAGTGGCGGCAGTAGCCGAGCAGGGAGGGCAGCATCTCGGCGACGCCGCCGCCCTCCGCCGTGGAATTCAGGTGCCAGAAGACCCGGCCTTCCATCGCGCTGGCCAGCCGCGCGGCCTCGGCGCGGAGCTCATCGAGCAGCCCGGGTGCGGCGAGGCCTTCGTAGCGATCGATGCTGAGTGAGTGGATATCGACTTCGGAAAGCCTGCCCGTCTCCTGTTCCATCCTGCCTCCGTCGGCTGCCAAAGTGGCGCATGATAGCGTGGCCGCGGCCCGGCTTCATGCAGCCGGCGCGCGGCGAAGCGTGTAAGCTCCCGGACATCCATCGGCAGGGGCGGTTCGGCAGAGAGGGTGATGAGCAACAACCCGGCGAACGACACGACCGCCCGCCCGGCCGTCCTCCCCGTTCCCCTCATCGTGAACCCGGCCGCCGGTCGCGGCGCGGCCGGTCGCCACGGCGAGTCGATGCGCCGCCTGCTGGAAGCCTCCGGTCGCCCCGTCGCGCCCCAATACAGCCGGGAACCCGGCCACATGGCGGACCTGCTGCGGGCGGCCGCCGCGGCCGGCTGCCGCGAGGTGCTGATCGCCGGCGGCGACGGCACGGTCCGGGAAGCGGTGAACGCGATCCTCGGCCAGGGGCTGGATCTGGCCCTCGGCGTGATCCCGGCCGGCACCGGCAACGACTTCGTCAAATCACTGGGCACGCCGCGGAGCTGGCGCAACGCCTGCGCCGCGCTCGCGGCAGCGCTGGCCGAGCGCCGCCGGCGGCGTATCGACGTGGGCTGCTGCAACGGGGAGTGGTTCGCCAACAGCGTGGGCATCGGGCTGGACGGCGTGGTGGTCCGCGCCGCCGAACGGGTGCGCTGGCTGCCGGGCCTGCTCGCCTACCCGGCCGCCCTGGCCCTCGTGCTCCGCAGCGGCGTGGCCGCGGCCGAGGTGCGCATCGAGGCGGACGGCCGTCGCTTCGCACTGCCCGCATCGATGGTGATCGCCTGCAACGGCGCGTGGTTCGGCGGCCTGTTCCACATCGCCCCGCCGGCCAGCCTGGACGACGGCCTGCTGTCGGTCGTGGTCGCCGCGCCGCTCAGCCGCCGCCGGGTGCTGACCCTGGTGCCGCGGGCCATTCGGGGCACCCACATGAGCGCGCCGGAAGCCATGCTGTTCAGCGCGCGGGAACTCGTCATCGAGACCTCCGCACCGCTGCCGCTGGAGGCCGACGGCGAGGCCGCGGCCACGCCGGTGACCCGGCTCGAGATCCGCTGCGTGCCCGCAGCGCTGTCAGTAATTGCCTGAGCCGACAATTGCCTGAGCCGAAAATCGCCTGAGCCGTCAGTCGAGCCCCGCCATGGCGAAGTACTTGATCTCGACGTACTCGTCGATGCCGTACTTCGAGCCCTCGCGGCCGATACCCGACTCCTTCACCCCGCCGAACGGTGCCACCGGGGTGGAGATCAGGCCCGTGTTCAGGCCGACGATGCCGTACTCCAGCGCTTCGCCGACGCGCCAGGCGCGGGCCAGGTCGCGGGTGTAGAAGTAACTCGCCAGCCCGAAGCGGGTATCGTTGGCCATCGCCACGGCCTCGGCCTCGTCGCGGAACGGAAACAGCGGCGACAGGGGGCCGAAGGTCTCCTCACCGGCCACCAGCATGTCGGGCGTGGCCCCCTTGACCACGGTCGGCTGGAAGAACCGCCCGCCGAGCGCGTGCCGCTTGCCGCCGGTGATCAGCTCGGCGCCGCCGGCGAGCGCATCCGCGATGTGCTCTTCCACCTTTTCTACCGCGCTCTCGTCGATCAGCGGCCCCTGGTCCGTATCCCCCTTCAGGCCGTCGCCCACCACCAGGTCGTCGACGGCGGCGGCCAGCTTGTCGGCGAAGGCATCCATGACCGTTTCCTGCACGAGGAACCGGTTCGTGCACACGCAGGTCTGGCCGGTGTTGCGGTACTTCGAGGCCACGGCGCCCTCCACGGCCGCGTCCAGATCCGCGTCGTCGAAGACGATGAACGGCGCATTCCCGCCCAACTCCAGCGACACCTTCTTCATGGTGCCCGCGCACTGCTCCATGAGCAGCTTGCCGATCTCCGTGGAACCGGTGAACGAAAGCTTGCGCACCGTCGGGTTGCCGGTCATCTCGCCGCCGATCGCGGACGCCGAGCCGGTGAGTACGCTGAAGACTCCGGCCGGGATGCCGGCCTCCTCCGCCAGCACGGCCAGCGCCAGCGCCGAGTACGGCGTCTGCGATGCCGGCTTGCAGACGAAGGTGCAGCCCGCCGCCAGCGCCGGTCCCGCCTTGCGGGTGATCATCGCGGCGGGGAAATTCCACGGCGTGATCGCCGCGACCACGCCCACCGGCTGCTTCAGCACGAGCAGGCGTCGGCCGGCCTGGGGCGACGGGATGATGTCGCCGTACACCCGCTTGCCTTCCTCGGCGAACCACTCGATGAAGCCGGCGGCATAGGCGATCTCGCCGCGGGACTCCGCGAGCGGCTTGCCCTGCTCGGCCGTCATGATGACGGCCAGGTCTTCCTGATGCTCCATCATCAGGTCGTGCCAGCGGCGCAGCACGGTGGCCCGCTCGGCGGCCGGCCGCGCGCTCCAGTCGGCCATTGCCTCGCCGGCGGCGGTGATCGCCCGCCGGGTCTCGTCCGCGCCCAGGGAAGGGACCGCGCCGAGATTCTCGCCCGTGGCCGGATTATCGACGGCGATGGTGCCTTCGTCGTCCGCGTCGACCCACTCGCCGGCGACATAACACCGGCTGCGCAACAGGTCGGGATTCTCCAGTTTCATGGAATGGCTCCTATTCGTGGGTGGTCTCGCCCCGGGTCGTGCTCTGATCCAGCGCGATGTCGTAGCGCCGGATCTTCTCCACCAGGGTCGTGCGTCCCATCCCCAGCATCCTGGCCGCCTGCGCGACGACGCCGTCGCAGGAGCGCAGCGCATCGCGGATCAGGCTGCTCTCGATATCCCCCATGTGCTCCTTCAGGCTCTTGCCGTCCGGCGGCAGATCGTCGGCGGCGGCCGCCGGCATGGCCTCGCGCGCGGTCTCGCGCCGCAGCGGCGCCGGCAGGTCGCGGACCATGATGCGGCCATGGGGGCACACGACGGCCAGCCGCTCCACCAGGTTGGCCAGCTCCCGGACGTTGCCGGGCCAGGCGTACTCCTGCAGGGCCCGCACCGTCTCCGGGTCGAAATCCACCCGGACGCCGAGCCGCGCGTCGACCCGCCGCACCATCTCCTCGAGCAGCAGCGGGATGTCGCCTGCGCGCTCGCGCAGCGGCGGCAACTCGATCGGAAACACGTTCAGGCGGTAGTACAGGTCTTCCCGGAACGTGCCGTCCTCGATCGCCTCGGGCAGATCCCTGTGCGTGGCGGCGATGACCCTGACGTCGACCGGTATGCTCTGCAGACCGCCGATGCGGTCGATCACGCGTTCCTGCAGGACCCGCAGCAGCTTGACCTGCATCGCCGGCGGCATGTCGCCGATCTCGTCCAGGAAGATGGTACCGCCGGCCGCCTGCTCGAAACGCCCCGTCCGCCGGGCGATGGCGCCGGTGAACGCGCCCCGCTCGTGGCCGAACAGCTCGCTCTCCAGCAGCTGTCCCGGGATGGCGCCGCAATTGACGGCGACGAACGGCCCCGGCCGGGCGCTGAGTTCGTGAATGTAGCGGGCAACGACCTCCTTGCCGGTGCCCGATTCGCCGAGCAACAGCACGGAGGCGCCACTGGCGGCGACCCGCTCGGCCAGACCCCGGGCCTCGCACATCGCCACGCTCTCGCCGAGCGGCCGGGACTGCACCCTGTCGGCCGCGTGCTCCGCGCGGCGACGGCTGTAGCCTGCCCAGATCTCCTCGAGCAATGCTGCCAGCTGACTGAAATCGACCGGCAGGTCCAGAGCGAAGAGTCGCGCGCCGGGGCAGTCCGCCTCGAGCGCGTCCAGATCGGCACGGCCCGCGACCACGACCGGCAGCGCCGCATCCGCGCTGCCGATCTCCGCGACCAGGTGGGCGACGGCCGCGCGCCCCAGGGAAGGGTGGAGGAACACGGCGGCCAGCCGCTGCCCCGCGGCGCACTCGCGCCAGCGCTCCGGCGGCGCGAGCGCCGTGGCCGGCGCGTCCAGGAACTCGATGCTGTCGCGCAGGGTTTCGCCTGCAACGGCGTCCTCGGCAATGACCAGGATGAGCCGTTCGCTGCTCACCATGCTCCCTCCGCGGCCGGGCGCCTCGTGCCGGGCCCCGCGGGAATGGCGCCCGGCGCCCTCGCCCCCGTCGCTGCTGATCCGATCACGCCTGTCAATTCAGTCCCTTGCGCCTCGAGCGGGCGTCTGCCGCAACCGCGGACGATTGTGCGGCGCACAGCAGGCGATTGCAACTCGAAACCCCAATAATTCGAGGCTGTTCATGCCCTTGCGTCACTGCTCCGCGATCCCGGGCGGCACCGCCCGGGATCGCCCCCAAGGGCTAAAGATTCCCCGTTCGCCGCCGATACAGAGGGTAGCCACAGGAGCGTGGCGGCGCGTGCGTGCGGAGGCGCGGACCGGCGCCGCCAATAGCATCCCGAACAAGAACGGAGGACGACGCGTTGGATCTCGCAACATTGATAGGCTTGCTCGGCGCCCTCGGGGTGGTTGTCACCTCCATCTTCCTGGGCGGCGCGCCGGGCGTCTTCCTCAATACCCCGTCGCTGCTGATCGTGCTCGTCGGCACGTTCCTCGTGACGATGATGAAATTCAGCCTGAAGCAGTTCTTCAGCGCCACCGGCATCGCGGTGAAGGCGTTCACCCAGCGCGTGCCGAACCCCGAAGCCATCATCGAGAAGTCCGTGGAGCTGGCGAAGACCGCGCGCCAGGGCGGCATCCTCGCGCTGGAAGACGCCGAGGTGCCCGACGATTTCATGAAGATGGGCGTGGGCCTCCTGATCGACGGCCATCCCTCCGAGGTGGTCCGCTCCATGCTGAACAAGGACCTGAACCAGACACTGCAGCGCCACAGCGACGGCCAGGGCATCTTCAAGGCGATCGGCGACGTGGGCCCGGCCATGGGCATGATCGGTACGCTGATCGGCCTGGTGCAGATGCTCTCCGTCATGGACGATCCTAAACAGATCGGCCCGGCCATGGCCGTGGCCCTGCTGACGACGCTGTACGGCGCGATCCTCGCGAACGTAATCGCCATACCGGTGGCCGACAAGCTCGCCCTGCGCAGCAAGGAAGAGCAGCGCCACAAGTCGCTGGTCATCGACGCGCTGATCGGCATCCAGGAGGGTCAGAATCCCCGCATCATCGAGAGCATGCTGGAGGCCTATCTGCCCCGTTCGCGCCGCAGCGTCGACGACGACGCGGTCTGAGGCAGGCGATCATGACCGAGGAAGGCGCCCCGGAGGTCAGGGAAGAGGAAAAGAAAGGCGTGCCCGCCTGGGTCATGACCTTCGCCGACCTCATGACCCTGCTCATGTGCTTCTTCGTGCTCATGCTGGCGTTCTCGGAGATGGACGTGCAGAAGTTCAAGGTCCTGTCCGGGTCGGTGCGCGAGGCCTTCGGCGTGCAGGCGCAGGTGGAGGTGAAGACCATTCCGAAGGGCACCAGCGTCATCGCGCGGGAATTCAGCCCGGGGCGGCCGCAGCCCACGCCGATGAACGAGATCCGCCAGCACACCATCGACTCCGCCAAGAACACCCTGGACGTGGGCGTGGACGAGCCCGGCGTGGGCGACGAGGAAGAGGACAACGCGAAAGAGGATGCCGAAAAGCTCCGCCAGGCACTGGCGGAGGAAATCGAGCAGGGCAGCGTGGACGTCGAGCTGGACGGGCGCCGCATCATCATCCGCATCCTGGAGAAGGCCACCTTCCCCTCCGGCGATGCCAGCATACAGCCCGGCTTCCTGCCCGTGCTGGAGAAGATCCGCGGCCTCATCGGCGATATGCCGGGAGAACTCAAGATCTCCGGCCACACCGACGACGTGCCGATCTACAACGAGCGCTACCGCTCCAACTGGGAGCTGTCGACGGCGCGCGCGGTGTCCGTCGCCCACACCCTGCTGAACGGCGGCGACATTGCCGAGAACCGAATCGTGGTGACCGGCCACGCGGATACCCGGCCCCTGTATCCGAACGACAGCGCGGAACATCGCGCCATCAACCGGCGCGTGGACATCAGCATCATACGCAACCCGTCCGGCGGGGATGAGGGCCGGCAGCTGCGCATCGCCGAGGCCCGCAAACCCGACGCGGAAACGGGGCGAGAGACCGGGACGAGCGCCGACGGCGACGAGACCGCGGCCGATGCGCCCGGGGGAGACGAAGACGATGAGTGAAATGCAGAACGAAACCGAGACCAGCGATACCAACCGCCGCCGCGTGTTCCGCCTCAAGGAACTCGTGCGGATCGACTACTCGACGGTGGACGAGAGCGAGTGGATACAGCGGCTGGAGAAGAACCTGGGCAGCACGTCCCGGACCTCCGGGCTGGATGCAAAGCTGATGGAAGTGGAGGCGGCGATGAAACCCGCCGTCCTGAAACTGCGCCAGAAGGCGCCGGTCAGCGCCGAGTGCGTGGAGCTGCTGAACGAGAAGATCCAGCTCGTGGCCGACAAGGTGATGGAACTCGAGCAGCAGCGTAACCCCATCTACAGGCGCCCCACCCAGCTCTGCGACCTCAGCTCCTCCGGCATGGCCTTCGCGGCACCCCACGGCATGAGCGAGGGCGCGCGGCTGATGCTGAAGTTCCTGCTGGTCTCCGACTCCCACTACGTCGAGACGCTGGCCAAGGTCGTCCGCTGCCAGCCGCCCGAGGAGTCGGATCTGGAGGACGAGGGCTACAAGGTCGCGGTGGAGTTCGTCGGCATGCGCGAGGCGGAAAGCGAGATGCTCATCCGCCACATGCTCAGCCGCCAGGCCGAGGATATCCGCACGGCCCGGCTGCGGGCGCTGACAGAATAGGCTGCCCCGCCGTGATGAGCGCGGCCGGTCAGCCGGCCAGCGCGGCAGTCAGTGACTCCAGCTTCTCCTCGAAGCGCTGGTAGACGGGCGGATAACGGGGACCGTCGATGCCGAGCTTGTGCACCACCGGCTGGAACTCTTCCTCCACCTCGGTCTCGGCCTCCCGCAGCGAGAGGTAGCACGACGCCACGATCACGTCGTGCAGTGTCGGTTTGCTGCTGCGCCGCTGGGTCTGATCGCTGGCCACCGTATCGACGATCTCCTCGGGGAACTCCCAGTTCTCCAGGATCGACTTGCCCACCTGCGGGTTCCACTCCTCGAGAATCTGGCGGCGCGAGTCCTCGTCCGCCAGCAGGGTCGGGAACTCCTTCGCCTTGGTGAGGATGTAGAGCTTGCCGATCTCGTTCAGCAGGCCGGCCAGGAAGGCCCCGTCGGCGTCCAATTCGGTGTGCTGATCCGCCAGCACCTCGGCCATGGCCGCCTTGCGCAGGCTGACCTTCCACAGCCGTTTCAGCTGCTCGCGGATGGCTGCCTGCTGCTCCGCCTGGAACAGCTGCTCCACGGCCATGGCGATCGCGGTGTTGCGCACCATGTTGAAACCCAGCCGGCTGATGGCGGCGCGCAGACTCGTGATCTTCACGCCCGCCGGGTTGTAGAAGGCGGAATTGGCCATCGCCAGGATGCGCGACATCAGCACGGGCTCCAGGCTCACCACGTCGGCGACGCGCTCGGCCGTGCAGTCGCCGTCCTCCAGCGCCTCGCGGATCTTTATCACCACGTCCGGGAACGACGGCAGCTTGATCTCCTTGCGGGTCAGCTCGTCCGCCAGCATCTGGACGAAGCGGAAATATTCGGCACTCGACATTTTCTCTTTCTCCTGTCAGGACACCCGGCGCACGGCCGCAGCCTCGCCCCGGTGCCGGTTACCATGCAGCCGCACGAACAGATCGGCCTCGCCGCGGCTCAGTCCGCAGCGGCTCACCAGGTCGTCCGGCGCCGCTCCGCCGCCGACCAGGCGCAGGGCCTCGCCGTAGCGCTGGCCGCCGGCCCCGCCCGCCGCTGCGGGCGCGGGAGCCTGCGCGGCATCCGCGGAGAGTCTCTCCAACTGCTCGAGACGCCGGCCGATCTCGTCGAGGCGTTCCAGCACTGCCCGGCCGAGGGCGTCGTCGCCCCGCTCCGCCTGCTCCGGCGGCAGTGGCTCGCGGCGGGGCTCGCCCCGCAGGATCGCCGCCACGGCGAACAGGATCAGGGCATTGGAGAATGCCAGCACGTAGATCACATTGATTTCGCTAATGAAGTCCATCACGCATACTCATCGATAATTGAACCGTTATCCTTGTCCGAATTCTCATTTTTTTCCTCACGCTCAGATTCGGCGTCGTCCTCCCTGCGCGGCCGCTTCGGCGTATCCGGATTCACCGGCTTCAGCGGCCGGGAGGGCGCGATCGGATAGACGTCGCTTATCCCGCCGCCAATCCTGCCGCCGCCGCTGCCTATCGCCATGACTACGCCCCCTCGTCCTGCAGCCGGGCACGCAGCCGCAGCAGCGCCTGGCTGTGGATCTGGCTGACCCGGGACTCGGTGACGTCGAGCACCGTGCCTATCTCCCGCAGATTCAGCTCCTGGTGGTAGTACAGGGAGAGCACCAGCTGCTCGCGTTCGGGCAGACCGCGTATGGCCGCGGCCAGTCGGCCGCGCATCTCGGTGGCCTGGGCCCGTTCCTCGGGGCCGGCCTGGCCCTCCGCCGGGACTTCCAGCGGTTCCTGCAGCGTCGTGAACGGCTGTTCCAGGCTGAACAGGCGGCAGCTCGCCGCGTCGCGCAGCACCTCGTGATACTCATCCAGCGAGATGCCGAGCTCCCGGGCCACCTCGGCGTCATCGGCCGCCGCACCGGTGGCCGCCTCCACCCGCTGGATGGCCTCCACGATCTGCCGATGGCGCTGATGCACCGAGCGCGGCGTCCAGTCGGCCTTGCGCACCTCGTCCAGCATCGCGCCGCGGATGCGGATGCCGGCGTAGGTGTCGAAACTGGCGCCACGGGATGCGTCGTAATTGCCCGCCGCCTCGATCAGGCCCATGAGTCCGGCCTGCATGAGATCGTCCAGCTCCACCGAGGCAGGCAACCGGGCCACGAGGTGATGCGCGATACGCTTGACCAGCACCAGGTGCTGTTCCACGAAATCGTCGGTCACGACGCGTCGATCGTCTGCGAGCTGGCCGTAGGTCATCCGCTGAGACTCCCCGCTGCCGTCAGATCCCGCCCCAACAGGGACTCGAAGAAAAATGCGAGCCCGCCCGGCGCCTGCGCCGCCGCGGGCCAGCGGTCCACGGCGTCCGCGATGCGGCGGAAGGCGAGCGCCGCCCGGCTGGCCGGGTAGGCTTCCACGACCGCCACCTGCTGCTGCACGGCACGGCGCAGCGTGTCGTCCGCCGGCACGTTGCCGAGGTGCTGCAGCACGACGTCCAGATAGCGGTCCGCCACCCGTTCGATCTTCTGGAACAGCAGCCGCCCGTGGGCATCGGAGCGGGTCATGTTCGTCAGCACCTGGAAACGGCCCACGCCGTAGTCGCGGCTCAGCACCTTGATCATGGCGTAGGCGTCCGTGATCGAGGCCGGCTCGTCGCAGACCACCACCACAGCGTGCTGGGCGGCCTGGGTGAAACGGAGCACGTTGTCGGACAGCCCGGCCGCCGTGTCGATCACCAGCACCTCCGGCGGACAGGCGAGGTCGCCGAACGCGCGAATGATCTCGCCCTGGGCCGCCGGCGCGAGATCGGTCATGGCCTTGTCGCCGGAGGCGGCCGGTACGATCGACAGGCCGCGCGGGCCGCGCACGATGGTGCTCTCCAGATCCGTCTCGCCGGAGATCACGTGCTGCAGGTTGTAGCGGGGCTGCAGGCCGAACAGCACATCCACGTTCGCGAGCCCCAGATCTGCGTCGAGCAGCATGACGTTGCGCTGGAACGAGGCCAGTGCGACGGCCAGGTTGGCCGAGACATTGGTCTTGCCGACGCCGCCCTTGCCGCTGGTGACCGCGATCACCTTCACCGGCGCGCCGGCGAGCGCCCGCTCCATGTCCCGCGCCTGAGTGTGTTCAAGAGAGCGCATCGGCACCGCCTCCGAAACGCTGGGCCATGACCTCCTCCGAGACGTCCGCTTCGCTGCGGCGCATGCACTCGACGGCCTGGGTGGCAATCCACAGCCGTTTCGAGTCCGCCAGATAGAAGTCCTGGGGCACCGACTGGCCGTCGGCGATGTAGACCAGCGGCAGGCGGTGGCGGATCAGCACGCCCAGGGCGCAGCCGAGCTGGGCGGCCTCGTCGATCTTGGTCAGCGCGCAGCCGGCGAGCGGCAGCTGGCCGAAGCGCCGCACGGCCTCGTCCAGGGAGGCTTCCTGGGCCGTGGCGGACAGGGTCAGGAACACCTCGATCGGCGTTCCCTCGACCCGCAGTGCCGCGAGCTGATCGGCCAGGCGGACGTCGCGCTGATTCAGGCCGGTGGTATCGATCAGCACCAGGTCCATCGAGCCCAGGCGCTGCAGCAGCGCGGCCAGCGCCTCGCCGTCTTCGGCCACGTACATGCGGGCGCCCAGGATGCGCGCATAGGTGGCCAGCTGTTCCTCGGCCCCTATGCGGTAGCAGTCCGTGGTGACCAGCGCAATGTCCTCGGCGCCGTGACGCATGGCGTAGCGGGCCGCGAGCTTGGCGATGGTGGTGGTCTTGCCCACGCCGGTGGGGCCGACGAAGGCGGCGATGCCGCCGTTCTCCAGCAACCGGTCCTCCGCCATCGGCAGCGTCTCCGCCAGGATCCGCAGCGGCAGCTGCCAGGCGTGCTCGCTCGCATCCCCGTCCTCCAGCTGCTCGGCGATCGGTGCGGCCACGTCCGGCGCCACGCCGATACGGCTCAGGTTCCTCAGCACCTGGGCGCGGCCCGGGCGCCGGCGGGAGTAGTCGTTCCAGGCGAGGCTGGAGAGCTGGGACTCCAGCAGTTCGCGCAGCCCGCGGATGTCCGAGTGGACCGCGTCGAGGGACGGGTTCGCCTCGGCGGCGGCCGGGATCTGCGCGCCCGGACGCTCGGCCAGGTCGGCCAGCGCGCGGTGCGCGAGCGGTCCGGCGGGCGCCTCTTCCTCGCCGGCGGGCGTCATGCCCGCGCCGGGACGTGCCCCGGGTGCCTCCGCCACGGCGTCCTGTGCCTCCGGCGCGGCCGCCGCGCCGGCGCTGCCGGTTTCCGCACGGAGGCTGCCGAGCGCCTCGCGTATCAGTGCCTCGTCGTAGTCCAGCGCGGCAATGATCTCCACGCCCTCGGCCACGCGGCTGTTCGAGAGGATCACCGCATCGGGCCCCTGCTCCTCCCGCACCCGGCGCAGAGCCTGGCGCATGTCCGGTGCTACGAATCGCTTGATCTTCATAGTGGGTTCCTCAGCTCAGGCGGCCGGTCAGTGACCGACGGCGCCGACCATCCTTATCTGTTTGTCTTCGGGGATCTCGTTGTAGGCGAGCACGTGCAGGTTGCGAATGCCGCGCATGAGTTTTGCGAGCCACGGCCGGATGCCCGGCGCCACCAGCAGCACCGCCGGCTCGCCGGCCGCCTCCTGGCGCTCCGCGTTCTCGGACAGCACCCGGTGGATGCGCTCCACGAGGCCGGGTTCCAGGCCGGCCGTGGCGCCATTGCGCGTCGACTCGGTGAGCAGTTGCTCGAGCTCCGGCTCCAGAGTGAGCACCGGCAGCTCCTCGCGCATGCCGGCGACGCCCTGCACGATCGAACGGCCGAGCGCGACGCGCACCGCCGCCACCAGCTGTTCCGGCTCCTGGGTCTTCGGGCCCTGCTCCGTCAGGGTCTCCGCGATGCGCCGGCTATTGCGCACCGGGATGTTCTCGGCCAGCAGCATCTGCAGCACCCTGACCACGGTGGCCATGGGCAGCGTCTTCGGCGTCAGCTCTTCCACCAGCTTCGGCGCCGTCTCGCCCAGCTTGTCCAGCAGCTGCTGGGCCTCCTCGTGGCCGAGCAGCTCGGCGGCGTGGGTGGAGAGCAGCTGGCTGATGTGGGTGGCCACCACGGTGCTCGCATCCACCACCGTGTAACCGAGCATCTGCGCCTCCTCGTTCTGGGACGGGTCGATCCACACCGCCTGCATGCCGAAAGCCGGGTCCTTGGTGGCGATGCCCTGCAGCTCGCCGAAGACCTGGCCCGGGTTGATCGCCAGCTCCTTGTCCATGTGCACCTCGCCCTCGCCCACGGGCACGCCCATCAGCGAGATGCGGTAACCCACCGGCGCCAGATCCAGGTTGTCACGGATGTGCACGGCCGGAATCAGGAAGCCGAGTTCCTCAGTGAGCTTCTTGCGCACGCCCTTGATGCGGGAGACCAGCGGGCCGCCCCGGTTCCGGTCCACCAGCGGGATCAGGCGATAGCCCACTTCGAGACCGACGGTGTCCACCGGGGAGACGTCGTCCCAGCTGAGTTCCTTCGGCTGCGCCGGCTGCTCGGGCTCGGCCGAGTCCTCGTTGGGCTCGGCGGTCTCCGGCGGACGTCGGGCGGAGCGCCACGCGCCGTAGCCCGCACCGGCCGCCAGCGTCAGGAACGCGAAGTTCGGCATGCCGGGGATGAGACCGAGGGTGAGCATCACCCCCGCGGTCACGCCCAGCACACGGGGGTCACCGAAGATCTGCGAGAGCATCTGCCGCGCCATGTCCTGGGGCTTGGAGACGCGGGTGATGATCACGGCCACGGCGGTGGAGAGCAGCAGCGAGGGAATCTGCGCCACCAGTCCGTCACCGATGGTGAGCAGGGTGTAATTCTGCATGGCCGCGGACAGGCCCATGTCGTGGCGTACCGTGCCGATCACCAGACCGCCGATGATGTTGATGAACAGGATCAGGATGCCGGCGATGGCGTCGCCGCGGACGAACTTGCTCGAGCCGTCCATGGCGCCGTAGAAATCCGCCTCTTCGCGGACCTCCTGGCGGCGCTGGCGGGCCTCGTTCTGGTCGATCAGGCCGGCGTTCAGGTCGGCGTCGATGGCCATCTGCTTGCCGGGCATGGAGTCCAGGGTGAAGCGGGCGGTCACCTCGGAGACGCGCCCTGCGCCCTTGGTGACCACCACGAAATTGATGATCACCAGGATCGAGAAGACGACCAGGCCGACCGCGTAGTCGCCGCCGATCACGAAGTTGCCGAAGGCCTCGATCACCCGCCCCGCGGCGCCCGTGCCGGTATGGCCCTCGAGCAGCACCACCCGGGTGGAGGCGATGTTCAGCGCGAGCCGGAGCAGGGTCACGATCAGGAGCACCGTCGGGAACACGGCGAACTCCAGCGGACGC
>Ga0209947_1000495_pt1 | contig 24683 bp, 22 predicted proteins | sample SalPonR2_B_D2_MG_FD_185706 | JGI IMG/M metagenome (GOLD analysis project Ga0209947, IMG submission 185706) | Salt pond soil microbial communities from South San Francisco under conditions of wetland restoration - Salt Pond MetaG R2_B_D2_MG... ...
CAGGACCTGACCCCGGACTTGCAAAAGACGGACGCCTTGGGTGCCCACGGCGCGGCGCGTGATGCGATCCTCTGCGCGTTTGGCGTGTTGCCCGCTATGCTGGCGCGAAACGCCCAAGGCCCCCTAGTGAGGGAAGGGCAACGCCAGCTTGCGACGTGGACCCTACAACCGTTGGCAGAGATCGTTTCCGAGGAAATGACGGACAAGCTGGGCCAGCCGGTGCAGATGGACACGCTCAGGCCGCTACAGGCATATGACGCCGAGGGCCGTGCCCGCGCGGTGGCTGGTGTGGTGCAGGCGCTTGCAATGGCCAAAGAGGCGGGCGTTGATGCGGATACCGCAATGAAGCTGGTGGGGTGGCAAGAGTAACGCCTACAGAGCGCCCCTGATGTCATAGGTAGATGTCTTGCTCATTTCCTTCACCCGCAACGTAACAGTATGCGGGTGCTCTTCAATGTAGCCGGGTGGTAAATGCCACTCGCGCTCTTGCACGACATAAGGCCCGTTGGTCTGCCACCAAAACACATCCCCAACGGCGGGAACCGTTTCCGCTTCAATATCACCAATAATTTCTCACCGTCCAACACGCGCATAATTGCCATAGAACACTTCCCCTTTTTCGATTCGATCTTATGGATGGGCAGACAGAAGGACAAGCGTTCAAGAAAGCTACGGATCGAGAATGCGGCGCAGCTTGTTACCCCAGATGTTACCCTAAGCCAAAATCCACCAAGTCCGCTTAACACGACTTAAGCTAGCTCTTTGCTTTCTTGGGGATATTTGGCTCCGGCGGTAGGGATCGAACCTACGACCAATTGATTAACAGTCAACTGCTCTACCGCTGAGCTACGCCGGAACACGAGGGTTCGTTTAGCAACAGTCTTGGCGGGCGTCCAGAGGGTTTGGTGAAAAAAGTCGGTTTCGGGGTTAGGTCAGAGAAAAAACCGCCCTCTCCGAGAGGTGATCAATCGGGGTGACCCGGTTTTTACCATGCAGATCAATGAGATGCGCCAGGACATTGCGGGTGGCGGCTGGCAGAAGCGCGGGGGGCGTATCGACATAGATCCGCGCGGCGAGGGTTGCGCTGGTGGCGGGGCCCTCGGCGAGCGCCTCAAGGATCTCGGCCTCGCGCGACAGGCGGTGCCTGATCAGCCAATCGAGCCTCTCGGCCGGGGTGTCGATCGGGGCACCATGGCCGGCATGGAAGATGCGCCAATTGCTCTGTTGCAGGCGGCGGCAGGAGGCCATGAAATCTGTGAGATCGCCTTCCGGCGGAGAGACAAGCGAGCTGGCCCAGCCCATCACCAGGTCACCGCAGAACACGGCATCGCCGAGCGCAAAGCACAGGTGGTTGCCGAAATGACCAGGGGTGTGGAGCGCCGTGAGGCTCCAGTCCGCCCCGTCCACCACATCCCCATCGGCCAGGGTTTCGTCCGGGGCAAACTCTGCATCGACGCCTTCACCGCCGCCGACAAGCCCACCTTCCGCCAAGCGCTGCATGACGGCGCTTCGCCCGCCCATGGCATCCGAAAAGGCATGGATCGGCGCCTTTGTTGCAGCGCTCAAGGCCCGGGCCAGCGGCGAATGATCGACATGCGCATGCGTGACGAGGATCGCGGTTACCCGTGCCGTGCCAATGGCCTTCAGAAGGGCGGCGAGATGGGCCGGATCATCCGGGCCGGGGTCGATCACGGCAAGATCACGCTGCCCCACAAGATAGCTGTTGGTCCCCCAAAACGTCATCGGTGACGGGTTCGGGGCCAAGACGCGGCGGATGTTCGGGCCAATGCGTTCGGCGATGCCGGGCGTTGGGGGATATCCAGTCTGGGGATCGGGTATCATGCGGGCGACAGCAGCAGGACCGCTGGCATAATGCAAGGCCTGCGGCTTGCGGACATTCCGTTTTCTGTCGCGGTAGCGTAGCGTGGCCGCATGACATTCGAATGGCTCAAACGCTACATGCCGGACGGGCTTTACGGCCGTGCGGCGCTGATCCTGGTTCTTCCGGTCGTGACGCTGCAGCTTGTTGTGTCGGTGGTGTTCATCCAGCGGCATTTCGAGGGTGTGACCGAACAGATGACTCGCGAGATCGCGCGTCAGATCAACACCGTGCTCGATCCCGAATGGGACGACGACGCGCGGCTTGCAGAGCGTCTGAGCCTCGATTTCCTGCCGACCTCGGCGGCGCAGGTGCCGGAGGCGCATATTCGCCGCTGGTATGATTTTTCAGGGATCGTGGTGATCCGGACCCTGGACCAGCATGTGGTCGGGTTTCAGCGTGCCCACCTGGTGGACGACTGGACCGTCCATATCTGGGTGCAGCGCGGAAATGAGCCTATCCAGATGATCGAGTTCAACCGCAAACGCGCGTCCGCGTCAAACCCGCATCAGCTTTTGGTGAACATGGTGGTTTTCGGCGCGCTCATGACACTGATTGCCTACTTGTATTTGCGCAACCAACTGCGCCCGATCAAGCGGCTCGCCAAGGCCTCCGAGGCCTTTGGGCGGGGGCGGCATGTCGCGTATTCGCCATCGGGTGCGATCGAGGTGCGGGCCGCAGGACACGCTTTTCTGGACATGCGCGCCCGGATAGAACGGCAGATCGAACAGCGCACCATGATGTTGTCCGGGATCAGCCACGACCTGCGCACGCCCCTGACCCGTCTGCGTCTGAGCGTGTCGATGCTGGACGACACAGAGCGCGAACCGCTGGAACGCGACATCGACGACATGCAGAAATTGATCGACGCGTTTCTGGATTTTGCCCGTGGCAATGCCGACAGCGCGCAACCGGAACCCACCGATATGCCGGGGTTCGCGCAGGAAATCGTCGATGATTGCGCCCGCGCGGGGGTGCCGGTGTCACTGGTCGATGTCGACGGGGCAGGGCAGGTCACCCTGCGCCAGACCGCGTTGCGCCGCGCCTTGGAGAACCTGATCGGAAATGCCGAACGCTATGGCACGCATTGCGAGGTCTCCGTGGCGCTGACCGAGAAATCACTGCGCATCCGGGTCGAGGACGATGGGCCGGGAATCGCCGCTGGCCAGAGGGGTGCCGCGCTGCGCCCTTTCGTGCGGCTGGATCCGGCGCGCAATCAGGATTCCGGGACAGGTGTCGGGCTGGGCCTTGCCATCGCGGCGGATATCGCGCGCGGACACGGGGGCGTGCTGCGTCTTGGTGTCAGCGAGACGCTGGGCGGACTGCGCGCCGACATCGTCATCGCGCGATAAGACACCACACAGCGCGATCTGCATACAGGAACGGCTATTTTTTCGGGCAACCTGCGCGAAAATTGTTGAAAGAACCATCTCGTATGTAGGATGAAATGGTACACGGGTGCATACCGACCCGAAATCGCAACCAAGACAGGACGCCTGTGATGCCGGCTTACACCTATGTGAATGACGTGATGCTGCGCGATTGCGAATCGTCGGGGATCGTTTTCCTGCCTCGATATTTCGAGATGGTACATACAGTCATCGAGAATTGGCTGGACGAGGCGCTTGATTGGCCGATCAGTCAGGTTCAGGGCAGCAATGGCTTGTCCTTGCCTTTCGTGAATGTCAGCGCGGAGTTTCCCGCGCCCAGCCGGCTTGGCGATCGTTTGAAATGGCGCCTCACGGTCCGTGAGTTGCGGCGCAGCAGCTTGCGGCTCGAATTGACTGGAAGCACGGGCGCAGAGACGCGGGTCGTGGTGACCGGCACGCTGGTTCTATCCGAGGCCCTGGCCCTGCGCGCGCGGCGCTGGCCCGACGCGATTGCCGAACGCATCCGGGAATTCCAGGTGGTCCCGGATGCCACAATTGGCAAGGTGGCTGAATAGCGGCGTCTCAGGCGTCTTGTGCCGCGGCATAGAGAAATTCGACAAGCTTCGTCCGATCCAGCGGTTTCAGCAGAAGCTCGACGCCCAGACGCTTGGTTTCATGTCGTAATTTGACCGACCTCTCTGCCATGACGATGGCGCAGGGCAGGCCGCCCAAACGCCACGTCAGTTCCTCGAAAAGCTCGATTCCGCTGGCCCCATCGCCAAGCTGGTAATCCAGAAGCAGCGCGTCAGGGGTGATCTCGAGATCCTCCATCAATTGCAGCGCGCTTTCGGCCTCTTCGCTTTCGATCACGCTGACGCCCCAGTTTTCGATAAGAATCGACATCGCACGCCGCAATTGCGGATCGTTTTCGACCAACAGCATGATCAGCCCGGACGCCCTGAGCGCGGTTGCAGACGCAGACCGGGCCTTGGCCGGCCGCACCGGATCGAAGCGCCGGGCAATCGCCACGTTGAGCATGAAGCACGACCCGCGCCCCGGTTCGGACCAAAGACCCAAAGGGTGTCCCAATCGCGCGCAGGCCCGTTCGACAATGGCAAGACCGAGGCCCAGGCCGTCATTGTTGCTCGCCTTGGCGTCCAGCCGATGAAATTCTTCGAAAATCCGGTTCTGATCCTCCTCGGCGATGCCGGGCCCGGTGTCCCACACCTCGATCCGGGCAGAGTCGCCATTTCGGCGCGCACCGACGACGACCCGCCCGGTTTCGGTATAGCGGATCGCGTTGGTCAGAAGGTTCTGCACGATCCGGCGCAGATAGGCGGGGTCGGAGTCCACCACTTGCGAGCTGTCCACGATCCGCAGCGACAGGCCTTTTTGCGCGGCCAGAAGATCCATCTCGTCGCGCAGGGGATCGAAAATTTCGCGCAGGGCAACAGGGCGGATGTCAAAACTCGGGCCGTCGCCTTCAAGTTTCGAGATATTCAGCAAGGCGTCGATGATTTGTTCCGCCGCACCAAGCGCGGTTTCGGCTTTGTCCAGAACCGTCTTTTCATCCGGCGTGTCGATCTTGTCCGACAAGGACGCCATGAACAGTTTTGCCGCCGACAAGGGCTGCAGCAGGTCATGGCTTGCGGCAGCGACAAAGCGCGACTTCGAGGCGTTGGCCCGTTCTGCCGCTCCAGGCTGTCGCTGGGATCGATCAGGGATATCTCCGGTCTCGGCCTCATCCGGGAGCAGGGGGATAAATGGCAACACCGGTCAGCGTCTGGTTCACGTGCAGGCCACCGGTCTGTTCGCCATAGGTCGAAAACCCGACCACGCGATGCGCCCGAAGCACGTCCGAGACCGCGCAGGTTTTCTGGAGGCGGCCCGCTTCGATCCGGCGCAGAATGCAGTCGCATCCAAGGATGAACTCGGGGCGGGTGTGCTTGGCCAGTTACTCCAGCCCCCGATCCAGATGGTCGACAATTTCGTCATGCGTGGCAAGGGTCAGGACCATGCCTTCGTTGATCGCCGAGAAGAAGACCAGATCATGGTTTGCCTTTACCTGCCGGATCGCGCGGACATGGTGCGTGTCGCCCAGACGGACCACAACGGGATGCGCGGCAAAGGTGAATTGATCCAGTTGATGCGGGTCCAGGCCCAAAAGCCGAGCGTATTCCAGCGCGGCCGGCTCGGCGTTGATTTCGTGCACGATACGCCCATCGGGCGACGCCGACGTGACCACCATCCGGGCCTCCGTGGGGATCTGGTGATCGAGGCTGAAGACACGCACCGGCCTGTCGCACCGCGCCACCATCACGATGGCGGCGTTGCGCAGGACCACGCCTTTCCGGGCAAGCCATGTTTGCGCAAAGCGCGCACCGTCACCGGACGAGCCGCCAAAAAGCGGTGTTGGACCAAGCGAGGCGGACAGAAAAGCGGTCAGTTGCTCTTCGCGAAGGCTCAAGCCGTCAGCCATCAGGAAAGCGAATTCCGAGGACCAGTCCAGGGTTTTCTGAGCAAGTGCCAAACGCGTTTCGATCAAGGCGCCCTCGATATCCTCTTCGGTGATCCGATCAAGGCTCTCGATGGCATAGGTCGTGATGCTGAAGTGGGCTTTGCGGAATGCAACCGCGATGATCTGCTGGTCTTCATAACCTGCGCGGCCAATCTCGCTCGCGGTGGTGCAGGCCACGACATCCGTGTCAGAGAACAAACCGGATGTCACCGCGATCAGGTCATGGAACGCCGCATCCGGTGACACGAACAAACAGACGAGATCGGACGGTCCGGATCCGAGCTGAGCAGCGATTTGACCCGCGGCATCCTGAGCGTCACTGGGAACCTGCGCGACAGCAATCGCCTCTGGCGCGGCCTCGCCGCCTCACGGCGATCTGCGCGAGGAAAAACCCTGCTCCCTTCCACGATCCGGTTCCCAAATGTTGGCTGCCGGACATGATAGGAGCATCACGCTTGGCTTGGCAATACCCGGTTGAAGCGCGCCTCTTGCGCAATGAGCACGGCTTGCGTTCGGCTGTGAACACGCAGCTTGCGCATGATCGCGGTGACATGCGCCTTCACGGTGGTCTCGGCGATCGACAGGTCATAGGCGATCTGCTTGTTCAGCTTGCCTTCGCAGATCAGGTTGAGAATCCGTGCCTGCTGATTGGTCAGCGTCGCCAAGCGCGTCATCGCTCCGGCAACAACCCCCGCGGGTTCAGTCGCAGAACAAGCAGCAGGATCACACCCATGGTCAGCAGCCGCATGTGCTGCACGCTGTCCAGAAGATGCCCCTTGAGCCAGGATCCGTCCGACAGCCCCGACGTGATGCCGCTCATCACGAGCTGACCCATCGGCTCCACCTGGACCCAGAGAAACCAGATCAGGAACCCGCCCAGCACCGCGCCAAGGTTGTTGCCCGATCCACCGACGATCACCATGACCCAGATCAGGAATGTATAGCGCAGCGGCTGGTAACTGCCCGGTGTCAGCTGGCCGTCGAGCGTCGTCATCATCGCGCCCGCGATACCGCATATGGCCGATCCCAGGACAAAAACCTGCAAGTGCCGCGCGGTCACGTTCTTGCCCATCGCGCGGGCCGCTGTCTCGTTGTCCCGGATCGCGCGCATCATGCGGCCCCACGGGCTGTTGAGCGCAAGCTGCGACAGCACCAGAAGGATGACCAGAACTGCCGCGAACAATAGCCCGTATTCCAGTTTCACGTAGAGTGTCGAGGCAGTTGTCGGGTCGATACCGAAATCCGCCGCACGCTCGACGAACGCCGGATCATTTTGCAAATCCACCTCGTTGGGCACGGGGCGCGGCAGGCCGATCACGTTCTTCACGCCCCGCGCCATCCAATCCTCGTTCTTTAGGATCGCAATGACGATTTCGGCAATGCCCAGCGTGGCGATTGCAAGATAGTCCGACCGCAACCCCAGCGCCGTCTTGCCGATGACCCATGCCGCGCCAGCCGCCAGAACGCCCCCGACCGGCCAGGCCAGCAACACGGGCAGGCCAAGCCCGCCCAGATAGCCTGTGGACGCGGAATCGATCGACTCGACCGCCTCGACTGCCGGATCTAACACCATGCGGTAGATCACCAGACCGACCAGCAGCACCGCCGCCGTGGCCCAGCCGCGCAGCGTGCCGGACGTCCGCGACCAGACCAGCACGGCCGCCACGATGCTTGCCGCCCCCAGCGTGAGCCCCAGCAGGATGCCGCCCCCCCCGGCCTGCCAGGCCGCACCGACAGGCGGCATGGAGACCAGCACAACCGCCAGACCGCCCAGCGCCACGAACCCCATGACCCCGACATTGAACAGCCCCGCAAGGCCCCATTGCAGGTTAACACCCAGTGCCATCACCGCGCTGACCAGCCCCATGTTGAGGATCAGCAGTGCAGAATTCCAGCTTTGCAGCACGCCCGTCCCAAGGATGAGACACGCCACGAGGGCAAAGAGCAGAAAGGTCCTCATAGAGATTTTCCCCGGAATAGGCCGGTTGGCCGGAACAGAAGCACGATCACCAGGATGACGAAACTGATCGCGAACTTGTATTCGGTGCTCAGCATCTGCATCAAGCCGTCGGGCTGCAGCGCGGGGGGCATCAGATATCCCAGCACCTTTTTCCACGCATAGGTGATCCCGACCTCGGAAAACGCGATGACGAACCCGCCGGCAATGGCACCGAGCGGGTTGCCCATGCCGCCCACGATGGCGGCGGCAAAGATCGGCAGAAGAAGCTGGAAATACGTGAATGGCTTGAACGATTTGTCGAGGCCATAAAGCACCCCGGCCACCGTGGCGAGCGAGGCCACGATAAGCCATGTGACCAGCACCACGCGCTCGGGATTGATCCCCGACAACAGTGCAAGGTCCTCGTTGTCGGAAAAGGCGCGCATGGATTTGCCGGTGCGTGTCTTGTTCAGGAACCAGAACAGGATCGCCACGACCACGATCGCGGTGATCACCGTGATCACCTGGCTGGTGCGCAGCGACAGACCTTCCGCCAGCCCGGTCATCTCCTTGAAATCACGCGCTGATATCACGAAGCGTTCGCCATCGGCAAAGCGCTGGTCATCAGGGCCGATGATGATGCGCGTGAAGCCGTTATAGATGAACATGACCCCCATCGACACGATCACGAGGATCACCGGTTTGGCCTTCTGCGCGCGGTAGAACCTGTAGACATAGCGGTCGGTCAGAAGCACGATTCCCGTCGCTCCCAGAATGCCGAAAGGGATTGCCAGCAGCGCAGTGGGGAAGGGGCCAAGGCCGACACCCATCGCCTGCAATCCCCATGTTGTCAGGACCGCGAACATGGTCCCCACCGCCATCGTGTCGCCATGGGCGAAATTGGAAAACCGCAGGATGCCGTAGATCAGCGTCACCCCAAGCGCACCAAGCGCCAGCTGGCTGCCATAGGCAATCGCCGGGATAAGTACGAAATTGGCCAGTGCCACGAAGCCGTTCAAAAGGTCCATGTCGCCCTCGCTTCGCCACTCTTGCACCGCCGTCCCGGCATCTTCTCTTCAAAAATATGCAATTTCAACATCTCCACCCGCGCTCTCGTCAGCCGCCAAGAAAGGATCGGCGCACATCCGGATCTGCCAGCAACTCCTTGCCAGTGCCGGAATAGCCATTCGCACCCTGAACCAGCACATATCCCTTGTCCGCGATCTCGAGCGCCTGGCGCGCGTTCTGCTCCACCATGAGGATCGAAATGCCGGTCCGCGCCACTTCGATGATGCGGTCGAACAGTTCATCCATGACGATGGGCGAAACCCCTGCGGTCGGTTCGTCCAGCATCAGCAGCTTGGGCTGGGTCATCAGCGCCCGGCCCACGGCGACCTGTTGGCGTTGACCCCCTGATAACTCTCCCGCCGCCTGGTTTCGCTTTTCCCTCAGGATCGGGAACAGTTCGTAAACCTGCTCCATCGAGGACCGGAAATCGTCCTCGCGGATGAAGGCCCCCATCTCGAGGTTCTCCTCCACCGTCATCGAAGTAAAGATGTTGGAGGTCTGCGGCACGAAGCCCATGCCGTGACGAACACGGGCCTGCGGGGTGAGCTGGGTGATGTCCTGACCATCCAGCAGCACGCGGCCCTGGCGCAGGTCGAGCATGCCGAACACCGCCTTCATCGCCGTCGACTTGCCAGCCCCGTTGGGGCCGACGATCACCGCGATTTCGCCGCGCTCAACTTCAATGGTGCAATCATGCAAGATATCGGGGCCGGTCTTGCCATAGCCGCCGGTCATGTTCTCGCCAACCAGGAACGGTCCCTGCTTGCCCGGCATCGGGTTCGGCTGCGTTCCCGCAGGTGTCAGCCTGCCTTGTCCGTGCGGATTGGTGACAGAGGCGTCTGTGTTGCCGCGATCGTCCTGGTACGGGTTGCCGCTCATAGGGCCACGTCCTTGTTCTTCAGCCCCGTGCCCAGATAGGCCTCGACCACGCGCTCATCGGCTTTTATCTCGTCAATCGTGCCTTTCGAGAGAACCTTGCCCTCGGCCATGACGATCACCGGATCGCACAGCCTGCCAATGAAATCCATGTCATGCTCGATCATGCAGAAAGTATAGCCGCGCTCGGTGTTCAAGCGGATAATCGCGTCACCGATGGTGTTGAGCAGGGTGCGGTTCACCCCCGCACCGACCTCGTCAAGAAAGACGATTTGCGCGTCGACCATCATCGTGCGGCCCAGCTCCAGCAGCTTCTTTTGCCCGCCAGAGACCTGTCCCGCCTTGTGGTCGGCCAGATGCTCGATCGTCAGGAATTCCAGAACTTCGTCCGCCTTGGCGCGCAGCGCGCGTTCCTCGTCGGCGATCCGCTTGCGTCCGAACCACGTGTTCCACAGCGTCTCGCCTGTTTGACCGCCTGGCACCATCATCAGGTTCTCGCGGCAGGACATGGAGGCGAATTCATGCGCGATCTGGAAGGTCCGCAAAAGGCCCTTGTGGAACAATGCATGCGGCGGCAGCCCGGTCACGTCTTCACCTGCCATGAAGACCTGGCCGGATGTTGGTTTCAGAACGCCCGCCACGACATTGAAAAGCGTCGTTTTTCCAGCGCCGTTCGGACCCACGAGACCGGTTATGGTTCCGGTTTCCACGGTCAGGTTTGCGCCATCAACCGCGCGGAAACCACCAAAATGGCGATGCAGGTTCTTGACCTCGATCATACCTTATCCACTGCGTGAACAATGCCTCTGAAAATATTGAAACGGCGCAGAAATTCTGCGCCGTTTTTGGTTATGGTCTTTCTGGCACGGCTCAGCGGTAGCCCACGACTGTCAGCACGCCATCTTCGACCAGATATTCGGCGTAGCTGCCGGCCGCTTCTCCCGATCCGACGAATTCAACCCCTGTCGCCCCCTGGTAATCCACGTCGCCGCCATCGGCCAGGATTTCCAGCGCCTTGGCAAGCTCACCGGGCATGATCGTCTCGCCCGGGGCGTTGGCGACCATCTGGATCTGGTCGACATAGTCGCCCGGCTCGCTCGACCCGGCGGCGGCCATGGCCAGCAGCATCAGCGCGGCCGCGTCATAGCTTTCACCTGCATAGACGCTGGTGCCGTCGATGCCTGCGGCCTCGGCCATTTCCGCAAATTTCGCGGTGCCTTCGTTGTCGCTGCCCGGCGCGGTGCCGATGGTGCCGTCAAGGTCAGACCCGAACGCGTCGGTCAGCCCGTCACCGATCATGCCGTCGCCCAGTGCAAACATGTCGAATGCACCGCTGTCGAGCGCGCCCTGGATCACGCCAGCGCCGCCCTGATCGACATAGCCCAGCACGACCAGCGCATCACCGCCGGCAGAGGCCAGAGCCCCCACTTCGGCCGAGTAATCCGCTTTTCCGTCCTCATGCGGCGCGGTCAGCGTGACGGTGCCGCCTGCCTCTTCGAAGGCTGCTTCGAACGCGTCGGAAAAGCCCTTTCCGTAGTCGTTGTTGGTGTAGGTCACCGCGACCGAGGAGATGCCCTTGTCATTGAGGATCTGGGCCAAGATCTGGCCCTGGCGGGCGTCTGACGGCGCGGTGCGGAAGAACAAGCCGTTGTCTTCGGCTTCGGACAGGGCCGGAGAAGTTGCAGAGGGCGAGATCATGACCATGCCGTTCGGCACCGCCACATTCGCCAGGACCGCGCCAGTGACACCCGAACAATCGGGGCCCATCATCGCCTTGATGCCGTCGCTGGTTATCAGGCGTTCCGCCGCAGCGGTTGCCGCCGCGCTGTCGACGCAGGTGGAATCGACGCGGACCGGGCTGACTGTCGCGCCGTCAAGCAGCATGCCGCTGTCGGAAACTTCCGTGATCGCCATCTCGGCGCCGGTGGCCATCGCCGGGGAGAGGGATTCGATTGGCCCGGTGAAGCCAAGGATGATCCCCATCTTGATGTCGTTGGTGTGGCTGCCGGCAAAGGCACCGCCGGCCATCAGGGCACAGGCCGCCGTGGCTGTCAGAATTTTGTTCATGTTTCACTCCCATGTTGGAACATTGTGATGTCCAGCCCGAACGATATGCACAGTTCGGCAAAAAGAAAAGGCCTGAGACGCCGCATATGGCGATCCCTGACCCCAAGGTTTTCAGGGGGTTAGTCATGCGCGTTGTTTCAGTGGCGACGCGGCGTTTGCAGGTTTTCGCGGTCACGTCTGTGTCAGCGGACTTGCCCTTGCGTCAAGTCTCGCCAGTATAGGCCCGTAAGCTGTTGAAGCGAGGTGTCATATGCCAATTCCGAGACCTGTTGTCCCGTCGTTCGTCCCGTCGGTCGTCCTGTCACTTGTCCTGGCCACCGCGCTCATGGGCACGGCCATGGCGCAAGTGCGGTCCGACACGATTACCACCCGCGCAGGGGAGGTCACCGTGTCTGCCGTCGTGACGGGGCTCGACACGCCTTGGGCCTTCGGGTTTTTGCCCGGCGGGGACATCGTGCTGACCGAACGCGACGGCCGCGTCCTGATCGTCGCCCCGGGGCAGGGCGTGGCGGTGCTGCGCAACCCGCCTCAGGTGCATGTCAACGGGCAGGGCGGTTTGCTGGACGTCTTGGTGCCCCGTGATTTCGCGCAGAGCCGAGAGCTGTTTTTCACCCATGCCAAACGGCAGGGCGGGGCAAGCGGGACGGCTGTCACACGGGCGGTCCTGACCCCGGATGGCATTGCACTGATGGATCATCGCACCATATTCGAGATCGAACCGGGAAGCCGCGGCGGCCGTCATTTCGGCGCGCGGATCGCCGAAGCCCCCGATGGCACGCTGTTCTTGACGGTGGGGGACCGTGGAGACCGCCGGTCCGCGCAAGACCGCAGCCTGCACAACGGCTCGGTTCTGCGGATCAAACGTGACGGCTCGGTCCCTGATGACAATCCGTTCGTGGGGGCAAGCGGCGTGCAGCCTGAAATCTGGTCCTACGGCCACCGCAACCCGCAGGGCGCGGCCTTTGATGCCGAGGGCCAGTTCTGGGTGAACGAACACGGCGCGCGCGGCGGCGACGAGGTAAACCGGATCGTGAAAGGCGCGAATTTCGGCTGGCCCGTCATCGCCTACGGGCAGCACTATGCCGGCGGGCGTATCGGCGAGGGGACCGCGAAAGAGGGCATGGAACAACCGCAGACCTATTGGGACCCCTCCATCGCCCCGTCCGGCATGACCTTCTACTCCGGCAACATCGACGGCTGGACCGGCGATATGTTCGTTGGCTCACTCAAGTTCGACTACGTCGCGCGGCTCAGCGGTTCCCCCCTGCAAGAGGTCGAACAGATCAAGGGCGAAAGCACGCTGCGCGTGCGAGACGTGCGGCAGGGCCCGAACGGCGATCTGTGGTTCCTGAGTGTCGGCAACGGGGCGCTGTACCGGATGGGCCTGCCGAATAGCTGAGCGCCAGACCGCATGCGCATCGGAAAAATGACCAAGACGCACCCTGGCAGGACCACAGGCGGCAAACGCCGTATGAAAGGGCTGCGAAATGTCGCGCGCCGGGGACTGCCTGCGATACAGCCTGTCCGATGCGGGGATCGGTTTGCCGGGTCTCGGACCTACACTGATATCCGCGAGGCATGCGCGCCGCGCTCTCGGTAGGGTGTAGTTTCGTAATGCGCCCGGTAGCACTTGGAGAAATGCGAGGGCGACGCGAATCCGCAGGCCAGCGCCACGTTGATGACGCTCATGTCGGTTTGCATCAGCAGATTGCGCGCCTTTTGCAGGCGCAGTTCCATGTAGTACCGCTTCGGACTGCGGTTCAGGTAGCGGCGGAACAGACGTTCGAGCTGCCGGGTCGACATGCCGACCTGCTGGGCGAGGATCGACGGGCTGATCGGCTCCTCGATATTCTGCTCCATCATCTGGATCACCTTGCTGAGTTTCGGGTGACGCACGCCGATGCGGGTCGGCACGGACAGGCGCTGGGTATCCTGGTCGGTCCGGATGGAATTGTAGATCAGCTGGTCGGCCACCGCTCCGGCCAGCTCCTCGCCGTAGTCGTCGGCAATGATCTTGAGCATGAGGTCCACCGACGCCGTGCCGCCCGCGGTGGTGATGCGGTTGCCGTCCACGACAAAGATCGACTTTGTCAGCTCGACCTCGGGAAATTCCTCGGAAAAGCTGTCCTGGTTTTCCCAATGGATCGTCGCACGTTTGCCGTCCAGCAGGCCTGCCGTGGCAAGCGAATGGGCCGCGGTGCAAAGCCCTGCAACCGACAACCCGCGACGCGCTTCCCGGCGCAGCCAGTTGATGATGCGCCGCGTCGTGGCGCTTTGCACGTCGATGCCGCCACACAAAAGCGCCATGTCATCGCGGTTCAATTCGATCAGATCGGAATCGAGCTTGAACGACACCCCCGCGGAACAGGTCACTTCTTCGCCGCCCTCGCCGATGATTGTCCATTCGTAAAGCTGACGGTTTGCCATGCGGTTGGCGATCCGCAGTGCTTCGACCGCAGCGGCAAAGCACAGCATGGTGAAATCCGGCAGCAGAACGAAGACGAACCGGCGCGACCTTTTCGGCACGCGGTCAAGCTCGACAGTTTGGCGTGTGGGTAACATACAAGTCCAACTTTTAACTTTGCCCGGCGGCAGTTCGCAGAGCAGAAGGTCAGAAGTGGATGGCAGGGTCAAGCGGTCACGCAACGATTCCTGTCTGGTCAGACAAGGGCGCATTCGCTATATCGGGCGCGCTGACGTAGAGCGACGTGAACATCAATCGGAGTAGAGACGATGACCGAGTGGCATAAATCTGGCTGGCGCACGAAACCGCGGGTGCAGATGCCTGACTATACGGACCCGGCCAAGCTCGAGGCCGTGGAGGCCCAGCTGTCCAAGTATCCGCCCTTGGTCTTTGCCGGCGAGGCGCGCACGCTCAAGAAGGAACTGGGGGCCGCGTCGCGCGGCGATGCCTTTTTGCTTCAGGGCGGCGATTGCGCCGAAGCCTTCGACCAGTTCAGCGCGAACGGGATTCGCGACACGTTCAAGGTGATGTTGCAGATGGCGATGGTGCTGACCTTCGGCGCCAAGGTGCCGGTGGTCAAAGTGGGGCGCATGGCGGGCCAATTCGCCAAGCCGCGCTCCGCACCGACCGAGACCGTGGACGGGGTCGAATTGCCGAGCTACCGCGGCGACATCATCAACGACCTGCCGTTCACCGCAGAGGCCCGCATCCCCGATCCGGCGAAGATGCTGCAAGCCTACACGCAGGCGGCCGCGACGCTGAACCTGCTGCGCGCGTTCTCGACCGGTGGGTTCGCGGACGTGCACCAGGTCCATGGCTGGACGCTCGGTTTCACGGAAAGCGAAAAAGCCTCGAAGTACCGGGATATGGCGAACCGGATCAGCGACACGCTGGACTTCATGAAAGCGGCCGGTGTCGACAGCGACCGGGCGCACACGTTGCAGACGGTGGACTTCTACACCAGCCATGAATCGCTCCTGCTGGAATACGAAGAGGCGCTGACCCGTCAGGACTCGACCTCTGGCAAATGGCTTGCCGGCTCCGGTCACATGATCTGGATTGGCGACCGCACCCGGCAGCCCGATGGTGCGCATGTGGAATTCGCACGCGGCGTCCTGAACCCTGTCGGACTGAAATGCGGCCCGACCACAACGGCCGAAGACCTCAAGGTGCTGATGTCCAAGCTGAACCCCGACAACGAAGAGGGCAAGTTGACGCTGATCGCCCGCTTCGGGGCCGGCAGCGTGGGGGAACACCTGCCGCGCCTTATCAAGACCGTGCAAGAGGAAGGCGCCAACGTCACCTGGGTTTGCGATCCGATGCATGGCAACACGATCAAGTCCTCGACAGGGTATAAAACCCGTCCGTTCGACTCGGTCCTGCGCGAGGTCAAGGAATTTTTCGCAGTCCATAACGCCGAAGGCACGGTTCCGGGCGGGGTTCATTTCGAGATGACCGGTCAAGATGTGACCGAATGCACCGGAGGTGTCCGGGCGGTGAGCGAGGAAGATCTGAGTGACCGCTATCACACGGCCTGCGATCCGCGACTCAACGCCTCCCAGTCGCTGGAACTGGCGTTCCTCGTGGCCGAAGAACTGACCGCGCGGCGCGAGGCTCAAGTGGCTGTCAAAGCGGGCTGACGCGACCGGGGGTCGTATTGAAGGCGGCCGGGCGGGTCCGAATGACTGCCCGGCCGTTTTAGATTTTGCAGATGTGTTTTCTGCCCGGCCACCGTTCAAAGCGCTGACAGACCGGTTTTTCTGATGCCCCGGCACGAGTGGCGGGACGCAGCACCCCTCAGGTATTGTCGATCACCAGCCTCAAACCGCCCGAGTTGCGGTGCGGCGCGACAGGACCGCAATTCACCGGATGTTCCTGCGTCTCCGCAAGATCGAACCGGCGCGCGCCGGATGCGGCACCTCCCTCGGCCACGATACCCCCGAGAAGATGGGCAATCCGGCCCTTGTGGTCCAGCAACGGATAGAGATGCATCTGCGCCACCGCATCGGTCTTGACTAGCGTCAGGCTCAGCATCGCGCTTTGGTCAAAGCAGCGCGCCAAGACATCATCGAATTCGACCCGCGCTTCGGGCGTCAGAAATACCGACAGGGGCATCCCGACAAGATCAGCGCCCAGGATGCCATTTACCGCGCCCCCGGTGATGCGCACCCGCGCGTGGTGCGGCCCGACGCGATCCACGAGGAACGCGTATTCCAGCGCGTCCTGAATTGCGCCCGGATCAATCGCCGCACGGCGCGGCACGCCGCCTCGTGCGGCGAGGCTGTGCCAATAGGCATCCAGTATCCGAAGCGCCCGCGCACCGTGCTGTTTTGTCCGTTCCGCGACCAGTGATCCATTGTGCATCCTGTCGGCTCCCATCCCGATCCTATGACAGGAGCCTACCACATTGCTGCCGCAATTCGGACGCAGTTCTTAACAGATGGTTAACACCCGCAGGTCCGACGCGGCTTGCATCGGCAGGGCGCAGCGCGTAACCCGATTTGCGACATTCAAAAGCTTCAAGGGGGACAGCATGCGCCAATCCATGACCGGCTTTGCCTCGGGGCAGGGGGCGGCGCTGGGGCTGGCCTGGTCCTGGGACGTTCGCAGCGTCAATGCACGCGGGCTGGATATACGTGTGCGCGTGCCGGACTGGATTGACGGGCTTGAACAGGCGCTGCGCGCTGCACTGACCAAACGCCTGTCACGGGGCAACGTGACCGTTTCGCTGCGGCTGCATTCGGCGGGGGCAGAAGCGACGCAGGAACTGAACACTGCGCAATTGGCGCTGGTTTTGGACGCCATGCAACGGATCGAACATGAAGCGATGATGCGCGGTTTGGCGCTGACCGCGTCGACCGCGGCTGACGTGATCACTGTGCGCGGCGTGATGGACATCCCGCAACACCAGGCCGATCCGACCGAACTGCGCACCGCGCTCATGGCAGATTTCGCGCCGGTTCTCGACAGTTTCGTCGCCGCGCGTCAAGCCGAAGGCGCGGCGCTGTCGCAGGTGCTGACCACCCAGATTGACCGGATCGCGGACCTTGTTGCGCAAGCCGGAACGGTTGCCGCGGCGCGCAAGGACGAACAGGTCGGGAAAATGCGCGCGGCGCTTGCGCGCGTGATCGAGGCGCAGGACAGCGTCGATGAACAACGCGTGGCACAGGAACTGGCGCTGATCGCGGTCAAGGCCGACGTGACAGAGGAAATCGACCGGCTGCGCGCGCATGTCGATGCGGCACATGCGTTGATGGCCGCGCAGGGCGCGGTGGGCCGCAAGCTCGATTTCCTGATGCAGGAATTCAACCGCGAAGCCAACACGTTGTGTTCCAAGGCGCAATCCGCGGCCCTGACGGCTGTGGGGCTGGAGTTGAAGACCGTGATCGAACAGATGCGCGAACAGGTTCAGAATGTGGAGTAGGACATGACCGACCGACGTGGATTGCTGATCATCTTGTCCTCCCCCTCCGGCGCGGGCAAAAGCACTTTGTCCCGGCAGCTTCTGGACTGGGATGACAGTTTGCGCTTTTCGGTCTCCGCCACCACGCGCCCGCCACGCCCGGCCGAAGTGGACGGCAAAGATTACCATTTCCTGAGCGAAGACACCTTCAAGCGCGATGTGAACAATGGCGACATGCTGGAACACGCGCATGTCTTCGGCAATTTCTATGGCAGCCCGAGAAAACCGGCACAAAAGGCGATCGATGCCGGGAATGACGTGCTGTTCGATATCGATTGGCAGGGGGCCCAGCAGATCGTCAATTCATCGCTGGGGCCGCACACGCTGTCGATCTTCATCCTGCCGCCCTCGATCAAGGAACTGGGGCGCAGGCTGGAGGCGCGCGGCCAGGACAGCCCGGAGACCATCGGCAAGCGCATGCTGAAAAGCTGGGACGAGATAAGTCACTGGGGCAGCTATGATTTCGTTCTGGTCAATGACGATCTGGACCAGACCTTCGAGAACCTGAAAACCATCGTGACAGCCACGCGGTTGCGCCGCCTGCAACAACCGTGGCTGGTGGATCATGTACGCAAACTGCAGGATGAATTCGAGGACCTGAAATGACACTTTATACCCTTGACGGGATCGCCCCCGACATTGCCGAAGACACCTGGATCGCGCCCGACGCAAACCTGATCGGGCGGATCATCATCGAAGCCGCGGCAAGCGTCTGGTTCTGTGCCACCCTGCGCGGCGACAATGAGCCGATCACAGTCGGCACGGGCAGCAATATCCAGGAAAACTGCGTGCTGCACACCGATATCGGTTACCCGCTGATCATCGGTGCGGGCTGCACCATCGGCCACAAGGTGATGCTGCATGGCTGCACCATCGGGGAAAACTCGCTGATCGGGATGGGCGCCACGGTCTTGAACGGGGCAAGGATCGGAAAAAACTGCCTGATCGGGGCAGGGGCGCTCATCACCGAGGGCAAGGAAATCCCGGACGGGTCGCTTGTCATGGGGGCGCCGGGCAAGGTGGTGCGCCAACTGGACGACGCCGCCATCGAGGGACTGCGCAAGAGCGCGCGCGGCTACCAGGCCAACATGCGCCGGTTCCGCGCCGGGTTGCAGCGCGTCTGACGCCGATACCTGCATGGTTTCCTGAAACTTTTGCTTGAAGCCACGCGTGACTGCATCACCCTTGCGTCAACCAAAAGCCAAAGGACGTGCGCGATGAAAGCCATCTGGGTCAGTTTGTGTTTGCTGTTTGCGGCAACCCTTGCCGCCGCTCACGAGGTTCGCCCCGCGATCGGCGACCTCCTGGTTTCGGAGGGGCAGGTCCAGATCACCCTGACGCTGAACGGTGAAGCGCTCGTCGCGGATGTCAGCCTCGAGGGGATCGACGACACCAATGCGCTCGAAGCCTCGGAGCAACTGGACCGATTGCGCGCGCTGGAACCGGATGCGCTGCGGACAGAGCTTGATCCGCGCATGCCGGGCTTTGTCGACAGCCTGAACGTGACGGCGGGCGACGATCCGGTTGATCTTGCCGTGACCGGGATCGACGTGGCCGAGGTGGGCAACACCGACCTTCCGCGCGACACGGTACTGACCCTGCAAGGTCCGCTGCCCGACGGCGCCGATACAATCGCCCTGACATGGCCGGCCGCCTATGGCGCGCTGGTGTTGCGTCAGCAGGGTGTCGACGACCCGTATACCGGCTATCTTGAAGGGGGCCAATCGAGCGGTGACATCCAGCTGGGCGGCGGCGACGCGGCCGGCGGCTGGACAACATTTGCGGATTATATCCCGGTGGGGTTCGATCATATCCTGCCCAAGGGTTTGGATCACATCCTGTTTGTGCTTGGCCTGTTTTTCCTGTCCACGCGATTGGCGCCGCTGCTTTGGCAGGTAACGTCGTTTACCCTGGCCCATACTGTGACGCTGGCCATGGCGGTACTGGGCATCGTGTCGGTCCCCGCCAGCCTCGTGGAGCCGCTGATTGCCGCCTCCATCGTCTATGTCGCGGTGGAAAACATCGTCTCGGACAAGCTGCATCGCTGGCGCCCCTTCGCGATCTTCGGCTTCGGCCTGTTGCACGGGTTGGGCTTTGCCAGCGTGCTGGGCGAATTCGGCTTGCCCGAGGGGCAGGTGATCCCGGCGCTCGTCGGCTTCAACATCGGGGTTGAACTGGGACAGCTCACGGTGATCGCGATTGCCTTCATCATTGTCTGGTACGCGATCCGGGTCGATCGCGGCCAAGCAGACGTTGCGCCCGCGCAGGCGCTCTATGCGGTGCTGGCAGTTCTTCTTGGCGGCGCGGGTTTTGCGATGAACACGCCCGGGTTCCAGGATGTCATGGGCGCCCCGGCGATCGTGTTCTTCTGGCCGTTGGCGGCGCTGTCGGTGCTTTGCGCGGTGTCTGCGACGATGGTCGATCACCTCGATGCGTATCGCCGTTTCGTGGCGATTCCAGCGTCGGTGGCGATCGCTCTGGTCGGCAGCTACTGGTTCGTGGAGCGGGTGTTTCTGTGACCTGAACCCGGCTGCTAACGCACCATTCGACGGCACACGCGCAACAGCAAGGGCCCCGATCCGTGCCGTTTTGCTTGAAAATCCGTGGATCAAGCTACAACATGGGGAGCAATGATCGCAAACAAGGCGCCTGACGACAACGACAGCCGGACGCCTTTTCCTTTATCACCCTGATTGACGAGATATCGATGCACAGTTTGAAAAACGTTCATCCCGCAGCCCATAGCTATGCCCAAGAGGTTGCAGACGGCACATTGTCCCGACGCGACTTCCTGACCCGCTCGACCGCGCTCGGCGTGACGGCCGCCACGGCCTATGGCCTGCTTGGCATGTCGAAACCTGCCAAGGCGGCCGCGCATGCGCAGGCGGGCGGAACCCTGCGGATCGAATCCAACCTCGTGGCGATGAAGGATCCGCGCACCTTCGATTGGCCGCAGTTGTCGAACTTCACACGCGGTTACCTTGAATACCTCGTCGAGTATCAGATCGATGGCAGCTTTGCGCCGGCTCTGCTCGAAAGCTGGGAGGCGAATGAGGACGCGACGGAGTACACTCTGAATGTCCGCCCCGGCGTGACCTGGAGCAATGGCGATCCGTTCACGGCCGAGGACGTCGCCTTCAACATCGCGCGCTGGTGCGAACGCGAGGTCGAGGGCAATTCGATGGCGTCGCGCATGGAATCGCTGATTGACCCAGACACCTCCATGGCCCGCGACGGCGCGATCACCGTCGTGGATGATACAACCGTGCGTCTGAGCCTGAACCAGCCCGATATCACCATCGTCGCAGGGTTCTCGGATTATCCGGCGGCCATCGTGCACCAAAGCTTCAACGGCGATCCGCTGGACAATCCCATCGGCACCGGCCCGTACCGGCCCGAAGAATACAACGTCGGCATTAACGCCGTTCTGGTCCGCAACGAAGGCCATGACTGGTGGGGAGAGGGCGCGTATCTCGATCGGATCGAATATATCGATTTCGGCACGGAACAGGCCGGGATCGTTGCCGCCGTGGATTCCGGCGAAGTGGACATGGTCTACGAATCCATCGGTGAATTCATTTTGATGATGGATGGAATCGGCTGGACCAAGTCCGAGGCGGTCACCGCGAACACGGTGGTCATCCGGCCCAACCAGGAGGCCGAAATCAACGGCATGAAACCCTACGCGGACGCGCGTGTGCGGCGTGCCCTTGCCATGGCAATCGACAATCAGGTGGCACTCGAGCTTGGCTTTTCTGGCAACGGCCGGGTGGCTGAAAACCATCACGTTTCGCCGATCCATCCGGAATACGCCGAGATTCCGGCGCCCGTGCACGATCCCGAAGGCGCATATGCGCTGATGGAGGAGGCGGGTATGGCCGATTTCGAGCATGAGCTGATCTCTATCGACGACACCTGGCGCAAGAACACAAGCGATGCCGCCGCCGCGATGCTGCGTGACGCAGGCATCAACGTCAGACGCACCGTTCTGCCGGGATCGACCTTCTGGAATGACTGGATCAAATATCCGTATTCCACCACCGACTGGGCGCAGCGCCCGTTGGGGGTTCAGGTGCTGGCGCTTGCCTACCGTACGGGCGAGCCGTGGAACGAGTCGGGGTTCTCGAACGATGAGTTCGACACGCTGCTGGCCGAGGCCATGTCCATCGCCAATGCCGATGAACGCCGCACGGTGATGGCGAAACTGCAAACGATCATGCAGGACGAAGGCGTGATCGTTCAACCATACTGGCGGTCGATCTACCGTCACCACGCGCCGAACGTGGTTGGCGCGGAAATGCACCCGACCTTCGAGATTCACGTGGCCAAGCTCGGCTTCGCTGCCTGATCCAGACCCGTTTTCCCTGCACGGCGCCAAACCGCCGGGCAGGGGATGTCCGCTGCAAGCCGCGCCGATGACAGGTGGGGCGTGACCCGGCATTTCCCGCACGCAATGGCTTGCGCCCATCCCGAAGCATCGCTATACGCACGTCACTGACACCGCAGGCGGGGTCGGGCCTTTGGGGGAGACATCCTCAAAAGTCCACCGGTTGTCCCCGATGGGATGATACCCCCGCCGAGGATTGAAACCGGAAAGGATAACGACAATGGCTCTTCCAGAGTTCACATTGCGCCAACTGCTTGAAGCAGGCGTTCACTTCGGCCACCAGACGCAGCGTTGGAATCCCCGCATGGGCGAGTTCATCTACGGCGCGCGCAACGGCATCCACATCATGGATCTTACGCAGACTGTCCCGATGCTCGACGCAGCATTGAACGTGATCCGCGAAACCGTGGCCAAGAACGGCCGCATCCTGTTCGTGGGTACCAAGCGTCAGGCCCAGCAGCCGATCGCCGAAGCTGCAGAAAAATGCGCACAATATTACATGAACCACCGTTGGCTGGGCGGCACGCTGACCAACTGGCAAACCGTGTCCAAGTCGATCCAGCGTCTCAAGAACATCGACGAACAGATGGAAGGCGGCGCCGAAGGTCTGACCAAGAAGGAACGTCTGGGCATGGAGCGCGAGCAGGGCAAACTGCAAGCGTCGCTCGGCGGGATCCGCGAAATGGGCGGTGTGCCGGACCTGCTTTTCGTCATCGACGTCAAGAAAGAGGCGCTCGCTGTCGCCGAAGCCAAGAAGCTGGGCATTCCGGTCGTCGCGATCGTGGACACCAACTGTTCGCCCGATGGTGTGGATTACATCGTTCCCGGCAATGACGATGCCGCGCGTGCGATCAGCCTGTACTGCGACTTGGTCTCGCGCGCCGCGCTTGATGGCATGACCGCGCAGATGGGCGCTGCCGGTGTCGATCTTGGCGCGCTCGAAGAAGCCCCGGTCGAAGAAGCCGTCACCGAAACGCCAGTGGGCGGTGTCTCGGACGAAGCCGTGCACGACGATGCAAAGGCGAAAGACGCGCCTTACGAGCTGGCGAACAAGGAAGGCTGAGCCTTCATCTGCATGTGATGCGAGGCGGGCATATCCGCCTAGCAACCCAACACATATTTGAGGAGAGCCAAGATGGCGATCACAGCTGCACAGGTCAAAGAACTGCGCGAAATGACAGGCGCTGGCATGATGGATGCCAAGAAGGCGCTGGTCGAAACAGATGGCGACATGGATGGCGCGGTTGATTGGCTGCGCACCAAGGGTCTGGCCAAGGCGGCCAAGAAATCCGACCGCACCGCGGCCGAAGGCCTCGTGGCCGTGAAGGTCGAGGGCGGCAAGGGTGTCGCGGTTGAGGTGAATTCGGAAACCGATTTCGTCGGCAAGAACGCCGATTTCCAGGCCATGGTTGCCTCCATTGCCGAGGCCGCCATGACGGCGTCGGATGTCGAAGACCTCGCGACCAAGGATGTCGGCGGCAAATCCGTGTCCGAGACGATCACCGACAAGATCGCGACGATCGGCGAGAACATGTCGCTGCGCCGCATGGCCTCGATCGAAGGCACCCAGGTCGTGTCTTACGTGCACAATGCCGCGGCAACTGATATGGGCAAGATCGGCGTTCTGGTCGCGCTCTCGAGCGAGAATGAAGCCTTCGGCAAGCAGGTTGCGATGCATATCGCGGCTGTGACCCCGGCGTCGCTGTCCGAAGCGGATCTCGATCCGGCCGTCGTCGAAAAGGAACGTCAGGTCCAGATCGACATCGCACGCGAATCCGGCAAGCCCGAGCAGGTCATCGAAAAGATGATCGAGGGTCGGATGAAGAAATTCCTCGGTGAAGTCACACTGCTTGGCCAGTCGTTCGTGGTGAATCCCGATTTGACCGTCGGCGCCGCCGCCAAGGAAGCCGGTGTCGAGATCACTGGGTTTGTCCGCCTCGAAGTCGGTGAAGGCATCGAGAAGGTCGAGGAAGATTTCGCAGCAGAAGTCGCTAAGGCGGCTCAGGGTTAATTTCCGCGCCAGAACATGACGTGGCGAGCGGCGCTGTCTGAATGGACAGCGCCGCTTTTCGTTACAACTTTTCGTTACAACAACACCGGGCACGTTTTGGGGACGCGCCACAACCTGGTGACGGATTATGGATCACGGGATGGATCCGCGCCGCGAAACACCAAGTGTCTTGAAAGAGGTCCACAGAGCCACAGAAATACATGCGGATGCGGACCTCACGTTCCTTGGCCATAATTGCCACCACTCACGGAACGTCGCGATTATGCCACCTTACGCGGCGTCAAGAAAGTCTGGATTTCCCGGGCTTACATTTTTTCACGTCCTGCGCGTCACTGGCGCACATTTATTGCGCACAGGTTGCCAGAGACAAGGCGCGGATCATCGTTTGTTTGCAAATCGGACGAAGCAAAGGCGCATTTTGTCTGCGCCCATGATCTGCGAATTATTTACATAATACTGATTATACGTAATCTTGATGTGGCCGCAAAGCGATAATGTCACCCATGGGCAAAGCAGAAGTGTCACTCTCTTCGCATAACGATGTGAGGATGAGCGGACATGGGATGGGTGATGATGAGCGAGCGCGAGTTGAACCGCGTGGAAGTTTTGGCGCAGGTCGATGATGGTCGGCTGAGCGTGGA
>Ga0209947_1000498_pt1 | contig 24651 bp, 14 predicted proteins | sample SalPonR2_B_D2_MG_FD_185706 | JGI IMG/M metagenome (GOLD analysis project Ga0209947, IMG submission 185706) | Salt pond soil microbial communities from South San Francisco under conditions of wetland restoration - Salt Pond MetaG R2_B_D2_MG... ...
GGCCGAGGCCGCCGCATCGGCTGACGGCAGCTCGCGGCCGCGCATCCGGACCAATCGCCCCTCGGTTTCGGCAGCTTGCTGCTCGGTCTGCTCCAGCATGCGCTCCAGCGTGGCAATGGTTTCGGCGCTGGCCTCGCCGGCATCCTCGCGCTGCGCGAGTTCGTCGCGCAGGCGCTGGACCTGCGCGGCAAGCGCGCGCTTTTCCTGCTGCTGCCGCTCGAGCTGTGCCTCGAGCTCGGCGCGCTGGGATTCCATCTTCTCGCGCGCCGCCGAGGCAAATACGAGCTCGCCCTCGCGGGCGCCCGAAGCACGGCGGTACCACTCGAGCGATTCGACCATGTCCTGCTCCACGCCCAGGCCCATCTCGTAGAGGTACCCGAGTGCAATCTGGGACTTCGCGTAGCCCTGCTCGGCTGCCCGCCGGTACCAGGCCGCCGCCTCCGCGTAGTCGGGCGGCCTGCCCATGCCCTTTTCGAAGATCTCGCCGACCAGATGCTGGGCCTCGGGATTGCCCGCCTCGGCGCTTTCCCGCCACGCATCCAGCGCCGAACGATAGTCGGCGCGATCGTAGGCCGTATATTCACCACCGCGAATTCGGCATTCGCCTGCAGTTGTCCTAATGGGCCGGCGCGGGGAAAGGTACATCGCCTTGCCCATTCTGCGCACCTCGCCCGGCAACAGGCAATCTACTACGTAAAGATCGCTCATCTCTCGAAATCCGGCCATCTCCGGGCTTGAGGAATCCAGGGGACGCACTTGCTGATCGGCACACGACGCCAACACTAGCAACAACGGCACCAGAACCGCAATGACCACGTCCCGCCTCATTTCAATGCCTCCCTGATCGTGATCGTTCAACCGGGTGCTTGCCCGATTTTTTCGCTTGCGCCTTGAATGATGAACGTTCGGTCTTCGGTATGCCTCCCCCATTTGGGTTAGAAATCGTCGAAATTTCCATTCGAGGGACCTCGAAACAAGCCGGCATCAGTCATTTGTCTCAACAGGTCGGCGATCATCTCACCCTGCCGCTGCCACCCGTTCTTCGCCATAGCACTTTTCAAATGGCTGCGCGCAGTTTCGTAACCGATCTGCTTGTCAGCGGCGTAGGCACGCAGGCTTGCGCCCTGAACGACGGCGTTGACCAGACCAGCTTCAGCGGGTGTCATTCGGTAACACTGCATAAGCCTGCCGGTCAGATCCGTGCTCGGCCCATCTGGATCGCTGATCACCAGCGCCAGGCGGTCGGAATCGAGTCGAAACAGCGTTGCAACCGAACCCGATCGAGTTGAGGCAGGCGTGAGCGCGATCATTTCGTGCCGATTTGCAACCAGCGCCGCGATGCTTTTGCCGAGCTTTCGCTCCAATTCCCGGGACGTGCCGTGGAGCTTGCCTGCCCGAGAGACAAGGGTATTGTCGGATTCAAACAAGCGCTCCGCCGCACGGTTCGCGAATTAAATCCGGCGGCGATTGTTTGTTACCACTACGGCATGGTCAAAGTAGTCCCACAGCGTACTGAGTGTGTCGAGCTGCTGCTCGATCGCAGCCAGATGTCGGAAACCGAGCCAAACCTGGGTGAGATCGGGTTGGAGGTCACGCAGTACGCCAAGTTCGCGCTCGCTGAAATCCGGTGCGTCGTGCGCCTTGATGAAGCTGCAGTGCGTCATGCGGCCGGGCTCGACCTCCAGCGTGATGCCTGCGGCATATTGCATACCCAGGGGTTTGAACAGGCTATGATTGATTTCGGTCTCGGTGAAGTGTCGAACCGGCAGAACGTGGGACGGCCGCAGAATTGCGGCCTTGTACTGGTGCGGGTAGGCTCTCTCGATCAGATGGCGACGGGTGCCGCTGACCCGGCTGTATTCGGCAACAATGGAATTGTCAGGTGACATGTTGCTGGCCAGTACCGAACCGACCTTCCTGCGCATGTCGTAGGAATCGAGCGAGACGAAGTTCGTCGATGTATAGCGGGCCAGCCTATCGAGCGCCTCAGACCAGGAACGAGTGCCCATCGCCGCCCCGTAAAGAGCCCGTAGTACCCGTTCGCGCGCGCTTCCTTCCATGTTCATTTGGTCCGTTCAGGACCATAGCAGGCAGCCATTGGATCGACTCGGTTCGGCAAACGATAGCAAAAACTCAATCTACACTTCCTCCCCCAACTGGGTTAGATCGAGCGTTTGCTCATCGAGAGAAGTCAGCCAGGCAGCCTTTAGCCGCGGCCAATGGCCGTGATTATCTTTCCCGTCTGAGCACTCCGGGCGGCAAGAGGCTCCTGAGCACACTGGATATCATCGCGCTCTGCCGGCGCCAGCCATTCTTGGCCATGGCGTTTTTCAGATGGGTACGGGCGGTTTCGTAACAGATTCGTCGGGAATCGGCGAATTGTCGCAGGGTTTCACCGGCAAGCAAGGAATTGACCAGTTCGGCCTCGCTGGCCGTCAGGCCGAAACAGCGCTGCAATCCAGCTCGAAAGTCTGTGGCGGAACGCATCGGGTCGCTGATGATCAAGGCAATTGCCTGCTCGTCGAGCTGAAACAGCGTAACCATCGGATCGCCGGAATGCCCGCCTGCTCCCGCAAGACTGAAAACCGCCTGTTGTCCGGAAGCTATTCGCTTCACGGCCTGCTTTAGTCTGGCATTGCGTTGGCTGTCAGTGGCCCTTAGAAATCCGTTTTGAATACACCAGTGCTGGCCGTCGGCAAATAACGCCTCGGCGGCCCGGTTGGCAAACGTGGGTTGCATTCGGCCATTGACGACCATAACCGCATGATTGAATTCATTCCACAAACCGGCCAACGTTGCCACTGAGGTTTCGAGTTCTTGCAGGTGCGAGTAACCGGCCCACGCCTGCTGCATATGAGGAATCAAGCGGCGGATTCTGTCGATATTTCGATCGGAATGATCGCCTGCATCGATCGCCTTCATGAAGGAAAATTCCACGATTCTCGTGGCAGTGACCTCGAGAGCTACGCCACTTGCATACCGGATTCCCATCGGCCGGTAAACGTGTTGATAAAGACCGCTTTCCAGCAACTCACGTTGACAGATGAAGTCACTTGTTCTCAGCACATTGCCGGCCCGGTAATATGGCTTGCCTGCCTCGATTGTGAAATTGGAATGTCCGAATTCCCGGTTGTACTCTTCAATGCTCGGGTCGGGAACGACATTGGCTGCAAGCACTTGCCCGGCATGCATGTCAAGATCATAGGTATCGAGCGTGACCACCTGGCTGTGCCCAAGCTCCGCCAGACCGGCAAGCGCTTCCGACCAGGGACCGAGGCCCATCGCCGCGCCGTACAGCGTCCGAACGGTTTCCTCCCTGTTGGCTCCCATTGCACTCCCCCCTATCCACGAATTTGGAATGTTTCTTCGACCGCTTCGCCATTTGACTCTGGAATTTTTTCTAGCGATCCGACCGGAATAACCCGGGCGGCAAGAGGCTCCTGAGCACACTGGATATCATCTCGCTCTGCCGGCGCCAGTCGTTCTTTGCCATGGCGTTCTTCAGATGCGTTCGGGCGGTTTCGTAACAAATGCGTCGTAAATCGGCGAATTGGCGAAGGCTTTCGCCGGCAAGCAAGGCGTTGACCAGTTCGGCTTCGGTGGGCGTCAGACCGAAACAGCGCTGCAGCCCCGTCCGGAAGTCGGCGGTCGAGCGATTGGGATCGCTGGCGAGCAATGCGACGCGCTCATCATCGAGTCGATAAAGGGTAACGTTTGGCCCGTTCTGCTGACTATCCGGACCTGCAATGCTGTAAAAGCCCTGCTGGCCGCCAAGAATTTCCTGCACGGCCTTTCCTAGGCTTGCCTTGCATGAAGGGTCGCAGCTTTTTAGGTACCCGTTGCGAGCATACCAACAACGGCCTTCGGCCAGCAGGGCCTCGGCAGCACGGTTGGCGAATTGCAGCTTCATGCGCGGATCAAGAACCATTACGGCGTGATCGAAACGGTTCCACAGCCTGGTCAGAGTCGTCAATGACGCTTCGAGATTCGCCAGGTGTGAATAGCCAGCCCAGGCCTGCTGAAGATGCGGCCCGAGTTCGCGAAGCTGCTGCATATCGGCGTCAGAAAAATCGCCACCATCGGCTGGCTTGATCAGCGAAAACTGTGCCACACGGCGCGGATTGGCATCCAGCGCAAATCCGGCGACGTGACGAATTCCAAGGGCGCGATAAACCGTGTTGTATAGATCGGTCTTTTCGAAATCGCACATCCGGACAAAACGCGTGGCGCGAAACGCCCGCCCCGCCCGCATTTTTCGGTAAGCAGTCTCGATGAGAACGTTGCGCTGGCCAAAAGTACGGTTATATTCCTCAATCGCCGGATGGGGCGCCAAGTTGCTGGCAAGAACCTCGCCAGCATGCGCGTCCATATCGTAGGTATCCAGGGTGATGCATCTCGTATCGGTATGGGTGCACAAGCGATCGAAAGCTTTGGCCCATGGAACGCGCCCCATCGCGGCCCCGTAAAGATCCTGTATTACCCGCTCACGCCCCTTTTTCATGAGCTTTCTCTCATACTGGCTCCCAATTTGGAAAACAGTTCTCACTTCCCCTTGAGGGCAACATTCTTGCACAACCTGCCAGTGAAATTCAATTTCGCATGCTGTCTTTCGAAGATAAATCTATGTATGTACGGCTATCAGTGCCGGCAAATGACGATCTTCGAGTTGCCGACAATCACTATCGATGATGATCCCACTGGAAGTCGTGGATACGACGCTCGCCACACTGAGCCATACACGGCCACATGTTGCGAGTTTGCCTGAAATTGCTTGAAGCGCTAAGCCCTGTTCAGGGCCAAACGGATTTACGTCGCAGATCGGGCCGCGGGCGCGCCTCCGGCCGCCACGCTTCTGCCCACGAATGCCGGAAGCGAAATGCTCCAGGCCTGCATGGTCGAGCCGCCGGGGAAGACGTTGACCACCGGCCCCTCGAATCGAAACGTGCTCGAACCGCCGCCGTACTGTGTTCGCACGGCCGCGCTTGCCGGAACGCCCGTGGCGTCGGCGACCAGCGAAAGCATGTCGCGCCCGTCCTGGCCGTGACCGGTGCTGCAGTGCATGAACTGGATGCAGCCGTAGGCGCCGAAGATCGGGGCCAGCCGGGCGATGATCGCGCGCATCTGTTCACCGCCCCTGGACGAGATGGTGTTTCGATGGAAGCCCTCGCTTCCGCTGCCGAAGCTGATGCCGGCCAGGCCCGAGCTTCCGTGGCCATGGAAGCGCAGCAGGAATACCGAGCCCGGGCGCGTCGATCGAACCACATCGCTTATCAACTGCTCCAGGCCGTTGCTTGCACCGCCGATCATGTGCGGCGACCCGCCTGCCCGGCGGATATCCCGGGCCTCGAGTTCGTAGAGACTCGGATCGAAGACATCGATGCAGTCGGCGACCTCCAGGCCGGAAGCGCCGGCGACCAGGGCCGGCCATGTGCGCTGGCCGACGATGCCGTCGACGCCCAGGCGCTGGTCGCGCTGGAATTCACGAACCGTCCGCGTTGTTTCGGGGCCATAGTGACCGTCACAGCCTATGTCCGGGTCGACTCGCGCCTGAAGCAGCCGTTGCAAAACGGCGACCGCAGGTAGCGAATCGCTGTAGTGGAGATACGGATAAGGCATATCAGAATTCACCCCTGAAACCGAGGAAGATCGAATGCCGCGTCGTATCGCTTTCGGCGACCAGCGCGCTGTAGCTGACGAACAGTTGCTGACCCGAGAGAAACACCCAGCTCGCACCGGCATCGAGGCGACCGAAGTGGCGGTCGGGGCTGTTGATTTCGATGTCCGGGCCGAAACCGGTGGACCCGACCACGCTCGGGCGCAGCAGGTATCCGTCGTTGTCGTTCTCGTATCGATACGAGCCATCGATGAACGGCGACAGCACGCCGCGTGAAAAACTGAATGCACGCGTCGCACGGAAGCCGAGACCGATCGTCTCGCTTTCGAAATCCTGATCGCCGAAGGTCAGCGCGAACGGACTGCCGCGCTCGCCGAAGCCGTCGATATCGTTCCACGCGTACTGGAATTCCGCGTACGGCGTAACCGACCACTGCATTTCCAGCGGCAGCCGATAATTGGCCGTCAGGCTGGCCGAGTACTGGCGCGCATCGGTCGATCCGCGCGCGATCGAGCGGGTCAGGTCGCCGATCCCGGAAAGGTCGACGACGCGCTTTTGCGACACGTCGGTCATCGAGTAACCGAGCGTTGCGTCCAGGTAGAAATCGTCGCTGAAGCTGTAGCTGCCGTAACCCTGCAAGGTGACGGTTTCTGCGCTGGTTGATCCACCGTCGCGGTCGAGATCCGCATCGTATTCGCTGTACCCGATGGAAACGCCGGCAAAAGAGCCGGAATCGAGCCGATAGTCCATGCCTGCGGTCAGGCCCCACGAGTCGAAGTCGTAGCCGGCTTCCTTGCCGCGCCTGTCGCGCTCACCCAGCGAGACTTCTCCATTGACAAAGAAGCCGAATCGCTCCGAAAGCAGGCTGCTGCCGCCTCCATCCCCGCTCGACGCTTCGTCGACCGCATCCAGCGGCAACCAGCTGGTGTTGATCAATTCACCGTTGAAGGCGACTGCTATACCCGAGATGCTGGAACCGGTGGCGCCGGAACGCAATTCGGCGATTCGATTGCCGACGTTCACGCTCTGGATTCGCCCACCCTCGGAGCTGGCGACTGGAATCGCCGCCAATTCGTGCGCGTCGAAAGCACGTGCAACCTGGCTGATCTGCGCGTCGGTCAGATCGGTTTCGGCAATGGTTGCGCAAGCGTCGGCGAACGAGCTTCCCGGCAAGGCGGTTTCGCAGGCGTCGTTGAACGCGCCGCCGGCGTCGAATACCAGCTCGTCGCTGTCCGGAATACGGTCCGGCGGTAGCGGCGGACCTGCATTTTCCACCAGCGTGAGCGTGGCCAGGGCACGCTCACGCGAGACGCCCCCGGCGATCTGCCCGGCCAGGAAATCGATACGCGTCCCGACCAGTTCGAAGATCTTGTCGTCGCCATCCGGCTCGTCGAGTTCCAGCGCCTGGTAGGCCACCTGGACGCTCCGGGTGGCGCCGGCCTCGATCGGCAGCGCGATGCGAGGCGCCGCCGGATCGATGCCCAGATCCAGGCCGATCTCGCCCCCGCCCGAGACGCTTCTGTGTTCGTAATCGAAAGTCGCCTGGCCTTGCTCGCAGACCTCGTCGATGGTCACCGCCAAATCTATGACGCCGCTGTCGAGCGTTCGTCGCTCCAGCTCGATGCCTGACGGCGAAGCGGTTTCAGTAAAGGTGAAGACCAGATCCTCGCTGCTGTCGCACGCCTGGGTTCCGGCCCCGGCGGCGAGAATGACCTGTCCGGTCGAAAAAACCGCACCGTGCCGGGATGCGGCGTCGAGCGGGTTCGCGAATACAAGCGACGCTGCGATCCAGAGCATCAGGAAGCGGCAGGTCCGCCGGAATGAATTCGATTTGTGCATTGCGTTAGGTTCCTGAAGGGTCATCGATCATTCCTCGAGCGCGATCTGGATCGACGCCGGCAATGCATTCACTGCATCGGCGCTGCCCTGGACCTGTCCCGGCCCGCTGCCGCGAAGCTGAAGCACCACTCCGGCTGTTCCGCCGGGCGGCAGGGCAGCAAGGCTGCACGAGAACTCGGCCGAAACCGGACCGCATTGCCAAGGCGGTATCGAGGCGGCATCGCACGCCAGGTCGCCGGATCCACTCGTACTGCAATCGCCGGCCAGACGGAAAACCGCGAGCGCTTCATAGCCGGGGGGTGTCGCCAGCGCAAGATCGATAGTGTCGGCCTCGATCCCGCTGATGTTGCTCAGCTCGACCTCCACAAACACATCGCCGAAGAACTGAAGCGCCGTCCGGCTGCCCTCCAGCGCCAGTTCCACCGGGGGCTGGATTACTTCCAGTTCCGCGGCTGATTCGGCCGTGTCGCTTCCACGTATGCACGTCAGCATCGGCTGATAGCTATCAGGATCAAGCGCCGACGTATCGATCTGGAGCGAGCCCGAGGCGGGCTTGCCGGCTCCATTCCAGGCGGTGCCGGGGAGACCGCTGCCAGCGCAAATCGTCTCGTCGTCATCGGGCGTCGAGGCCCAGGAAATCACGGCCGGGTTGCCGACGAACAGGGAGTCCGGCGACACGTTGAACTCGCTGATTTCAACCATGACCGGCGGCTGAAGCACTTCCAGTTCTATCACCGATTCAGCCGTGTCGCTTCCGCGCGTGCAACTCAGTGTCGGAAGATAGCTGCCCGGTGCAAGCGCCGACGTATCGATCTGGAGCGAGCCCGAAGCGGGCTTGCCGGTTCCGTTCCAGGCGGTGCCGGGGAGACCGCTGCCGGCGCAGATCGTCTCGTCGTCATCGGGCGTCGAGGCCCAGGAAATCACGGCCGGATCGCCGGCAAACAGAGAGGACGGCGATATGCCGAACCCGCTGATTTCCACCGCAACGCCCGTGGGTTCCGGCAGCAGCCGGCCACTGATGACCCAGAACTGTCCGGCACGCGGAACGTCGCCGAACCTGGCGTTCGGCGCCGTGACAAGGACATCGGGTACGCCGTCGCCGTCGAAATCGCCAGGACCTGCCACGGCGCTGCCGAAACCAATGCCCGGTGCCGGGGCAGTAAGCCAATAACCCTGAGCGGGATCCAGGCCGGCCACCGGAGACTCGGCGGGCAGCGCGTCAGTGCCGAACAGCACCAGCACCCGGCCCGTCCCCGCGATCGGCGACTGGCCATCGAATGCCTCGGCCAAACCGGGCATGCCCAGTGCCAGATCGTCGAATCCGTCACCGTCCAGGTCGCCCAGGCCGGCGCTGGAAAGGCCGAACATGTCTCCGCGCGCCACGCCCGCCAGGCGGCTTGATCGCAGCAGATCACTCGCCCCGGGGCTTGTTGTCGGCGGAAGACTGGAAGTAGTGCCGAACACGATATGCGCCCGGCCCGGCTCATCGGAGGAACGTCGCTCGCTGACAATCAGATCGTCAAGCCCGTCGCCGTCGAAATCGCCCGCGGCGGCCACTCGCGCACCAAAGGCCGAGGATGACGCGTCGCCCAGGATGGCGAAGCCGTTGGTTCCGTCCAGTCCTTCGGTAGCGATGAAGCCCTCGCTCGACTCGACGAGCGAGGCGCTGCCGAAAATTACGAATACCGCCCCGTTGGCCTGCCCGGGCGCACCGACCGCGAAGTCCTCGACGCCGTCGCCGTTGAAATCCCCGATGCCGCCGATCGAGGCGCCGAAACGGCTTTGCCCAGACCCCGAATTGATCAAGCGCAGCCCATTGGCGTCAGCGACGTTCTCGACCACGATAGTGCTCGGGTCGAATGCGGCCAGGTCGACGTCTCCCGGAAGAACGAATACGGTGTCGACATCATTCGGCGGTCTTCCAGAGGAAAACGCCAGCGCGAAGTCATCCAGCCCATCACCACTGATGTCGCCCAGCCCGGCCAACGACGTGGCGAACGGGCCTGCAGCCTGCTCCGACCGCAGTTCCAGCCCATCCTGCGGCGCAAAACGGCCGCCCTGGTCGACAACAAATGCGGGCGGCTGGTCGAAGCCCGGCTGAAGGTAGGCCGCACGTTGCGGCCCCGTCAGCGGATTCAACGCTATCGTGCTGTTGGTAAATGCGATCCCGTCCAGACCGTCGCCGTTGACGTCCCCGACGCCAGCGAGCAAGTCGCCCAATCCCCCGAAGCCATCGCTGGCCTCGATCAGAAACTCGGAAACGCCGGGAGAAGGTAAGGCCGAAAGTGGCAGTGCCATGTCGGTGAAGGGCCGTCCGTAGACCAGCAGTACCTGGTCGAATCCAGGAGCGGAGACCGCAACGTCAGCCAGCCCGTCGCCGTTATAGTCGCCGATTGAAGCCCCTGCCGCGCCAAGCCGGGGAGGCACCGCACTGACGGGGTCGCCGAAAAACGTAATCAACTCCCTCTGCACGGCGCCGCGCTCTGGCAGCACCGCTTTGCCGATCTTCGACAATGGCGTGCGGACCAGCGCGATGTTGTTATCCGGATCAGGGTCAAGCGGGTCGCCATCATCGCCGACGATTTCGACGCGGTTGACGATCTCCTGGGCATCCGCGACCACGTCGACCTTCACGGCAAAATCGACCATGCCTTCCGCGCCGCCGGCAAGTGTGCCTATCGGGAAGCGACAAAGGTCTCCGGCCGCGCCTGCGTTATCGCATACCCAGTTACCGGAGAGTGCGGGATCGAATTCAGTGTATTCCGGTACCGTTTCGATCAGCGCCACATTCTCGCCAACCAACTCTCCGAGATTGGCGAACGTTATCTTCCACGCCAGCGACTCACCGGACGCTGTCACGACGTTGCCATCGCTTTTTTCTACCGCGAGATCGACTGGTAACGGTGGCGGTGGCGGTGGCGGCGGCAATAGCAGGCCGGCTTCGACCGCACCGATGTCGGTGGCATTTCCGACGGTACGCGGGAATCCGGAGCCACGCTGATCAAATGTCAGCGATGATGAATTCGAACCGGCATCGATTGCCGGACTGCCGGGATCGGGTAGATGCGTCGGCACGCATAAATTCGCGGACTCCGCACCGGCCTGATTTCCGCAACCATTGTCACCCAGCAAACCGAGGCCCGGCGCGCCGGTGAAAATGTTGCCGACATTGGTATCCGTGATCTCCGATGCGGCGTCGCCGAAAAGGCTGTCGACGGCGTCGATAATAATCGTTCCCGATCCCGGCAACGCGCGGAAATTGCCTTCAGGTCCGGCGTTGCCGGAAAGTATAGTGCTTTCAAGCACTACAGCGTAGGCGAGATTCTCCTGGGCCCTCGATTCGACGCCGCCGGCACCCGCCTGACTGGTATTTTCGGTAATCGTCGAGTTGACGATCGCCAGGTTGGTGCCGAGAACGAATACGCCGCCGCCGGGCGCATCGACGGCGGCAGTCGAATTGCCGGAAATCGTGGTGTTGACGAGCTGGGACGTCGACGACAGTTGCAGGCCACCGCCCTGGGCATCCGCGCCGGACGTGGAATTTCCGACCACGCTCGAATCCTCAAGCAGCAGCATACCGGGGCCCGTGAGTCCGCCGCCGTTGGCAAAGTCCCCGGTTGTAGCGTTGCCCGAGATTACGCTGTTGACGATCTGCGCGTCGTCGCCGATCCAGATTCCACCGCCGTTGGCGTTACCGCCGGCGGTCGAATTGCCACTGACGATGCTGTCGTTCATGACCAGGCCGCCGCCGGAGAATATTCCGCCGCCGCGAGAGAATTCACCGTCGGTAGCGTTGTTCGAGACCGTGCTGCCGACGAGCGTTACGCTGCCGGAAGAAAACAGACCGCCGCCGCTGATGTAGTCGCCGGATATGCTGCTGCCGGTTATGGTCGTACCGACCAGCGTGATATCGGCAATGGAACAGACCGCACCACCGTCTCCGTAGCTCGCGATCGTTCCGCGCGGAATGGCATACGCCTGGCAGGCGCCGCCCCCGGGTCCCGTCGATCGCCCGTTGGCCAGAAACAGGTTCTCCAGCGTCACCACCGCACCAGAAGTGCGCACGGCCAGCAAGCGCGCCGAACCCGATCCGCGAATGCTTTGTTGCCCACTCGGGCCGACGATGTCCAGGGCTTCCAGGATTTCGATCTCGGACTGGAGCACTATATCGCCCAGCCCCGGCGCAAATTCGATGGTGTCGGGGCCGGGGGTCTGGTTGGCAACGCTGACCGCCTCGCGCAGCGTTCCCGCCCCGGCGTCGCCGGCGCTGGTCACGGTAAATGTCGCAGCCCCTGCCGGCCCCGCCCCCAGCGCCAAAGCAACGGCGATTGCAAGCGCCCGCGGACGCATCCCGGAAAGCCCGACGCCGGACGCCTGCGACCGGCCAGCACCTGTGAAGTCCATTTTTGAATCAGTCACTTGTCGCCCTCCGGTCGCTCTGCTCATTCGTCGACCAATAGTTCATTTCACGACGCCCGCCGACAACCGCGGCCGCGTCATCGGTACGCGCCGCTGCTTGTCTGCGGCACAAGGAAGAAGCTGCCGGCTTCGTGCCCGGCCTCTCGAATCGGCTTGAGTTCCGGCTGTTGTTCCACGCCGACAACAGAGGCCATGCGCCCGGTGCGCTGCGCCACCTGGTTCAACAGGTCCTGTGCGCGCAATACGCCTTCGCTCGACTGCAAAACTTCGATCATTGCCCTGGCGAAGATCGAATGCTGGCCCTCGGGCCCGTCGAGTACCGGGCGCAAGCCCCCCGAAGACAGGACAAAGCGCGCCTTGCGCGACAGCCCCAGTTCGACCAGACGTTCAGACAGCTGCGCCTCGCCGCCCAGCATCATCGTCGAGGGGTCGGTGGACATTGCCCCGCCGAAGCAGGAATCGGCAATCACCAACACGCTGCGCGCATCGAGAATTGCCAGGTAATCATTGATGGCCGAGTTCGAGACCCAGTAAGTCGTGCGCTCGCGCTCGGCGTTGACCGGAAGCCAGTAGCCGCGCATCAGTTCGCTGGTTTCGGGCCGAAGCAGCTGGCCGTGCCCGGCGAAGTAAATCAGAACGTTGTCTTTCGGCCCCACCCTTTCGCGCAGGTCGTTGATCGCACTCAGGATCTCGGCGCCCGACGCATCGAGCAGCATGGTCGTGTCGAACCCGTAGCGGCTGGAAAGAAGGTCGGCAATGCTGCGCGCGTCTTCGTGCGGCGACTGCAGGGATTCCCAGAACATGTACGACTCGAGCCCGACCACCAGAGCATGGAATTGGCCGAAGCGCTCCCGGTCCAAAGCCCCGGGCGGCATGCGTTCGCTGCGGCTGGCCGAAGCCGCCGCATCGGCTGACGGCAGCTCGCGGCCGCGCATCCGGACCAATCGCCCCTCGGTTTCGGCAGCTTGCTGCTCGGTCTGCTCCAGCATGCGCTCCAGCGTGGCAATGGTTTCCGCGCTGGCGTCGCCGGCGTCCTCGCGCTGATCCAGCTCGTCTCGCAAGCGCCGGACCTGCTCGGCCAGCGCGCGCTTTTCGCGCTGCTGCTGTTCGAGTTGCGCCTCGAGCTCGGCGCGCTGGGCTTGCATCTTCTCTCGCGCCGCCGATGCGAATACGAGCTCGCCTTCCCGAGTGCCCGAGGCACGCCGGTACCACTCGAGCGACTCGACCAGGTCCTGCTCCACCCCCAGTCCCATTTCGTACAAATATCCGAGCGCTATCTGCGATTGGGCGTAACCCTGTTCGGCCGCCCGGCGATACCAGACCGCCGCCTCGGCATAGTCCGGTGCCCGGCCCATACCCTTTTCATTGATTTCGCCGACGTAGTGCTGCGCTTCCGGATCACCTTCTCTGGCCCGTTCAAGCCAGACATTCAGCGCGGACTGGTAATTGGCGCGATCATAAGCGGTGTATTCGCCGCCTCGTATGCGGCACTCACCCGCTGTGGTACGAACCGGTCGACGCGGCGAAAGAAAAGTCTGCGTGCCCATGCGCCTGACTTCGCCGGGAAGCAGGCAATCGACGATATGCAGATCGGAGAAACTGTGAAAGCCCTCCATCTCGATGCTGTCGGATGTCACCGGTCGCACTTGCTGCGAGGCGCACGAAGCGACTTGCAGCGCAATCAGCGACACGATGCACAGCCGAAGCGCCCGCCGACGAATGCGCGAGCCGGCGCATGGACCGGTTCCGTTGTTTCGTTTGCCGCCGATTGGTTTCATCAAGCGCCTCCGGCGCGTTCGAAAACACGACTCTCATGCTCAATGCGGTCTCGACCAGTACCTGCCGGTTGGCGCAGCGGTGATTGACCGGGCTGTCTGCAAACTCTTGTTCGCAGATTTTTCACGTCTGTCCACTCAATACGAAAAGCTGGAACGAAACAAGCCAACTTTGTTCCGATCAGCCGCGCGCGCTGGCCGCAATTCGAACGGATTGATGACTCGGAGGGGTGGAATGGTGTCAGGCCGGGATCGTTGCGAACCCCGCATTCATCGCCGGAATCCGGCGTCCGAGATCGGAAACCGACCCGACTACTGCGGAGTTCCGCCGAGCAGGTCGATCCGGTGCGAGTCCTTGGTAAACAGCGGACTGTGGGCCGGCCGCATCGCAACGGCCTCATCAAGCGGATGCTGCCGGCCAAGCCGGTTGCGCACCACGCTTCGCGCGCGTTCCCAATTGACCTGCGCGAGATCGAAGTTCTCGACTGCTGCGTGGACGTCTCCGGCGAGCATGTAAAGGCGGACCTGGTCGGCGCTTTCGATCGGGTATGAATCCATCTCGTCCAGCGCGGCTTCGATATGATCCCGGGCGTCCTCGAACCGGCCCGCCCGCAACGTGGTTTGCGCGACAATCATGTGGGCCCGGCACAGCGCGGCACGGGCAACGCCGCTCATCGACTCGGCCCTGGCGAAGATCTCGGGCAGCAGCGCTTGCGCCCGTTCGACTTCACCGGCCAGCAACAGCACCCAGCTCAACTGGGACCGCATATTGAGATTGCTGCCGGATTCGATGGGGTATGCCGATGCATACGCTGCGTAGGCCCGGCGCAGATTCTCCACGGCCTCTTCGGCATTCCCGGCGGTGGCCTGGTAAAGCGCGAGGTTGCGCCGATAGCTTGCCGCGCCCGGTGAACCGACGCCCATGCGGGCCTCGGCCAGCTCCAGTCCCGTGCGGAACAGGCGTCCCGCCTCGTCCAGGCGACCCCGGTCGAGCAGAATGTTGGCCAGATTGTTCACGGTTGCCGATTGCGCCTGGCCGTAAGTGTCGATCTCTATACGATGGGCTTGCCTGAGCATCCGCTCGGCGAGCTCGAGGTTGCCGGCACGCCGATTCATCGCGCCCACGGCACTCAGGGCACTGGCTGTGCGCTCATGCTGCGGTCCCAGGATCCGGTGCGCGGCATCCACGGCCTCTTCGCCCATCAGGATCGCCCGGTCAAGCTGGTTGTCACGTCCCAGCGTGATCGCCTGCAGCACCATGATCCTCGGCACCAGATCGCGTGTCTCGGCAGCGTCTCCGGCCAGGTCAGCGGCGTCGGCCAGCGTATCCATTGCGCGCGCCGTATCCCGAACGGCGCTCTGTGTCGCGCCGAGTTCGAAAAGAATTGCCGCACGATGCGGGCCGTCGTATTCGGGCCCGATTCCGAGCGCCAACTGGTTGGCGCGCTCGAGGCTGCGAAGCCCGGAATCGAAATCGCCCGTGTAGTAATTTGCCCGGCCCAGCTCATACAGGACCTCGATCAATCTCGAGTCCAGCTGACTCTTCGAGCGGTCATCGAATATTTCGACCGCCTGGCGCAGCAGCTCCTCGGCGCGCGGCGCCAGGCCGAGCTTTCTGAATACCCGGCCCAGTGAGATGGTCAGATCGAGTCTATCCCGGGGTTTCAGTGTCAGCAACTGATCGAGGCGTTGTGCTGCGCGCTCGACCAGGTCGCGCTGAAGGACGATGCCGATATCGGCCGGTCCGGGTGTTGACGCATCGAACACCTCGAGCAGAAAGTCCTGCACCGCGGTGGCGCGCGCGAGGGCCGCCTCGGCGCGATGCGTCTGCACCGAACTGGTGACAAGCGCCACGCTCAATATGGCAACCAGTGCGCCGGTGAAGCCGACGCCCAGCCGGTGGCGATTGAGAAACTTGCGTGCGCGGTAAACCTTTCCCGCGCGCCGCGCGATAACCGGCATGCCTGTCAGGTGCCGGTCGATGTCGTCGGCAAACGTTGCTGCAGATACATAGCGCGATTCGACGACGGGCGCCATGGCCTGGGCAATGATGGAATCGACATCACCCCGCACCCGAGCCCGCAGCCGGCGACTTCCGCGGATCCCTTGCGACGGGAGAGGTGCGGTCGAAGCATCGCCCGCGAGGGCTTCACTGTCGGCCCGCGGCGGACGCTTGCCGCATACGAGTTCATATGCGATCACGCCCAGCGAGTAAACGTCGGCCCGGGTACCGACCGATTCGCCTCTCAGTTGCTCCGGCGCGGCATACGCCGGCGTCGACGCCGCCAGCAGCGTCATGGTGCCGGGCCGGCTCTCGCGGCCCTTGTCCAGCAATTTGGCAATGCCGAAATCGAGGAGGTGGGGGTTGCCGTCACCGTCGACCAGGATGTTGCTCGGTTTGAGGTCGCGGTGAACGACGAGGTGAGTGTGTGCATGGTGGACCACGCGTGCGGTCCTTGCGATGAGCCGCAATCGTTCCGAGATGGACAGATCGCTCTGGCTGCAATACTGGTCGAGAGTAAGGCCGCGCACGTATTCCATGGCGTACCAGGGCGTGCCGTTCTCCCGCATGCCGCCGTCGACCAGGCGGGCAATCTGCGGATGGTCGAGGTCGGCCAGGATTTGCCGCTCCAGTCGAATCTGTGCGCTTACAAGGTCGCCGCGACGGGCGAGGTCGATCAGCTTCAGCGCGACATCGACGCGATAATGATCGTCATCGCGGGATGCGAGCCATACACGCCCCATGCCGCCCTTGCCCAGTTCGCGAATGAGCTTCCACGGACCGACCATTACACCGGCCTGCAATTCGTCGGATTCGTCGAATTGCAGTGAATAGTCGCGAAAATCGAATTTCAGCGGGAGGTCAAGAATTGGAATCGAGGCCTGGTCAGCGGCAAGAGCCTCGTCGAGATGGTGCGCCAGTTCGGGATCGTCACGGCGCAACTCGGCCAGATGCGACTCCCGCTCGTCGGGCTCCATGTCGAGCAGCTTTTCCAGCCAGTCCGCCAGTTGTAACCAGAACCGCTCCTGCATTCGGTCATGCCCTCAATCTTGGGGTTCCGGTACAAGCAGGCTGCCCAGCATGGCGCGGGTCTTGCGCCATAGCCGCGCAACCGTGCGAGGCGAAACCCCCAGAATCTGGCTGCATTCGACCTGGCTGAATCCACCGAATACGCGGAGTTCGGCAATGTCGGACAGGCGCTGGTCTACCTTGGCGAGACTTTTCAGGGCATGATCCAGCTCGATCAACTGCTCGGGTCGGATACCGCCCTCGTTCGTCTCGTCGGACCACTGCACCCGCGTCAGGCGGCCACCATGCTTCTCGGCCTGCTGGCGACGCGCTTCGTCGATGACGACGCTGCGCATTGCGTGGGCCGCATAGCCGAGAAAATGACCTCTGTCCTCGAAACTGACGTCGCGCTGCGAAGCGACGCGGAGAAACGCCTCGTGAACCAGGGCAGTCGTGCACAGGGTGCGATCGGCATTTCTCGCCGCCCCGCTGGCGAGTTGCCAATGCGCCAGCGATTTGAGCTCTCGATACAACTGCGAAAGCAGTTGCTCCCGGGTGTCGGCGTCGTCGACCTCGTCCGAACGCAACAGGCGTCTGAGGTCGAAACGGGGATTGGTTGTTTCCTGCTGCCGATCCATAGATCATTACCTCTCGAGCCCAAGATACGCCGTGCGCGTCGAACCCGAATGCACGGGTTCAATGCCGGTCCGTACGACTCGGTTGACCACGAAGCAAAGACGCTGCAGCGTGTGTGCCGATCACAAAGTGTGCACACTTGCCTGACCGCAGTCAAGAATGTTCGTTCTTGCACAATCTTCCGCACAGCCGGGGCGAAACACGGGCTTGGTTCGGGTTGCGGCCCCGGGCAAGTCGGTCCAGCACCGGCGGTGCGGGCTGCGGCCCTCTAGCAATGCAAGGAGATCAGGAAACAGACGCAGTGCCGATACGGAGCGTAATGCCGCGGGGTAGCGGGCGCCTCGCAAAAACCAGGCCGGCGCTTCCCGCCAAGACTCCGTCACGCCCGTCCAGACTTTTTCCGAGGTTGCCCAGCCCGGCTTATTCATGACCCGACCGTCGCGAGACGGCTCCAGGTCCTGTAACCGGGGCGTTTGGCGACCAAAGCGCACCGCAGGCGCGCTCGACTGTACGTTAAGGATGCGCGACCGAGCTAAACGTCGCGGATGCAGGGTCCGGGGGCGTCACAGTAGGTTGGGTCATGAATAATCCGGGCTAAACGTTGAACCGAAAGTGCATCACATCCCCTTCCTTGACCACATATTCCTTGCCTTCCAGGCGCAGCTTGCCGGCGGCCTTGGCGCCGGTCTCGCCGCTGCAGGCGATGTAGTCGTCGAAGGCGGTGACTTCGGCGCGGATGAAGCCTTTCTGGAAATCGGTGTGGATGCGGCCGGCGGCCTGAGGCGCGGTGGCGCCGCGGTGCACCGTCCATGCTCGCACTTCCTTCGGCCCGGCGGTGAAGAAGGTCAGCAGGTCCAGCAGGTCGTAGCCTGCACGTATCAACCGATTCAGGCCGGGCTCGGTTTCTCCAAGATCGGCCAAGAATTCGACCTGTTCCGCCAGGTCCAGCTGCGCCAGTTCGGCCTCCATGGCCGCAGAGACGACGACCACGACCGCCTCGGAATCGGATGCATACTTCCGGACTTTCTGCACCAGCGGATTGTCCGCATTCGAAGTGTCGTCGACGTTGGCCACGTACAGCACCGGCTTGGCCGTGATGAAGTGCCATTCGCGCAGCGCCCGACGCTCCTGGTCCGACAGTTCCATCGAGCGCACCGGGCTGCCCTCGCCCAGGTGCGCGACCACGCGTTCGAGCAATGCAGCCAGTGCTTTCGCTTCCTTGTCGCCGGACTTTGTCTGCTTGGCCGCGCGGGCCAGCGCCTTTTCGGCCGATTCGAGGTCGGCCAGCGTAAGTTCGGTATCGATGGTCTCGATGTCGGCGATCGGATCGACCCGGCCGGCGACGTGGGTCACATCGTCGTCGACAAAGCAGCGCACGATGTGCGCGATGGCGTCGGTTTCACGCACGTGGGCCAGGAACTTGTTGCCCAGCCCTTCGCCCCGGGATGCACCGGCGACCAGCCCGGCGATGTCGACGAACTGCATGGTCGTCGGGATCAGCTTCTGCGGCTTGACGATGGCGGCCAGCTGGTCAAGCCTCGGATCGGGCACCGGCACCATGCCGACATTCGGCTCGATGGTGCAAAAAGGGTAGTTCTCGGCCGCGATCTCGCCGCTGGTCAGGCAGTTGAAGAGGGTCGACTTGCCGACGTTGGGCAGCCCGACGATGCCGCACTTGAATCCCATGCTGTTTATTCCTGGTTCTGTTCGGGGGGCGCGCCGCGGTCTGCGGGCGCGGTATGCAGGGCCGTCATGGCCCGGTTGTCGTGGCCGGCGAGAATCTGGGGCAGCACGTCGGCGGCGCGGTCGATGGCTGTACGAATCGCCTTTTCTTCTTCCGGCCGGGCCCGGCCGAGGACCCAGGGCAATACCTGTTCGGCCTGCCCGGGATGGCCGATGCCGATGCGCAGGCGCCGGAACTCCGGCGAACCGAGATGACGGAAAATGCTGCGCAGCCCGTTGTGTCCGCCGTGGCCGCCGCCCTTTTTAAGGCGCACGGTGCCGGGCGGCAGGTCCAGCTCATCGTAGGCGACCAGCACGCGTTCGATCGGCACCTTGTAGAAGTCCACGGCCGCGCGCAGCGATTGACCGGACTCGTTCATGAAGGTTTCGGGCGTCAGAACGATCACGTCGACGCCGTCCAGCTTCGTCCGGGCGGTTCGCCCCTTGAGCTTGCGGTCGTCCTTGAGCGGCAGGCCGTGGCGCCGGTTCAGTTCGTCCACAAACCAGAACCCGGCGTTGTGCCGGGTTCTTTCGTATTTCGGGCCGGGATTGCCCAGGCCGGCGATCAGCCAAGGGCTCATGGCAGGCTCATGGCAGGCTCATAGCAGGCGATAGTGGCCCACTAGTTGTCCTTGTCGACCTTGTCGTCGGGCGCATTCTCCTTGCTGCCCGAGGTCTCGCCGGAGGTACCGCCTTCGCCCTCGCCCTCGCCTTCCTCGCCTTCGCCTTCCTCGGCAACTTCTTCCTCGCCAAGCTCCGGCTCTGCGCCTTCGGCCAGCGCGGCATCGGCTTCGGCGGCAAGTTCGCCCGAACCCTGGCCTTCGCGGATGAAGATCGCATTGACCAGTGCCGTGTCGTAGTCTTCGCCGTATTCGAGGGCCGGAATCGTGACACCCTCAGGCAACCTGAGTTCGCTCAACATCACCCGCTCTCCGGGCTCCAGGTTGGTCAGGTCGACTTCGAGGTATTCGGGCAGGTTCTTCGGCAGCGCCGCGATTTCGATTTCGGTCACCAGGTAGGAAATCACCACCCCGCCCTTCCTGCCGGCCGGACTGATGTCCTCATTGACGAAATGCAGCGGAACCGCGATGCGGAGTTCGTGATCTTCACTGATGCGCTGGAAGTCGACGTGCATGATGGTGGGTTTGAACGGATGGCGCTGCAGATCGCGCAGGATGACCTTCTGCTTGCGTCCGTCATCTACTTTCAGTTCCAGAATGGATGCGTGAAACGATTCCTGGTCCGCGGCATGCAGGATGAAATCGTGCTCGAGGGTCAGGGAGACCGGATCGCGCGATTCACCGTAAACAACTGCCGGCACTTTTTTCTGGCGGCGCAGGCGGCGGCTCGCACCTTTCCCTACGTCTTCGCGCAGTTTGGCCGGCACTTCGTAAGTCGTGTTGCTCATGTTGAAGTTTCCGTATTCGGTTTCAAAAAATCCGGCGGTCCGCGACCAGACCCCGGGGTAGCCCGGTATTATAAGATGAAAATGCCCGCTCGCGGCGGGCATTTTCGACGCCGCGCGGAGGCGGCTCGGGTTTTGCTGCCGATTTATGGCGTGGTGAACGTTGTCACCTGTACAGCGCTGCCCGAGGCATCGCTCTCGCCGATATCCAGCGGCAGGTAGGCGTTGACCAGCCAGAAGAACAGCTGATTGGTATAGAAGGGACTCACGACCACGCCGCTGCGGCCGCCGGGGATGATTTCATCCACCACGGGCTGGGCCGGCGTCATGTGGGCCACGACGCGGCGCGCCGGACCGGAGCCGAACATGAACTCGTTGACCGAATCGGACCGGGCGCTATGGCTTGAGGCGTCGACCGCCTCGTAGCCGCCCGAGCGCGACACGCCCGGCAGTTCGGGACTCAGATTGTTGAGGCCGAATCCGCGCGGGACATTGAATGGTATTTGGCCCAACGGGTGCTCGAACACGATGCGGTGCAGCTTGCCCCAGCGATAGTCGTTCTGATCGGTGGAGTTGGCAAACGCCGGCGCAAACTCGTCGCTGGCCAGCAGATCCAGCGCGCCCTTCAGGCTGGCCAGCAGGATGGTATCGCGCGCCGAAGCCGGATCGGGTGCGCCGTCGACGTTGAAGAACGGCAATCCCGATGCGCCCACGCCCTGGTTCTGCTCGAAGTTTTCGAGCAGGTTCAGCAGCGCGCTGACCGACGCCCGGCTGCCCGGCCGGTTGTTGCCCAGCTGGACGGCGTTGAAAATGCCGTCGATGGTGTTGGCAATCGCCTGACCGCGGAACGTCGAGTAAATGGTCGCCGCGACGCTGTTGGCGATCTCGGCCTCGTCCGGCGCCGGCAGCGCCAGCGGGTTGTCGCCCGGATCGAAGCCTTCCTGGATCCCGGTAGGCGTGGAGAAGTCCCAGTCGACCAGGCGGCCGATGGCTTCCTGGATCGCCGGGTCGGCGGCGAACTGCGCCAGGCCGGGCCAGGCATCCTCTGCGGTGGCGTTTTCGAACGCTTCGAGCAGGAACGGCATCATCAGTTCTGCATCCAGCAACTGGTTGTTGGACTGGAGAATCTTGATGTCGGTCGGGGTGATCGGCGCTTCGCGCGCGATCAGGTCCTGGATTTCCCTGTCGATACGGCCCATCCGCAGCGACGCATAGCCCGGCGCCAGGTAGTAGATGCCGCTGCCGCCCGGACGCAGCTGGTTGAGCGCGTTGTTGTCCAGCGTCACGCCCACCGGGTCGTTGTTGGCATTGGCGATGTAGCCCGATGCCGGGTTGACGATCTGCGGCATTTCTTCCAGCGGCAGTGCCTGGTAAGGCAGGCCGCGGGTCACTTCGGGCTCGCCGTCCAGCGTCAGCCATTCGTGGTTCTGTGCGCCGGTGCCGTTGCGGATCAGGAAAGGCGGCACCCCGTCGACCGTGTTGTTTTGCAGGTCGGCGCGCAACGGCACCGTGCCGGTGGCGAAGTAGGCGATGTTGCCGTCGACGTCGGCGTAGCCGAAGTTCTGCCCGCCGATGGTGAAGTCGGACAGGCCGGCCTGGAACTCCTCGAGATTGTTGGCTCGCGCCCAGGCGCGGAAGGTCGATAGTTCGAAGGTGGGGCCCCAGCCGGTGTACTGCACCGACACGCCGGTGCCGTCGCCGTTGTTCTGCACGATCGGACCGTTGTTTCGGCGCGGCACGATGAATGTGATGCCGCCGGCATCGAAGCCGACGTTGGCGCGGGAGATATTGTCGGCCTCGCCGTCTCCAATCGCATTGACGAAGTAGGACTGGAATACCACCTTGAGGCGCTCGGGCTGGCCGTTGAAAACCGTGTGGGTCGGCAGACCGAAGTTATTGACCTGGAATTGCTCCTGGTAATAGTCGGTCACGTCGGTGGGGTTGACCGTGGACCCCCAGCAGATGCGCAGGTTGCAGCCCTGAATGACAAGCGGCGTGCCGGCAAACGCGACGCCGCTGACTGCAACGCCCTCGGAGCGGATGACCAGATTCTCCTTGGTGAAGGTCGACGGCATTTCCAGGCCCAGGTGCGGGTCGTTGGCCAGGATCGGGTAGCCGCTTTCGGTGTGCTCGCCGGAGATGATGAACCAGTTGCTGCCGGCCTTGCCGAACTCGCCGGTGATCGATTCGCCGATGACCGGGATTGCGCGCAGCGCCGCAACGTGCTCGCGCAGGCTTTCGACCACGGAGTCATCCAGGTCCGGCCCCTGCCAGGAAACCGAGTCGGCGGTCTGTTTGCCGCCGCCGGACTGGACCGACTGCGAGCCAGGCACTTCGATGACGCCGATGTCGCCGAAGAAGGTCGGGATGGAGACGCGCTCGTCGGCCGGCTCAACACGGTTGACGTCCTCGAAGAACAGCGCGGTGCCGTCGAAGCCGACCACATCGCCGGTGCCCTGGTAGGTCAGCAGGTCGATGGTGTTGTCGACGTCGCTGGAATCGAACGACAGCTGGAAGGCCAGCAGCTTGCCGATGGCCAGCGTGTCGACCGGCGTCCACGGCTCGGCCGAGGTCAGCTCCAGCGGACCGTATTCCGGCGGCAGCGTGCCGTTGCGCAGCCATGTGTTCACGCCGTCGGCATAGGCCTTGACCCAGCCCTTTTCTTCCGGCGACAGCGCAACCCAGGTGGCGAACGCGGCGCGCCTCAGGCCCAGCGTCCGGAGCTGGATATCGTTGCTGATGGCGCCGCTGCCGAGCAGTTCGCCCAGCGTGCCGGAAGCGACCCGGCGCAGGAAATCCATCTGGAAAAAGCGGTCGCGCGCGTGCAGGTAACCCTGGACGAACGTTACGTCGGCCTCGGTCTCGCCGGCGATCGTCGGGATGCCGTCGGCGTCGGTGTAGACGGTCACGTCCTCACCCAGGCCGGGCACGTTGACGGTCTGCGCCGATGCATTGAAGGAAATCGTCAGTAAAACAGCCGCGAGAAGCCGGCCTGGAACGGACAGAACAGGTTTCATTTTTCTACCCCATATTGTTTATGGAAGAACCAGGGTTGTTTCACCCTCTCGTCGCATTATTGCACAGCCGCGCGACAATCGACAGAGGCCGACTGCGCCACCCGGGCCGACTTGTCTACAGCCGCGTGCGCACCTCCATGAGCTCCGGAAAGAACCGCAAGGAGAGCGCTTTTTCCAGGAACCCGACGCCGCTGGAACCGCCGGTGCCGGTCTTGTGGCCGATGATTCGTTCCACCGATTTGAGGTGGCGGTAGCGCCACAGCTGGAAGGACTCCTCGACGTCCACCAGCCGCTCGCACAGCGCGTACTCGGTCCACCAGCGGCCGGTGTCGCGGTAGATTTCGACCAGCACGTCGACCAGTTCGGATGAAAATTCGTGCGGTTCGGCGAAGTCGCGCTGGGTGCATTCGGCGGGCACCGCGAGGCCGCGACGGGCCAGGTAGCGCAGAAACTCATCGTAGACCGAAGGCCCTTCGAGTATCTTTTCGAGCTGGGCCATGACGTCTGGCTGGTGGCGAAACAGGCGAATCAGGTCGCGGTTCTTGTTGCCGAGCAGGAATTCGACGCAGCGATACTGGAACGACTGGAAACCCGAGGCCGACCCGAGCACGTCGCGAAACTGCATGTACTCGCTGGGGGTGAGCGTCTCCAGCACGGCCCACTGGTCGAACAGCTGCTGCTGGATCATCTTCACCCGGGCCAGGATCTTCAGGCACGGCGACGCGTCGTCGGACGCCAGGTGCGCGACGGCCGCCCTGAGCTCGTGGATAATGAGCTTGAACCACAGCTCGGCGGTCTGGTGCTGGATGATGAACAGCATTTCGTCGTGGTGCGGCGGGTCGCTGAGGGGGAATTGGGCGTTGAGCACGCGGTCCAGACCCAGGTAGCCCTGGTAGTCGAGCCGCCCGCCAAGGTCGGTTTCAATGCCCTTTTCGAGGTCGCGGCGATTTACGTGACCATTGTCGTGGTCGGTCATTTGGCTTGCATCCGGAATCGGGTTCGATCAGCAGTTTAACGCCCCTGTCGCACCCGGTTATAATGTCGCGCTGGCTGCGTTCGACCGCAGCGCCTGGACTCGGGGTTCCGGCACGGTCGAACGGAAAACCAAGTGGAATAACAATCAACCCTTCAATCCTGAGGTTTCTCATGGCGGCAACCATTGCCTCGTTCAAAGTCGACTTTTTCCAGTTCCTAGATCAAGAGGGACGACTGGT